>JGI24146J20443_1001016_pt1 | contig 18425 bp, 16 predicted proteins | sample BarGraIncub1131A_FD_20443 | JGI IMG/M metagenome (IMG submission 20443) | reverse complement strand
GGAACTAGTAAAGATTAGTGGTGTAGCAAGCGTTGTGCATGTTTTTGGGGAGTTTGATTATATCATCATCATCGAAGTGAACGAACTTTCCGAATTGAACCATGCGGTTGATGAAATAAGGCTCATTCAAGGGGTTACGACGACACACACGTTTGTTGAACATAAGCTTGCATTTATGAAATGAGGGGGAAGTATAACATTTACCCCCCTTTTCTAGGCGGGCTCTTTGTCGTTTGGCGTGCCGCTTAAGATAAGCCCCTGTTTATGGATGCTCTGAGGGGTCGCCGATTGTGACCCTGCTCAACACTTTACGAGCAGAACTCACTGCCGATGGCTAAATGTTGTCCACCGCTCATGACGTACGCAACGTATTAAGCAAAATCAAGAGAGTATACGGTCGAGTATGGCGCTAACTGTCGGTCGTGAAGCTCCCGAGCTTCGTCACGGTGGCGGCTTTAAGGGCGTCGCCGCTCTCTACGCAAACGACGTTTTTAACGATAGCCGGAGGTGAGGAGAACCTCCACATCGGTCGTGATTTTTTATTTCAGCTAATCTCAGTCAATCCTCTTGAACAGCTTCCCTTCAGTGTCGCATACCTGGCACTTCTCCGGCGGCTCTTTTTCTATTGTATTCCCGCAGATCGGACAAACGTAATAGGGGAAAGTCTCTGTTGATTTGCCTTGGTTGGCAAGAAGCTTATTAAAAAGCTGAGAATGAACCTTCTCCACCTCGTTGGCGTCGTGGAAGGACATTTCGGCGCCTTTTTGCTTCTCGATTCTGGCCGTTTTAATCATCTCCGGGTACATGCTCTCGTACTCATGATCTTCGCCAGAGATGGCCGCCTTGAGGTTTTCTGGAGTGGACAGGACGCCTTTCATGACCCTCAGATGGTTGTTAGCATGCACTGCCTCAGCCTCAGAAGCTGCCCGAAAAAGCTTGGCTACCTGGGTGTACCCTTCTTTATCTGCTTTGGCTGCGAATGCCTGGTATTTGCGGTTGGCCTGAGACTCACCTGCAAATGCTTCTTTCAAGAAATCATCAGTTTTAGACATATTCTACAATCTCCTTTTTTGAATTATTGATTAGTACCTATTGACCTTATTCAACTAATATTGAGCTAACTTGTTTTAATGCCTATCGGGACTTTGTTTGGATTATCTATTATGGTACGGTTGGCTGTGAATAATCCGATAGCCGTAGCGTGTCCACTCCAAAAGTATCAGCCGCATCGTCGGGTGGAGGGGTAACTTAAACTTACTTGTCACAAACACAGATGAGCGCTGTTTATTAGTAGGACACGCGTATTAAATTGACATCTCTAAGCGAGTGTTCTATCAAAACCGCGTGTGAAAATCATTCACGTGCTCAGAGGGTTTATAGTGCTTCGAAAACCGCAAAAATGACTAAAATAGGGATAAGTGAAGGGAACTTAACGAAGCCTGAATATGGCAGTGCGTCTGATGAAAGCGATGAGATAAGAGCAGATAAGTCAGATACGGCAGATGGTCCATGGCCTAAGGTTAGGTCCACGCGTGTTAAACAACTCTTAGGTTCGGGAATCGCTTTGGTGCTTGCCTTTTGGGCTACATATATCGTCGTATCAAGTAAAGAAATGGATAGTGTTGACGTAATAGCCTTTGAATTAACAATAGCAACCATTATTTGTTTTGCTATAGCAGTGCACTTGCGTCGCACGAGTGTTCGCTGATAGGGGATGGGAAGCTGCTACATTTGAAGTTGGCATGCTTCTAAACAGTTACTCCAGCTACTTTGTAGCAAGCTTAGCAAGAAATTGAAATCAGAATTTGAGACCATCTCATAAAGCTAATAGAAACTTGAAGATTAATTTTTGCGATCGCCAAGGAAATAGATCTGAAAACATCGAGTTCTCGCTTAAATCCTTCAGGGCGTCAAATTCACGATATATTAATCAAGTCATTACTAACGGAGCCTCGAAGTTTAGGTACGTCTTTTAAACGGCCGGGGTTAAGTCGAACTGTCACCTCATCTCCTAAGCTCATCGTGAGACTCGATGTTTTCAAGCCCGATCTTACCTATAGTGGTGCTCAAACTTAGCCTGTAAATAGACCAGAAGTCGGAAATTTGAAAGCAGTGCTTACACTTGTGTGCAAGCCTGCAGGTGCCTCTCCCGTTGAAGAACATCTTTTATCGAACTACTCGACGTCATTACCGCTCAAGAGCTAACGCTGCGAGCGCATCCCTATTTATAGCTTCAAACGCATTTGCTAGGCATATGGCACTGAGGAGCAAGGAGATAACGAGGGGGCTCGCACGAGCACCGCAAAGGGCGCTTCTAAAAGCGCTCGGTCTAACAGACGACGATCTCGAACTCCCGTTTATCGGCATCGCCAACGCGTGGAACGAGATCGTACCTGGTCATTTGCATTTGCGAGACCTCGCTGAATTCGTCAAAAAGGGCGTGTACGCAGCAGGAGGCATCGCGTTCGAGTTCGGCACGATCGGTATCTGCGACGGCATTGCTATGGGGCACGAGGGCATGCGGTATGCCCTCCCGTCGCGCGAGAGCATTGCGGACTCGATAGAGCTCATGGCGCAAGCGCACCAGTTTGACGGCTTGGTCTTGGTGGGGTCGTGCGACAAGATCGTGCCAGGCATGTTGATGGCAGCGCTGCGGCTTGACCTGCCTGCAATGGTAGTGACAGGGGGGCCAATGCGCTCTGGGCAGTACCAGGGCACGGAACTGACCCTCGTGTCGACTTTTGAGGGGGTCGGCTGTGTGCAGGGCGGCACGATGACTGAAGCGGACCTTGAGGAGCTTGTCAACCGTGCGTGTCCTGGGTGCGGGAGCTGCCAGGGCTTGTACACCGCCAACACAATGGCATGCTTGACCGAGGTCCTTGGCCTCGCGCTCCCGTATTGTGCAACGGCGCCCGCAGTTGATGCGAGACGGCGTCGGATCGCCCAAAACACAGGCAAGCGGGTTGTCGAACTTATTCGCGACGAGGTCACGCCGCGTGCCATTGTCACTGAGGCGGCGTTTCGCAATGCGATCACGCTCGACATGCTCATTGGCGGCTCAACCAACACTGCACTGCACCTTCCAGCGATAGCAAACGAGGCGGGCATAAGGCTCCCCATAACGCTGTTTGACGAACTGAGCGCACGCACGCCCCATATCTCGTATATGAACCCTAGTGGCCCTTACACTATGAGTGATCTCGACGCGGCTGGGGGGATCCCGGCCATCATAAAACGCGCACGAATGCTGTTCAGTAACGAGATGACATGTTCAGGGATGACCATCCATGAGATCGCCGATAGCGCCTTTATATACCGTGACGATGTCATACGACCGCTTGACGATCCCGTGCATACTACAGGCGGCATTACAGTGCTTTACGGGAACATTGCACCCGACGGCGCCATCGTCAAGAGCGCCGGAGTGAGTGACGACATGCTCTCTTGTACGGGAACGGCGCGTGTGTTCAATTCTGAAGATGACGCGATGCACGCCATTCTGAGCGGTAATATCAAGGAAGGGCACGTCGTCGTCGTTCGTTACGAAGGACCGAAAGGCGGGCCCGGTATGCCTGAGATGCTCGCGCCAACCTCAGCACTCTCGGGAATGGGACTAAAGGTGCCCCTCATTACCGACGGCCGTTTTTCAGGCGGCACGCGTGGCGCCGCGATCGGACACATCTCGCCGGAAGCTGCTGAGGGTGGTCCGTTAGGGCTCTTGCTTGACGGTGATCGAATCACCATCGACATACCGAATCACCAGCTCACCGCACATGTTACAGACGACGAGCTTGTAGCGAGAAAGGCGACATGGAAGCCGCCAGAAAAAGACCTTAGTGGCTACCTGAAACGCTATGCAGCTTCGGTGAGCTCAGCAATTGAAGGTGCTATACTGCGGGCACCGTAGAGGAACGAGATAATTTTATCCCGACGCTGTTCTATACACGTAAGTGTCTCCGAATCTCGTAACTACGGTGTACCCATTTGATTTGAGGTAACTATCGAGGGTGTTTCGAGCGCTGTAGCCGAGGTTTTCGGAAAGGATTACGTAGTTGTAGAAGCCCTTGTCGCTCTGAATNGCCGCTAGTAACGTCGCAGTGTTGTTCGAGACCTCGTCCCTATATGCCATCGGGGTAGAGTCGAACGCAGCCGGGTTTGAAGTGTAAAAGAGCGCGCTGCGTTGCGAGGAACTTGCGTTCACGTACGGGTCGTTCGGATTGACGTGAGCGAAAAATGCCAGCTTGGTGGTGTTGCTTGAAATCTGCCCCACGTACCGTATTGCGTTAAAGTCATCTTGGCTAATTATGGACGTATATTTGTCAGTAGCTACCACCCCTGCTGCATTAGTCAAAATAATGAGGACTACCAGCATGATAGCAGCGATTCTACCAGGTGAAATGAGCGCCGATCGATGCCCGAACGATCGCTCTATCATTGAGACTCCGAGCGCCGCGGCGGGTATGAGCGCTGCCTGAGCGTACGCCACACCACGCCCGCGGAATATTTCGGCGGTGTCTGCGTTGTACGAGAAGTAGAGCGTTGAAAGCACCCAGCCTACAAATATGCCTAAAACGAACGCTATTAGAACGAGATGCGAGAGTTCCCACTCACGCGTCTCGATCCGAGAACCTATTGTCCCAACAATCGCGAGCGCTGCGATGAGCGGCGTTACGTAGAGGAGGACATAAGTCGGATCGGGGTACGCCAGCTGAAGTGCAAACAGCGGGATGATCGATTGCATCGCAAACGGTACAGCGCTGCGGGTGACGAGTCCAGGCGTGAAACTGGACGGTACGCCATTTTCAAGGAACCGCCAGGCAAAGAGCATAAGCCCAATCACATAGGTTGGAATAGAGGCGAACGCTGTAAGCGTATTTTGTCGTTTCATGAGCTGGGCGATCACCACGAAAATCAAAATGAAAGGGGTGTAGATCCCGTAGAGGATGTGTATGTCCATTGAGAGCCCGAGCACGAAGGCGCCGGAAAGCAATGAACCAACCTCTTGTGAAGCGCAGAGGTAGAGGCCAAGAAACAAGAAGTAGGTGCCGATAACCTGCATTATCGTGATATTCGTCCTCCAGAAAACCTCAAAGAGCGGTGACATAGAGCCAAACAAAAATAGCCCTACGACCTTGCCTAGCAGGCTTACTCCCAGCCGTTCCAAGACCGCAAGGAGCATGATTGAAGCGAGGATGCCGACGATTGGTCCGAACCAAATTGCTAGGTCCACCACTGAGACGTTCCCTATCATGGCAAACGATCCGAGGATGAATTCGAAGCTCCGTTCTCGTATCCAGTCGCCGCCGCCGCCTGCCAAAAATGAGGGGATACCGGTGAAACCTGTGTGGACGAAATAACTTGCACGAGTCGCCCAGTAGAGCGGATCAAAGTATGGGGTTGTGCCAACCGTCAATGGATACCAAATTCGTGTTAAGGCCCCAAAGAGGAGCATCGCGACGATTACGATGGTGCCGGGCTTAAAAAAGGAATTGAAGTCGATCAATGCCTCATCGCGTTTTAATGCTAGGCTAAAGACAAACATAAGCGTCGTCCACAAGAAGAGTGGCCCAACGATGGTTAGGAAATCCCCGGGGATTAATAGGGTCGTATAAACAACTTCAAGCACAGCTAGGAGCACGAAGCTGAAACCAATCGCCGTTCCGACCCTACCGGCGACGCTTTGTTTGGCGAGCAGTGCGAGCGACGTGAAGTATCCCGGGAAAAAGAACAGGATTGCCCCGGCGCAAAAGACCTGAATCGGTCCTCCAATAGACACGGCAACCGGTATGCAAAACGCTAGGAATAACAAATAGGCGAGAGTGGGGCGTCCTAGGCTCTGTACATTCATATTTGGGCGTTCTATACGTGTACGATTATATATGCTTTATCAAGTATGAGGGTTTAAACGTCTACCGCGTGTGGTGGGTTTGGCGCGTTCAATTTAGAGGCTTTAGGTCTGTCAGCCGGTGATCTGCGAAACCGTTGAACAGGCCCGTTCGCCGTTAGTATAAATGCTCTGTGTCGCAATGCCGAAAAGACAATGAGTTCGAGATGAGTACGAGGAGACGGATATTCAAGAATACCGCAGTTTTGGCTTCTGCGGATATATTCACCCGTCTGATGCGCTTTGCGCTTGCCATCGTTATCGCTCGAACGCTCGGTCCTGCCGGGTACGGCATATATGCGTTTGCCTTCTCGTTTGCGGAGGTCTATGGCGTTATCTCTGATTTTGGTATGAGTAACCTCATCATCCGAGACACGTCACGGGAAAAGAAGTACCTCGCTCGTTACGTTGGAAACATCCTATTCGTTGAATCGGCGCTTTCTGTGGTCGCTTATGGTTTCTTATTCCTCCTCGTGGGCTTAATGGACCTTCCGCAGGAAAAGGCCGTGATCGTGTACATCGCCGTCCTCGCTTATATGCTGACCGCTCTCGCCCAGATCGTCAGAGCAACGTTCAAAGCTCATGAAAAAATGGAGTACGACGCCGTCCTGAATATCATACAACAGAGTGTGACGGTCGTTCTTGGCATCACCGTGCTGTATTTCGGGTACGGATTGAACGCGCTCGCCCTCGCGTTCGTCATCGGGAGCCTAGTCAACCTAGCGGGAAGTCTCGCACTGGCCTCTAAGAGGTTTACGCGTCCGAAGTTTAGGCTCAGACGGCGTTTCTTGACGTATTTGGCTAAGGAGGCTCCCTCCTTTGGGCTGATCGTGTTCTTTACGCTTATCTATTACAAGATAAGCACTCTGCTTCTGTCGTTTATTCAGGGGGATGCTGCGACTGGATGGTTCAACGCCGCGTACACCATGGCGTTTTCTTTGACGTTTGTGCCGGCGGCGTTTATGGGGGCGCTTTTTCCCGTCATATCTACGCTCCATATCTCTTCGCGGGACCTCACAAGGACCATATACAATGAGTCGTTCCGCTACATGCTAATCCTCGGGCTTCCGCTTGCTTTCGGCACAACGGTGCTCGCAGACAAGGTTATCGACATCGTTTATGGAAGCCAGTTCTACAACTCAGCCGTCGTGCTGCAAATCGTCATCTGGTCAATTGCAATTCTGTTTCTTAACTTCGTGCTTACAACAACGCTGACATCGATTAACTTGCAGCGAGTAGTGATGTATGCCACCGGATTAGGCGTGGTGGTAAATATTATTCTCAACCTTCTTGTTATCCCTACGTTCAGCTACGTTGGTGCAAGCTACGTTATGGTAGCAACTGAGCTCATTACTTTTTCTATCTGTTTCTACTATGCCTCGAAGAGTCTATGCTTCATTCGGGTGCAGCGTGTCGTGCTCAAACCGCTTGTCGCGTCATTCGTGATGGCTGCGGTAGCATATTATCTCAGACCAATCAACATCTTCATCATATTCGGCGTCGTTGTGTGGGTGTACTTCGCCACACTGATCGCACTTAAGACTTTTACAAAGCAAGACATTGACGTCATTAAGAGCATAATCGGCAGAAGTTGACGTCGTGTCTCACGTACGCCAAGACGGTGATGGAGGAGGCATCCCCAATAAAAATCGCATTGTCCACGTTTGAATACGACCGTAACCTTATCGGCGGTGCCGGCGTTTACGCACTCGAGCTCAGCAGGTGGCTCCAAAAGCTTTGTGAGCTCACTGTATTTAGCTGCGGCGTGTATCAGTCGCCCCCAGACGCCTTTGCGGCCTCTTGGTACGGAACAGGAGCAGCAAATGTTCGATATCACCGTCTTCCAGCGTTTTTGCGGAGTCACGGTATTGCGGCCTTTTTTTATTACGCTCTTTCGCAAAAAGTGCCCGCAGGAAACGACGTTTTTCTGGTAAACGACCTTTCGCAGGGGCTCGCGGTTCACAGCGACATCCCGATCGTGCAGATACTCCATCACCTCCCTTCGTCAGATCTTGACAAGTCGCCGACGTCGACTAGGTGGCGTGTCGCAATTAGGACACAAGCTGCCTTGGAGAAACGCGCTCTGAAACGGGCGCAAGCGATAATCTGTCAGAGCAGGGACACGATGGAGAATGCAGCAGCCCGGTATCCGGAACACGCGGCAAAATTCAGGGTAATACCGAACGGTGTTGACGTGTATCGTTTCGCACCCGCCAAAGGGAGTGCTGAGAGCACGGACAGTGAGACCCCCCTTCTCTTGTGTGTCGCTCGGGGACTCGAAATTAGAAAAGGTTTAAGTTACTTGATTGAGGCGTTTGCAGCTGTGCAGCGTGTTTCTGCCGCCGAGCTCGTAATTGTCGGCAAAGACTCGCAGGGTTTGAGGGGGCAACTTCTGGCGCAAGCGCGTGCGCTTGGCGTCGCTGACTTAATAACGCTTATTGACTCTGTATCGCAGCGCGACCTCATCTCGCTCTACCAGCGCGCGACGATGACGGTTGTGCCGTCAGTGCTCGAAGGATTTAGCAGACCAGCCCTTGAATCTATGGCATGTGGATCCCCCGTTGTCGGATCGGCCGTCGGAGCAATTCCCGAGTTACTTGATGAAAACTCAGGAGTATTGATCCCCCCGGGAGACGCGCGCTCCCTTGCTTCTGCTATAACCGACTTGCTGCAGGATACGAAGAAAGCGAAACGCCTAGGGATCGCCGCGAGGGAACGCGCTGTCGCATGCTTTAGCTGGGATACCGTCGCGAAGCGTGTACTCAGCGTGTGTGAGCAAACAGTCTCAGGCTGAGACACGCTTGTATACTGCTTCGAGCTTTCGTATATGGGTACTCATGTCAAACATCGCTGCCGATTTGCGCGCGTTGTCATTTAGCTGATTAAGGAGTAACGGATCAGACGATAGCGTTTCTAGAAGGGCCGTCAACGCTTCAACGTCACCGGGCGGAAAAAGAAAACCATTGTATCCATCGCTGATGAATTCAGGAATCGCCCCTGCGCGGCTTCCGAGCACTGGGATACCCTGCCAAAAGTATTCGGGTATTACGAGCCCGAACGTCTCGCTGTAGATGGATGGCACCACACCCACGTCGGCTATGCCGTAGAGCTGTCGAAGCTTCTCAGGGGCTAAAAAGCCATAGAAACTTATACGTTCGTCGTCGCGCGCAGCACGCTTGAAACTCGCCACGTCACTGCCTTGGCCGACGATGTGCAATCGGGCACTGTTGAGATCTAAGCTCTTTATAGACTCTATAAGGACGTGAACGCCTTTGTGTTTTCCTAGGCGCCCTACGTAGAGTATGTCAAATGTACCGTTGTTAACCTTAGCTACGGGGTCGCCCCCCTCTATGCCAAGCGTAAGCTTCATCTTTTTGGTTGTGGTGAACAACCCGAAGCTGGAGAGGGTGTTAAGCACAAAGTTAGATGGGGCGATTATTAGGGCCGGTTCAATGCGCTTTGAGATCCAGCGATAGAGGCGGCATAAGCTGTGAGGGTTCACGCACGAGGTGTTTTTCCGCGTAAGCATTGTCGTTTTTGGACATATAAGGTTGTAGTCGTGCACTGTGTGAACCGTGGGAATGTGCAGATCATTGGCGGCACTAAACACCGATGCCGATAAGCCCTTGAAATTGTGCACGTGGACGACATCGGGGCGCTCTCGCTTGAGCACGTCTTTAACAAACGCATACGTGTGTGGATTCCACACGTCAACAGCGTGCCAGACTGGCTTAACGAGGAGGGGCTTTTCGGAATAGTGATACGAAGAGTAGAGGTTCAGTGGGTAAAACCTATAGACGCGCTCTCTTTGAGGGGTCTCGTGCTCGGAAGTTGCGCTCGAGTTTGTGTGAAATGGAGTGGTTGTTATTATCGAGATATCGTGCACGTTGCTCAGTCGTTGTGCGATATGATGGACGTACAGTTCAGCGCCACCGTGAACGTATGGCGGATAAAGATTTGATATCATACATATTTTCACAAAAACAACCTCAAAATCTGCACGCCAAAAAAAGCATTCGTGGTCACCCTACTTTTTTGAACTGACCTATATTAAGCCATCGTAAACGTCAATTGTGCGGGTAACTGCCTGAGCCCACGTAAAATGGTTCTTAACTCTCTCAAAGCCGTTCTGGCCGAGCGTTTCGGCTAGTGCGCTATCGCGCAAAATCGCCGCTATTGCTTGCTCAAGCCCCCGTACATCTCCCGGCTCTACTAGCAACCCGTTATGGTGGTCCTCAATAACTGAGGGGATGCCGCCTACGTTCGTGCCTATGACTGGCCTACCGCAGGCATTTGCTTCGGCTAGAACCATGCCAAACCCTTCAGCATCGGTGTAGGTTGGAAGCACTGTGAGGTCTGCTCCACGGTAATAAAGGGGCATCTCTTCTTCGGGCACGATCCCGGCAAATACGATTCGACCTGCAACCCCGGCGTGTGCCGCGTCCGCTGCATAGTGCGAAAGCCAATTTCCGCCGCCGACGATGACGAGCGTTGTGCTGGGATCAAGATGCCGTAGCGCACTGATAAGTATATTAAGTCCCTTGTGACGATGTGATTTGCTTAGCTGGCCGACAAAGAGGATGACGGGCCCTTTTAGGCCGTACCTGTCTTTCAAAAAGCCGGCGTACACGTTTGGATTGAATCTCGCCAAATCGACACCAGGGGGGACAGTAGCGGTTTTGTTGAGGTACCCTCGAAGATACGGAGAACGCGCGGCATAGCGCTGAGAAATCGTAATGATGCGACTCGCTCGCTTAATAGTCTCTCTTCCCAAGATCTTATAATACGCGCGTACCAACAGCTTCGTCACGGTAGTGATGCCCACCGCGTCGTTGTAGTAAGTCAAGACGAACGGTCGATCACCACAGACCCTCGCGGCGACGTCAGCCATGTAGGGCACGGGTAAATGTCCGTTCACTATGTCAGGGTCAACCTCGTCGATAATCCTCTTGATGGATCCAAACCAGCCAAAACTGAACGGCGTATTAGAGATAGTCGTAAGTCGAGGAAGCGTAAGAACTGAGGGGCCGGACGTGTGTGGAACCCGTGAACACGTTAGGACCGTCGTATCGATTCCTGCATTGTGCAGTCCGACCGCTATTTTATACGTATACTGCTGCATTCCTCCAACGCCAGAATAATAGGGCGAAGCGATTAGCACTTTCATAAGGATTGCACTCGCGTACGTTCACGAACTAGTTATAGAAGACGGTTGAACAGCGCAGGTTAGGAAGCGGTTCGTTGCCATCAAACGGCCGTCCGTCAGCTGATTAGTTTCTCGTAGGTACCTATAACGCTTTTTGAGATATCGGACCATGCGTATTTCTTCGACATTTCGAATCCATTTTCGGCAAGTTGTTCTCGCAATGCATCGTCTGTGACGAGCTTCAAAATAGCCTCCGCAATTTCACGCGGGGAGATCTTGCCGATGAGGAAACCATTGACACCGTCTCTAACCAGCTCTCGCGCGGCACTCATTTCGTGCCTTATGCTGATCACCGGCAACTTACACGCATTTGCCTCGATGATAACGAGTCCGAACCCCTCGCGAACAGAAGGGAGGACAAATACCTTTGATGACTTCATGTGCGCGGTGAGCACATCTTGATCGACAAAGCCGGTAAAGGTGACGCTCTCGTCAAGTCCGAGCGTGGCTGCAAGGTCTTCGAGCGTACCTCGTTCTGGACCATCTCCGACAACCGCACAAGAAATCATCGGAACTTCCGTTTTTGCAATAGCTATCGCGTTCAGCAAAAGATCTACGCGTTTTTCGTGGATGAGTCGACCGGCAAACAGTACATCGGTAGTTCTCGCAGCAGGTGCGATTTTAATGATGCGTTCAAGATCGATGCCGACTGGTATAACGTCAATGCGTTCAGGTCTGACCTTGCATTTAATAAGATCGCCGCGCGTCTTTTGTGATATCGCCACAATGCCATCAGGAAGACGCATCGTCAGTCGTTCTATAACCCTACCGACGCTGCCACTAGTAGTCCCAAGGTATTCCGACCAATAAGCGCCCCACACTTCTAGCCACGTGATCACCAATGGTTTTCTTTTAATGATGGAGGCGATTTTGCAAGAGAAACACGGGAAATAAGGGAATTGGTTACAGTCGATCACGTCATAATCGGCCTTTAGCAGGGGCGGTAACACTTTCAACGAGAATATCAAAGCCTCTTTAATTGAGCGAACTCCTTGCTCGTTGTAGAGCTCGCTAACCTTGCAGACGCCGTGCAGGTGCACGTTGTCGGTCATGATTGTATCGGGCCCTTGCCACCATTTCATGCCGTAAATATGAACTTCGTGCTCGCCGTTTTCGGCAAGCTTGCGTGCAAGTTCCCAGAGACGTTTGTCAGCCCCTCCCATATTGTACGGATAAATTGCATCCATGACGTACGCAATTTTTATGGCTTTCGCCCCCTGCCAAGCGTCATCCATCGCTTTAATAAAAAAAATCCTATCTTCAGTCCGTCAGAGGTCGAACTTAGCTTCGGTCGATCAGCCCGTTTGTTATAATCAATTGCTACCTCTCCTATACTAAAGCCAAGACGCGAGCATTCGACAAACATGTCAGCTTCGAGCTCAAATCCGCGTGCAACAAGGTGCATGTGGTCAATGACGTGCCTGCGGTAGCCCCAGAATCCGGTACACAAGTCGGTTATCTCTTTTTTGAAAAGCGCGCACGCTACGGCCGTGAGCACACGATTGCCAAACAGGTTTGTTCGTGTCATAGCTCCGTTCTCGATATGGCCTTTCAAACGTGAGCCGAGGACGACGTCGTACGTTTGCAGAAGGCGTAGGAAATCCGTAATTCGCTCTGGCGGATAGGTATTATCTCCATCTATCATAATGTAGTAATCTGCGCGGATCGCTGAAAACGCGTGCTGCATTGCTGCCCCTTTTCCGGGCTGCGTGACAGGCAACACTACTGCGCCTTTTTCGAGCGCTTTTTGCTGAGTTCTATCCTCAGAATCGCCATCGATAACATAGATAGTAGTGTCGTATCCATCATTCGAGAGCGCGTGAACAGGAATCCTGTCAATCACGCGACCGATAGTGGCTTCTTCATTGAGCGTCGGAATGAGCACTGCTACTTGGGCTTTCATTGGAATCGGCCAACCTCATTTGCGGAGCAAAACCGCACACGAGTGAAGCTTTGCTTTTCGATCTTAAGTGTTGCGTTATGCGCGCCTCAATGCTAGCACAGTCAGCAAACCGTTCACCGCTCCATCCGAGGCTAGTTATATACCGTAGTTTCACATAGTCTCGTGCGAGATCAAGCGCACAAACGTTGCACGAGGTACTCCATGGAAGTTGTTCTGTCTGCTCTTCGATTTGTAATTGGGGCAGCGTTGTTCTTTTTCATTCCAGGGTCCATCTTAACCGTTCTATTATTCCCAAGAAAACAAGATCTATACATTTTAGAGAGGGCCCTAATAGCAGTCATTACAAGCATTATCGTCTCAATGGCTGATGCAACGTTTCTTCTGGTTACTGTAGGGTTAAATTATGTGACGCTCACATTTTCAATGTTTATTGTGTCTGCCGTGTTTGTAGTGCTTGCTTTCGTGCGTTGGAGAGGCGTAGCACAGTCTGATAGACTAGCAATCAACGGGAAGGGAAATTCTTTGTTGCTTCCGGCAATAGCGGGAACGATTTGTCTCGTTCTTGCTCTCAGCGGCGTAACGCTGCTTTTTTACCCTCATTCGAACGATGTGAGTTACAGTGAATTCTACGTTTTAGATAGCAACAGACAGACCGTAGACTATCCAACAAATGTGACTCGGGGGACGTCTTCTGCTTTAATCCTCGGTATTACAAACCACGAGAACAATGCTAATACTTATTCTGGAACGGTGAGCTTAAACAACAGCACGCTATATTCGTTTGACAATCTGACGTTGAGCTTGGGACAGAACATTGAAAAATCAATCGTTGTTTCATTCAACTCATCAGGGCAAAAGCAAAAGCTACAATTTACACTCACTGACTCATTCAATAAAACCTACGAACTGCACTTGTGGGTTAACGTCAATGAGAGTGCTTAGAACAGCTGCTTTTTGCGGGGCACACAGAAATACATCTATTGCCTCGACACCGGCGACTTTTGTATTCCACATTTTTATGTCAAACGTAGTTAGGCTCTGCTTAAAGTTTTTTTTGGTTATTTGAAGGCATCAAAGAGCGCAAGTCGCTCACGCACTAATTCCGGAATTCTATGGTACCCTCCAGCAGCTTTGACTTCTTTGTCGGTGATGTTGAACGTCTGCATTAGTTGCCCGCGTTTTGCTTCGCTATAATCGATTACGCGCGGATCGGCGTCTATCAGTTGGTTAAGTCTTTGTAAGCTCCTTTCGATTGATTTCGTGGTGCCAACGACAACGAACAAAACGTCAATATCTCCTTTGTGAACGCCAAAGTTGAGTGCTTTTTGGATTTGTCGGCAAGCGCTCAGGTGAAGGAGGATTTCGACACCGAGGTTTGTAGCGATGTTATGCCCATCTGTAAAAGACCCAAGTGCCTGATGCACAGCTTCATCAACGTGCTGTCTGTCCGCAACTTTTGTGGCGTCAATGGCTTGAATCGTCGCGTTGCTTGAACCTGCGATTTCGTCGATGTCGTGTAAAAACGTTTCAACCCTTGCAATGGTGGCTTTGCCAGCTAGAATCTCATAGTGCATGGTTGCTTCAGTCACTCCTGGGAAACTATTCTGCGAGTTGATCCTTTCCGTCGACCAACCTTTGGGCGGACCCTAGTTGTTCAAAGACATCTGCGGCTATTTTTGGACCAAGAAGTGTTGCGATCGTCGCAAACTGAGCATTTTTTACATCTTTGCGAGTTTGAAAACCGGCATCGAAGAGCTGTCGACCACGCACGCGGCCGATGTTTTTCAACTGGACGAGATCAAGGAGCTCGCGATTTATCCCAAACTTGACGCGTTCGGTAAGATCCCGAGCCTGACTCTTTGCAGACACCTTCAGATGGGCTGCGAGTTCCGCGAGTGCGTGACTTATCCACTGTACGGTGTCTACGAGATTTCTGATGTCTCCCGGTCCGACGTTGTAGTCCTCAGTGATCTCCTTCTCGCTTACCTCATTGATCCAGTCGTGGACGAGCATGGCTGTTTTAACCTCAGAAAGGAACCACTCATAATCAANGTCTCTAAACCGATCGGGAAGCTCAACTAAGAACTCATCAAGGTGCGTGTTTACAAATTCAGTCACCGGATGATAGTCTTTGCTTCGCATATAAAGACGCCTAACGTCGGGGGTTGAGCAAATGAGCTGAAGAAGCGCAACGTCAGAGGCGTTCTCAGCATTTTCAAGTCCTCGTCTAATTTTCACAGCGGATAGCGGATCAATGTACAGCTTGGAAACGAGGTGTCCAAATGAAGTGGCTTTGACGTCTCCTCCCAAGTCTACTATCATCTCCTCATGCGCTAAAAACGCTAAGACGCTATCGATGACGTATGAAGTAAGGTTTAATGTGTTCTGCTGCTGGAATCCAAAGAACGTTGCACCAAAGAATCGTTCGAGCTCATCTCTTGTGCGTGCGAAACCGTTAGAAATGGTCGAGAGCACGTGCATGCGTAAAGCGGTCTCTGTTCCGAGCTTAGATATGACGTCTTCCGCCTCGTTCAGGATGTAGTGCTCGGCGAGTGCTTCACACTCGTTTGGCGATTTTGCTATTAGTATTGCCTCTCCGTAAGAATCGAATCCGGGCCTTCCTGCCCGTCCTGCCATCTGCTTATATTCGAGCACAGGGATATTCGTCATGCCATAGTTAGCGTCATAACGTTTGTAGTCTCTAATAATCACTCTTCGGGCGGGAAGGTTTAGTCCCGCTGCCAGTGTGGGGGTGGCGACAATGACCTTTATGCAGTTCTCTTTGAACCCTGCTTCGACAAGTTTGCGATCGTCGCTTGAAAGCCCCGCATGATGAAATGCGACCGAGTTCTGCACGCAATACTTGAGTTTCTCTTCTATTGCTGCATCCCCGTGAATCTTAGCCGCTAATTCTGTGCAATCATACCGTAGCGATTTCATCGCGGTCGCCATCTTCTTTGCTAGGCTTTCGGCATTTCTCCGCGTGTTAACGAAGACAAGACATTGTCCACCATCACTGAGGGTGTCGATTGATAGTGCAATAGACGGGTCGGTCTTACCATCAGAAATGGCTTTTTTTGACTTGTTTCGTTGAGGTGTGTGTGGCACAAATCTGATGGTAGCACTTTGTGGAAGGTAGAGGCCTTCGTGGAGCGCCACAGGTCGCCAGTCGCTTCGGACGAGTTGCGCGCCAAGCCAATGCGCGATCTCATCTGCGTTAGAGACGGTAGCGCTGAGGGCGAGTATCTGGGTACGGGGATTCAGTTTTTTGAGTTTAGTCAGTGTTACTTCAAGAGTTGGACCCCTATCCATAGAGTCCAGTAGATGGATTTCGTCAGCCACGATAACGCTTAATTCGCGCATCCACTCTACGCCATTTCGCAGTAGCGAATCCGCTTTTTCTGAAGTCGTTACGATAATGTCATTATGCCCAATCTTGTCGTCACGAACGTCATAATCCCCGGTAGAAATACCTATTTTGACGCCAAACGTGGCAAAAAGCGAAAACCTGTCGAACTTTTCCGAAGCTAACGCCTTTAGCGGCACGATATAGAGACATTTGCCGCCTCGATAAATCGAATTGAGCATAGCAAACTCTGCCAGCAGCGTCTTTCCGGAGGCAGTGGGTGTAGCGACGACCAGGCTTGCACCGTCGAGCAGTCCACAGGCTATTGCTTCAGCTTGAGGCGGATAGAGTTCCGTGAAGCTGGAATGAGCGTAAAAACGGGTAATCGTCTCGGGTAAATCCTTTAAATCCATATTCTTCACTCTTATGAGCGTATTCCGATATTAATCGTGAAGAGATTGCACAATGCGATTTACATTTTCGTTCTGTAATATAAGTGACATCGTCTTGCTGCCTTTCCCACAAACGGGCCCTCCTTTGTAGTAACCTGGGGCGGCGAAAGTTTCAAATCACTCATTGAACGCCTTTTGTACTGTTTGGATGTTTAGTTGTATTGTTCCTTGATGAAAATGTATAAGAGAGCTCGTCTACGGAGATTGAACAATTGATTTTTGACCCTCATATTCATTCAAAATATTCTGGGGATAGCGCTATTGAACCGGCGATTATCCTCAAAGTCGCGAAAAAGATGGGATTGGACGGAATTGCTGTTACCGATCACCTCACAATCAAGGGCGGAATTGAAACGCGCAAGATGAATCTCGATCCTGACTTTTACGTTATAGTCGGCTCCGAAGTTGAAACGAACAACAAGGAGGACCTCATAGGGTTGTTTTTAACGGAAGACATTAAGTCGAGAGACACAGAAGACATCATCACGGAGATTAAAGCGCAAGGAGGCGTAGTCTTTTGGGCGCATCCGTTCCGATTCGGCAAAAACTTGTTACATAGCGATGCTATTGAACAACTTGATCTCATTGAGGGATTCAATTCTAAAACGAGTGCATCGCGGAATGCACTCGCGCAACAACTCGCTCGTAAATACGACAAACCAGTTATAGGCGCAAGCGACGCGCACCAAGCCTTTGAAATTGGGAATGGAAAGACGCTTGTAAATGACACTGGTTTTGACAACACTAGGGAAGCCCTCGCTAGTGGCAAGACCCAGATAGTGGATTCGTGCTTATCATATGATTATCTTGATGATATGCTGTGACTAAGCCTGTCGTTTGATGTTGTAGTTCAACGCGGCTTCTTTAAGGCCTGACGACGGTTTTTTGGGGACCTCGCTATGAAAGCAGTTGGAGGATGTAAAGAACTTCATCCCATTAACGCTGTTTAGGAGGTGCCACTTTGTTATTATTCACGTTTAATAATGGCAAAATACTAATAGGATTAAGGTCAAGGTATTTTTACTAAACTTTGTGAGGTGACCGGCTAAATCAAACAGCACAGCATAAAATCGGAATTGTTTAATAACCTAAGTTGGTCGATACGACCAAGTAAGTCAGCTGGCTGTACTGTTTTAGACAGCCAGCGTTTCTTACAATTGCTTTTTTTATCAAAAATCAGAACTGAGTTTTATTTCACGAGTTTTCGTGATATATTGATGCCTTTATTCCACTCGCGGTAAGTTAAGAGAGGCCCTCCCAGCAAAAAAAACAAGGTAAGGTGGGCAGCAGGATGTTCACCACTACTGAATATTGAGTTTTTACGTCAGGACAAACGAATTCATTATTCGCGTTGCTTGCGCAAGATAGGTGTCGTAGTCGCTGGAAATAGCTTTGTATGATATAACATAACCCGTATTATTTTTGACGACAAAAGTTTGCATTATTTTAAGCGATTTGTTAGTCGATGTTGTTGCGTTATACTGCACGGGGAATACCCCAGAAAAAACTATAGTGTGCGCAGGTTTTCCAGAAATTGTAGAATTGGTCGCGTTGAGCATCGTTAAATTCTTGTAAACCCCTGAACTGTTGTAGTTCTGAAGATTTGCTATCTGGGCATCAGTGAAATTGTTGAG
>JGI24146J20443_1001014_pt1 | contig 18519 bp, 12 predicted proteins | sample BarGraIncub1131A_FD_20443 | JGI IMG/M metagenome (IMG submission 20443) | reverse complement strand
TTCTCCGTTTCGCTGATCGCCTGCTCCGAGCGTGCCCAATAAAGATCGATGATTGCGCTGTCGTCCATGAGACATGTCTCCTTTCCAATTGAAAGCCTTCACTAATTATGTACTAAAAAGAAACCGTTTGCTTGCATCAGATGTATAACCAGATGGCACTCCTCATCGTTTTAACCATGAATATCCTTAATGATGAAAGGTATTACATCTAATCTACCCCAAACAGGTACTACTTGATCCGGCTTGATATCGATTACCAGTTGAAATGATATATGCAGAACGGATTTCTGCATATCGTCCGGAAAACTGTGTTTGGCAAGTAGAAATTTCTGCCGGTACTTGTAATCTACCAAAAACAAAATATTCAATGTTTGTCACAATCTTATTTGAAATATCACAATCTTAATTGTGATTTAATAAAATGGACAACAAAAGCCGGTCGCCATCGCCATAATATGTTTTTATAGGGTATACGCCATACAATCAAAATATAATTGCCGAAACATGCCATAAAAGAATCCTTTTAGAGTTATTACCTATTTAATCCACATTTGTTTGTTAACATCCTAGACTTATAACAATCATACGAGTATACTTTTGCTATACGCTTTGAAAACCTGGTGTTAAATGACAATTAAGTTTGAAACATTACAACTGGGTCAATTCCGTTCGCTTTTTTCAGTATTTTTCAGTCGTGGGTGTACAACTTTATCTAAATTAATGGATCTTGAGTTATAGTCAATTTTTGTAGTAATAGTTTTGATATAATTATTGGATGAAAATATTGCAGAAATGAATTTTGCAAACAAGGACTTTTCTAAAAAATTATGGATAATGAAGTCCAATTCAAAAAACAAGGGAGAACGATGGTATGATGCAATTTTCTCAAAAGAGCATTAAAGGATTATTTGACAGCTCTGAAAAAACGATGACAATTCCAGTTTATCAAAGAGCGTATTCATGGGAAGAAAAAGAGATAAAAGTATTTTTTGAAGATTTAAAAGAACAACAAGCTGGTGGCAATGTTTATTGTTATGGCAATTTGTTACTTGAAACCATAAAAAAGGATTCGGAGTATGAAGTTATTGATGGTCAACAACGTCTAACTACTCTGACAATATTCGTCAGAGCAGTGCTAAATGTTTTATACAGCAGGCTAGAAGCTGAACCTGAAATAGCTAGACAAGTAAATTTCAAGAAGAAAGAAAAAATGTATTTCAAGGATGATGGAGTGATTAAGCTTAGACCAGTTGACTATGATCGTGGGTGTTTCGATACACTGATAGTAGAAAATAAATCTGAGTGTAGTCTCTCTACCCCATCACAAAAGCGGATCAAGGGAGCAAAGGACTATTTTACGAAAGGGTTAGCAGTAATCTCTACAAAAGAAATCATAAAAATCTTCTCTGTTTTAGAAGAGGCGCAGGTCAACTGCATTGAACTAGAGGGGAAAAAGGATTCTGCATTAATGTTTGAACTGCAAAATAACAGAGGGAAAGAACTTTCAAATTTGGAAAAACTGAAATCGTTTTTTATGTATCAACTTTATGTTGTCAGTGACACAAAAGAGACAGCCACTAATATTGAATATGTTGCTAACAAATTTGACCCAATTTACAGATTGATAAATGATCTTAAGGAAAGCAATGAATCCGAAGATATCAAAGACCTTAATGAGGATAGGATTTTTACGTATCATTGCTATGCATATACAGCAAAAGGCTTTGGATATAGAACTATTGACGATTTAACAGATGAATACAAAAAACTCAAAACGGATAAGGTTAGTTGGATAAAAGACTTCACAGATGAGCTGCATACGACATTTTCCAACATCAAATTGTTGCAAGGAATGAACAGCAAATACTTAGCCAAGCTTTCTAAAATTGGTATGCCCTATTTTGTATATCCCTTTCTAATTCGCGGTCTGAAGTATTTCAAAAATGATAATTGCAAAATGGATCAACTTTTTAAAACAATGGAAATATTAAGTTTTAGGTATAAGCTCATAAATAGTCGGTCAGATATTGTTAGCAAATTATACCCAGCTCTTAGAAATTTTCAGGGTGACGTTTTAATTTTAAATGCGGAAATTAAGAAAACTCTTAATGATAACTGGTACTGGAGTGATTCCAGAGTTGAAGAATACCTTAACGACAACATGTATGAAAATAGTATGGTCAATTATGTTTTGTGGGAATATGAACATAGCATTCAACCAAAGGGCTATGATACTAACAAAATCTCAATCCCGAAAGAACAGATTGAGCACATTTCACCTAAAACAGCTGATACAGAATGGATTGCAGCCGGATATGAAGTTAACAAGAATAATAATTACTCAGAACAATTTATTGAAGACCGGCTAAACTCAATAGGAAATCTACTGCTTATTTCCGGCTCTCATAATGCATCTATTGGGAACAAACCGTTTTCAGTAAAACTGAAAACTTATCATAATAATCCAATACTAAAGCAACAGGCAGAGATTGAGACATTTTTAGATTTAACAAAAAAAAGACCACGTTGGGATTCCAATACAATTAGTAAGAGATGCAATAAAATATTGGAATTTGCAAAAAGCAGATGGAGTTTTGATTAACAAAACACTTCAAAGACAATATATCTGTCATGTGATATGCGGAGAAAATACGATTTTCTGATGCAGAGAGGTGAAATATGCTTGTTGCCGTTCAAGGGTTAGTTTTTGACAAGGTTATTTCCGGAATATTGTCGCTAGCGGGACAATCATCGACGGCTCTTACAATCAAGCATAAATTAGGACTGGATTCCAATAAAGCTGCAATAAAATCCATAATAGATACATCAATTGAACGTGCTCAAATAAGTGTCAACTTAAGTGAAGCAGTAGTAGAGGCATTGTATTCAGATGTCATGAATCAAGCGGAGCTGTCATTCTGGATAACAAATCATGTTCAGGAGGATCAATTTGAATTCAGGAAAAACAGTCTTAATTATGAATTCGTAGCCGAACAGTATATCCATGAAAGCGAAAAAATTATTCCGTTTTTTAAATCGGTACTTAAAAATGTAAATGAATATAAAAAAACAAGTTGGTCTCCGGAAATTTTGGAGTTGATGTCGAATACGAGTAGAATTGAAGAAAAAGTAGATTCACTACAAACCGCTTCCGATCAAATTAACATCACATGCAAAAAAACAGCATCTGATGTGAATGCACTCTCAGGACAAATAGATCCTATCAATGTTTACTTTTCACAATTAGCAAAGAGTAATTGTGATGACATTCAACTACTATTTGACGAAGGCCAAACAATTGTTGCTAGAGAAAGAGCGTTTGAAAGATTGAAGGACCCACTTCTTAGTCCTGACATGAAATCCGGGTTATATATATTGATTTCAAATACTTATATTAATAATGAAGATGGTGCCGATGACGCGTTGAAATATATGCGTCTATCAGTGGATTTTTGTTCTGACCCCAAAAAGAAAATCCGTTTATTGTTTTATGTTCATCAACTTTCTGGTGATTTTACTCAAGCTGAGGCTAACATAAATCAACAAGCTATAGACGAAGGATACACAGAAAAAGTCATTGACTCATTCATTTTTCTATACATGAAAATGAATGACTATAAAAAGGGCTATTCTTTAATCGAAAAAATTGAAGATGCTGACAAGAAAGACCTTTGCCTAGCAATATTCAAAATAATTGAAGAAGAATATGATGATGTCATATCACTCTACTTAATGAATGGAGAGCGAGTTGCAAATATTGACTGGCGTCTACAATATATTCAAGCAATGGTGTATGGCAGCTTGAAAAAAATACAAAAAAAAATTCCGGTTAATCTTGTATCCTTATATAATTCAGTATTTCCAATTATAGAATCCCTGATGAGTAATGAGCAGCTTCAGAACAGGTTGCAGATTCTGTTGGCTCATCTTCTGTATATCTGTGATCGAAATGAAGAGTGCAAATCAATTGTAAGTCGTTTATATAAACAAAATACCAAAAAATACAGCAGTCTGCTTATATGTGTTTCTTTAAGACTTGAAGACTTTAGTAAAGTCATTGAAATTTGTGAAGAAAAAGGAATAAGTTCATGCACAGTCGAAGAAAGAGCGCAGTATTTGATAGCCTGTATTCAATTTCAATCATTGGATAAAGCAGAAAAATTTATTGCTCAATATATTCAATGTTTTTTGGAGAATGAGGACGATCGACTTTTTGTTTTTCGGCAAAAGATGTTTATTTTGTTTCAGAAGTTTGATATCAGAGGAATGAAGCAAGTATTGCTTGATGCCGAAGATGCATATCCTGAATGGCATGGTATAAATGGCCTGAAAGGTTATTCTTCATTCCTTCAAGAAGACTGGAATAATGCGATTGAGTATTTAAGAGAGCATGTTATTGATAGTTCAACATCTTTGCAAAGGGATTTGTCGGTGTACTATCTAGTTCAGTCTTATAATAAAAAGAAGGATAATATGGACTATGATTTTTTGGAGGAAATTATACCTACTGCACGACTCTGGTATGCTGATCCTTTTTTGAAAAATTATTACATCAAAAGCCTATATGAAAATAAAAATTTCGCACAGCTTATCGCATTTTATGAAGATGCAAATTTCCCGAGAAGTGACTATTTGATTGAGGCAGCCGCCGCAACATACTTCGCTTTTATGTGGTTTGAAAAATCATACAATGCATATTCCATTTTGAATCTAAGCAAACAGAATCTTCTTTATGTTTTTCAACTGGCCAGATGTAAGCACAACCTTGGGCAATATCGCGAATGTTCGCAAATCACCGCCATCATAGAAAATAAAATAATGCAAGATGGAACTGCTGAAGAATTGATGATGCTCTCCGGATTATATTTAGATTTTGAAAGTTATACACAAAGTATGAATGCTAGTTATAAAGCATATATTATTTCGGAAAACTCCCCTGAATCCTGCGGCTATTTTTTTTCCATTCATGTGTATTGTGGTAATTATATCCCGAAAAATGAATATGATCCGAGATGGACTGAAGCGCTTCAAAACATCATCGAGAAAAAACTGATCCCTTTTGAAGTTTTTAATGTTGCTGATAAAAATGGCGAGGTTACAGAAGAATCGTTACAGAAAATTGTAGATCGCTTAAGTGATTCTTCCAACACAACCGATAAAATTCTTGGTGTGTTTCGCCAATTTTCATTGCCTTCTATGATGCTGTCTGCCATGTTGGACAGAGGTCCTTATGAAACATGGGAATTTATTACACAAAGTTCGGGTTATAAAACGATAGTTGACATCACCGGCAATGATTGGATCGGTAAAGCAAAGTGCTTTCAAGATAATAAGCCGGATGCAATACTTGATTTGGCGTCATTATTTCCTCTTTTTGAAATTGGTATTGAACAAAATATTGGTTTGTTGTTTAATGACATGTTCATAACACAGGATCAATATGACCTGCTGCTAGAAGAATACAAAAACCTTGTTCGAGCTGCCACAGACGGAAAGAATTCCTTATATTGTCAGGAGGGAAAATTACATCTGGTAGAAGTATCTCCAGAGAAAGTGCAAGAACAACTCAAAATTCCAGAAAACACAATCAAATGGATTCAAAAAAACACGACAATCATTGGTCGTTCTTTCAAACGCAGCAAAGTTAAAGATGCCTTTTACAGACCCCCCCAGATAAATATAGAGTTGTCCTCCCGATGGGAAAAATTTGACGCACTGATTGATAGTGCTATTTCAATGAAAACATTAATAGTTTTGGATAGTGCTCAGTATGTTAAATTAATTGGCGAGCAGTTTGAAGTTTCATTTGTTAATGTTCTGGATATAGTGTCTGGACTTAGAGAAAAGGATTATATCTCGAATTTTGAATATGTTACGGCTATCACAAAACTATATTCTATGGGTTATCACGCGCTTCCAATTAATGCTGTATTTATTTTTATCCTATTGCAAACAAGTTCGTTTACCCAGGACTCCGTTTCAAATCCTATTTTCAACTTTTTCGGAGATGAAGGATTCCTTGAAGAATACAGAACGAATGAGGCAGGGGAACTAATCTATTTTCTATTTATACAGCAAATCGGTAAGAATTTGAAAAAGGACTATATCAAATCAATTTTATCAAAACTATTTCCCGAAAAGAAAGCTAAAGAAGCCTCGTGCAATAAAATTATATCTACAATTTCAGAAAGAGTATTAACTAAAAGCCAAATTCTTTTCGATAATATTATAGAGCTAATTGATGAATGTTTTGATGATGATGCTTATGTGATTATTTCTGAAGAAGACACTACAATCGAGAAGCAAAAAAACACATAGAGAGGTGATGGATAAGGATGGTATATAACTGTTTTATAAGATGTAGAGTGTGTGTGAGTATAACAAGAGTTAGACTGCAGGTAGGATGGCAAGAACAACATCCAATTGTTATTGCTTGTGGAAAATGTGGTACTTCATTACTGGGTAAAGTGCATATAGGACAAGATGAGCCGGGATTGCAGTTTGAGTTTGATAATGCTGATATTTTAAATAATGATGAAAAGGCAGATTATGTCATCGAATGTTCGGGCGAATTTCCTACAGTAAAACAGCATAATGGGGCGCAAGCACCGGAAATAGATATAACACCTTTTATCAGAAATCAAATGCGAATGGAGGAAAAAAACGGTTATGAGAAGTTTGTAAAAAGTGTATCAACATTAAATGAAACGGCTGAAAAGTGGACAGATTATAAAAGAGTGCTTGATCTATCCCAAAATGGAAATAAAAGCTTTTTGCTTCAGGAGATAAAAAAGATTTTTCCAGAAGATGTATTCCCATGTAGAAATGAATTTGAAATATTAAGGGCAATACATTTTATTGAAATTCATGGTTTTGTTTTGCCGCTTCGTAGAGATATTATTGATGATCTTGCGATTAGTAACAGCGTGTTGGAACAAGACATAGAACAGATCAGTGAACTGATAAAATATTTGAATAATCATGATGGCTATAGTCTGAAGGAACTGCAATCGCTGATTTACAAAATGCTAAATGAATTTATTGAAGTATATCCTTTCTTGATTCCGGCCTTTGCCATTCAGTTTTATAAGGAAAATTCTTTAGACTATGCAATTGAAGGATCAACGACAAGTACTTTCGATTCAGTAAAACAATTTTATCTAGATGCATATGAAGCATTGGGAACACTAATGATTTTGCCAATGTCTCTAAATAATATAAAATATCGTAGTAATTATGACTCAATCAAGGCAGTGGTAAACAAGGAAAAGTCTTTAGATGATTTTATAGGTTTGACAAAAGCTAACAGATTCCATTTCTGTGATGAAACAGAATCATATACGGAGTGTCTTCATGTTAAAGTTAATTCAAAATTGCGTAATGCAATAGGCCATAATGATTTTAGCTATGACACAATTACACAGCAGATAACATATATTCCTAATTCAAAAGATAGATCAAAAAAAGAGACTGCTTATCTGCTGGAATTTGAGACTGAAGCTGTGCGACTATTTCAGGCTATATTAGTTATATCGGAATATTTGTATAGGCTAAGAGAAGTTGATTTGATGAATCAAGGTAATACTACAATTAATCCAAATACTCAATTTAATAGGTCTAAAAAGATTGGTAGAAATGATACATGTCCATGCGGGAGTGGCTTGAAATATAAGTTTTGTCATGGCAGATAGTTCAGAATAATAGCGACATGGATTTTGTAACAAACTTAATTGTCACGCTTTGGGTCGGTAGCCTATATAATCAGTCGATTTTGTAACAAACTTAATTGTCATTATGGCCCTTTTTTGTAACAAACTTAATTGCATTTTCACAACTGGGAGGCACACGGATGGCAACAAAAAAAGACACTTCTCGAATCATCACAAATTCGGAGAACCGTGGTTCCAACAATTTCGCATATGTCAGGGTTTCCTCGATTGAACAGAATGAAGCCAGACAACTGGAAGCGTTGAAAAATTATCGTATACATAAAATATTTGTTGAGAAACTGTCAGGAAAGGATTTGCATCGCCCGTTGCTTATGCAGCTCCTGGACACCGTTCGCGATGGAGATACAATATACGTACTGGATTTTTCCAGACTGGCCAGAAATACAAAAGAACTTCTTGCTGTTGTAGAACAGCTGAATAATGATGGTGTGACACTAATTAGTCTCAAGGAAAAAATAGATACAAGTTCGGCGCCAGGCAAGCTATTCCTTACGATCCTGGCCGCAATCTATGAGTTTGAAAGAACAAACGGGAAAGAAAGGCAAATGGAAGGCGTAGCAATTGCTGTTAAGCAAGGAAAGTATAAGGGCAGAAAAAAAATCGAAAAACCAAATGAGTGGTCTGATATATTTTCACAATACATGGAACGAAAGCTGACTGCAGAAAAGGCAATGCAGCTGCTTGCCATAAAACGCAATACATTCTACAAATGGAAAAAAGAAGAGTTGGAAAAGCAAGGTATTTTGGAACTTACTTAATTGCGATTCAACAATTGGAACATGAACGATATAATAAGGCTATTCATTGCGAGACCGCAAACAAGGAGATGCTGCATATGGATTCTTTTTCTGTGATAACAAATCCCAAGCCGGCAAAACTGGATAAGCCATTTTTCTATAAAGAGGATAGTGATGCAAAGGCACAAATGAAGATATTGGAGGAATTCAGCAAGACCTGCCCGAAAAGCGTAAAGGAGCAAGTGGACCGGGATATGAAGATGCTGTCCTATGGGATTTACGGAGAAGATCAAGTAGCATTCGAGCTAAAGACGAGCTATTTGCCGATCATCGTACTGCATGATCTTCATATTGAATACGAAGGGCTTTCGGCACAAATGGACTACCTTGTTATCACAAGAAAATTCACGCTGGTCATCGAATGCAAAAATCTCATTGGAAATATTGAAGTAACCAGTGAAGGCGAGTTTATTCGAACGACCGAGTTTGGCGGCCACTACAAAAAAGAAGGGATATACAGCCCTATTACCCAGAATATTCGACATATAGAGATGATCCGGAAATTTAAATTGGATTCGCGAACAAATTTCATTTCACGGGCGCTATTTGAGAAATTTTTTGATGACAATTACAAATCAGTCGTTGTTCTTGCGAATCCCAAAACAATCATTAATTTGAAGCATGCCAATAAGGAAGTCAAAAGCAAAATTATCCGGTGTGATCAGTTAATTGACTATATTAAGAAATTACTGAAAGAAAGCACATTGGATAATTCTCCAGACAAGACGACATTTGCATGGGCGGAAACTTTTCTACGGCGGCATACTCCCAACACGACGGACTACCTGCAAAAATACGGGAAGAATGTCGAGGCGCCGATTGCAGATAAGCCGTCTCCTATCGTAGTTCAAGTCGAACCGGCCGTTGTTGCTCCCGCTATTGTCAATGTTCAGCCAACTCCCGATATACCAGTTGCGACTCCTCCAGTCACTGCCTCCGAAGCGGCAGAACCGGTAGAAATTGCTCCCACTCAGCCTTCTGCAAATCTCGAGGATACCGCCATCTACATAGCGCTCAAAAAATATCGTTATGACACCAGCAAAGAAGAAGGCGTGAAGCCCTACTTTCTTTTTAACAATGCGCAGATGGAGGATATCATTTCGAAAATGCCAGGCACGCTGGAGGACTTGAAGAAAATATCCGGCTTCGGGGATGTCAAATGCCAAAAATATGGCGAAGCGATTTTGGAGATTGTGCGGGCAAACAGTCAGTAAGAGAAATCGATGACGGCTTTATCACGGGGCGACTATGGTTTGAAGCCAAATACGTTTTACAAATTAGTCAAAGAATATAAAGATAAATCATCACAAAAGTCATAAAAAAGCTCGTTTAAAAGTACGTGAGATAAGGAAAATGAGGAACAACGCGGGTAACATTGTACACTGCGTCAATGTTGGTACAGTTAAAGATTTAGCCTTAATATATAATCTGCAAAATACAATCAAATTAATACATTGAAACAATATTCTATAGGGGGCGGAATCGTGAAATGTTCATCATGCGGATCAGAAAATATCCTTACTCAAGCTGTTACAACAACAAAGGTTAAGACAAAGCACAGGGGATGCTTAGGCTGGTGCTTGTGGATCCTGCTTGCACTTTGTACATTTGGATTAATTTTGATAATTCCCGCGATTACAAACAGTAAGACTAAAGTGAATTCAAGGACACATACAGAAGCAATATGTCAGAATTGTGGGCACCGCTGGAGAGTATAAGGTATGCATTTTTTTCGTTAATTTTATTGGGAGGCAGCTACCATGGCACTTTTAAATGTGAAATGCCCGAATTGCAACAAGAAAATTCCGATGGATGATACATTAGAAAAAGGTTTTTGCATGTACTGTGGTGCATCCTTCTGGGTACATGACGAAATTCAGCGATTTCGAGACGAAGACAATTGGGGATATCATGCGAGCAAATGGAAACAGCGTCAGCAAAAATACAGAGATCAAGTGGATCCATTGGTTAATGTACTTTGCGGAATTGTGATAGTTATTGGTGTCATAACGATAATTTGGATTCTTATTACTATGGCTTTCAAATAGAAATTCTATTTTGCAATCAACATTCGGAAATCTATGACGGTACAATGTGGAGGGATTAATGAATGTGTGATCAATACGTTGAAGCGTTGAATCGGAATCTGACCAACAGCCTCAGCAAAGCCCGTCTACTGGCGCAATTTGCACATGACGGGCAGGTCGACAAAGCAGGTAAGCCTTATTTCATGCATATAGAGATGGTCAGCAGGACAGTCGGTGATTTGATCAGTAGTTGGCAGCAGCCATCGTATGCCTTTCTCCTGCAAGCCCGAATAGTCGGATACCTTCACGATGTCGTAGAAGACACAGAGATAACCATAGCTGATTTGAGGAAACACGAAATCCCAACAGACTGCATTCGGGCTATTGAAGTCATCACCAAAGTCGAAGGTGTGGCATACCAGAACTATCTTGAAAAGGTGAAAAGATACAAACTCGCATCTGTCGTCAAAATCGCCGATATGATGCATAACAGTGACCTGTCCAGATTGGACCATATAACAGAAGAAGACCTTGCGCGCAAGGAAAAATACCTGAAGGCAATTGCGTTTCTTAGTGAATTTACATGCGAGCGATGCGGTCGGATACTATCGTTATCTGTAATGGGAGAAAAGTCGACACGTACTGGTGGGATTCTCTGCCAGAATTGCCTAGATCAATACGAAAAGGGATAGGAAGAATTTGAAGATTGGCTGAATTAGGCTTGATTTTAAATATAATCATTCATATGATCGAATGATTGATTTACAATATTATGGGTGAGTCCATAAATAACTGAGTGCATCAATTGAAAACGAAAATTCCAATCTTGCACTGAAAGGAGACCTTACATGCCACTCAAGATTTTCCACACCGCCGACTTGCATATAGGTATGAAATTTAATAACTATCCGGAACCGATTAAAGGTGCTTTACAGCAAGCCAGACTCGACAGTCTGAAAAACATGGTGAAGATGGCTGATCAGCATGGCTGCAATCTCTTTGTCATTTCCGGCGATTTGTTTAACGGAATCAGTGGAATTGATAAGAAGACTATAGCAAGTGTTGTTACAGCGCTGGAATCTTTTCAAGGGCAATGCGTTCTGGTAATGCCCGGCAATCATGACTATGATAATAACCTGGTGGATTTATGGACAAGCTTCAATCAAAGGGCTTCCGATAAAATTCTTTTCATAAACCATGAACAGCCATATTCTCTGACCGATTTTGATATTAATGCTGTCGTGTATCCGGCTCCCTGCCACTCCAAGCATTCTGATACCAATAATCTGGGATGGATAAGGGAACAGGATATTGGTAAAGGTCCTGTGAATATTGGAATAGCTCACGGTGCAATTATTGGTATTTCTCCGGATATGGATTCGAATTATTTCAACATGACACTGGATGAACTGAATGATATTCCGATGGATGTGTGGCTTTTGGGACATACACATATCACTTACCCGCCTAAAGCATCTGTTGCGCAGTGTAAGATATTTAATCCTGGGACTCCGGAACCGGACGGACTGGACTGCAAGCATCGTGGAAATGCATGGATTATCACAATTGATGATAACAAAGCAGTGGATGCTGAGACCGTTACTATTGGCAATTACCAGTTTGTTGATCGGAACTATACGGTCCGCCAAAGAGAAGATCTGGATACAATTCGAACGGACCTTCTAAAAGTCGAGCCTTCAAAAACAGTAGCCCGCATACATATACGCGGAAAAGTCGAGGAAGATGTTTTCACTTATCGGCAGGAAGTGTACAAAGCAATTGAAGAGAGCATCGGATATTTAGTCATCGATGATTCCGATCTGGGAATAAAGATCACGAATGAGAAGATAAAAAAAGAATTTTCGGACGGCTCATTTCCTCAGCAGCTGTTGTTGGCCCTTTCAGATGATGAAGAGGCTCTTCAACTGGCCTATGAACTGATTGCGGAGGTGAGAAAATGATCATCAAAAAGTACAGCTGTAAAAGGTTTGCCGGAATTAAGGATCAAGATATTGATTTTCAAGATAATCTTAACGTAATCCTCGGACCCAATGAGGCAGGGAAGAGCACCCTTGTGGAAGGCCTCTATTCCGTACTCTTCAAATCAAGCAAACTGGGCTATAAGAAAGTCGAAGATATAGAGTTCCGCGACAGGTTCATGCCCATACAGGCAGGCGACAGTATTGATGGAGAGGTCATCATATCGGATCATACGGGTGACTACCGGGTAACCAGGGAATGGGGTACAGCTCCTTTTTCCAAGATGATTCTGCCTGATTCACAGACAATCAAGAATGAGGAGAGCATCGCTGACTATTTGAAGAATGTCCTGGTTTTCGGAGAGGGCACGTACAGCAGCATTGTTTTTTCCAAGCAATTGAATATTAAGTCCGCCATTGAAAAAATAATCCAGAACAAGGAAGCAAAAGGCGAAGTCAGTTCCCTGCTCAGGAAAGTAGTCATGGAGCTTGACGGGGTCTCACTCGATGACTTGAATCAGCGCATCAGCGATGAGATCAGCCGTCTCCTTAAGCATTGGGATCTGGAAAAAAACTATCCAGAGAACAACAAGGGCATCAGCAATCCATACAAAGTCGGCAATGGTGAAATCGTAGAAAGCTTCTATACAAAAGAGAATCTTCGTCTTGCAATGAAAGCATCCCTGCAGGCTGAAGCGTTGATTGAAAAGATTTATAAGGATACACAGGCAACAGAAGCAACCCTGAAGGATTTAACTGACAGAAAAGGATCGATGGAAACAATCGAGAGCGATGTCGTTAAAAGAGCGATGCTTGAACCTCAGATAAAGCAATTAACGAGCGAACTCAAAGATTATTCGATAATTAATCAGGAATGGCCTCAGTGCGATATGCGGCTAGGACAATTGGCAAAAGAAATCGCTGCAATTGATACAACGATTACGAAGCTTGATGCTGAGAAAATCCTTGCGAATCAGGTATCTGCCAAAAATAATCTGGAAGATAAATTGACAAAAATCAATGGTTTAAACAAGAACATCACAGAAACTAAGAAGCAGATTGCCGAATCTACAGATATCACGAAGGAAGACATTCAGGCTCTTGATAAAAACTATCATGGAATGTTGACCACAGAAGCCAAAATGAAAGCCGGTGTGATGATCGGAAAGCTTAATAGGCTTCCGGATGGAACCACCTTCCTGATAACAAGAGACCTGGAAGAATCCGTGGAGATATCTGCCGGAGAATCATTCAAAGCGAATGGCTATATCAAGCTGGAAAGCAGGGACCTGATTGAGATTGAGCTCAAATCAGGGGATCTGGACTTTAGTGAGCTACGAAAACAGTACATGGAATTCAAAGCAAACCTTGAAGCACTGCTTGCATCATTAAAAGCAGCATCTGTTGAAGAAGCAAAACTCAATAAGGAAAGACTCGATGCACAGAAAAGAATATTGGAAGCCTATATCGTTAAAGTCAATGAACATCTTAACGGCGAGACATTGGAAAGCTTGGAGCAAAGAATCACTGGCATTGGTGATTTAAGCCAGGTACGGTCATTGGCCGAAATAGAAGCTGAAATCAAGAAAATAAACCGCAGTAATATCGACGTGCTTTCCGAGCAAAAATCCTTGCGTGACAAAGTTCAGAAATGGTGTGAAAAGTACGTAAATGTAGATGGTCTTCTCGATAAAATCATCGAAATACGAATGTCACTTAAAGATTACGAGACCCAACTGAAGCCGCTCGCACCGCTACCCGAGGAATATAATTCAGCGGATGAATTCAGGCAAGAACTATCAGAAATCCGGAAATCATATGAATCAACAAACACTTTGCTAAACACACTAAAAAACAATTATCTCGATGCCGAAAGAAACTTGCCCGAACAGACCTATGAGGAACTATCCCAAGGCTTTGCCGAGGAAGAAGTCTCGTTCCAGAAGAAAATAACCCGAGCACAAAAGCTCCTTAAGATAAAGGCGGCTTTTGATGAAACCCGCAAACAAATGGATATGACTTCTTTCACGCCGGTCATCCAATCCTTCTCGCAAAACCTAGCTCTACTGACAAACGGATCCTACCAGGTTAAGGATATAGATAATGACTTTGCGCTGCAGTTAGAAAAAGATCGACAGGTAGATATTCCAGTCAACCTGCTCTCCGCTGGAACCTACGACTCAGTAGCCTTGGCACTGCGTCTTGCCCTGCTGGATAACATCCTGGGTGACAACAAAGGCTTCCTGATACTGGACGATTGCCTTGTGGATCTGGATCCCGACCGCAAAGAAAAGGCTGCAGAATTGATTAAAAACTTTGCGGAAAGGCATCAGGTCATATTTACGACTTGCAGCCCGGAGACGGCGAGTTTGTTGGGGGGGATTTTGATTAGACTGTGATATACCAATAGATTGATAGGTATATGAATATATATTTCTCGAAGTTGGCGTGTGAAAAAGTGAAATCAATATGAATTGAATGTAAAGAAGTAGATATAGATATCGGAAATGGTACAATTTAACTATAATATTAGTCTACAACAAAAATAAATTGCTTTTCAAAATTTTTTTTGGAGGTGCTAATTTGAAAAAAATATTTAATCTTTTCATAGGTACGACGTTGATTATAACGCTACTTACCTCATGCTCCAACCCGTTTGTACAAACTCCCACGACAATTACAAACTCACAGGAAATCCCTGCTGCGAACCAAGCGTCTGAAGAAGATATTGTAAATTCATCGATAATTATTGATATTAACGTAGAAGTTTTAGAAACGGTTATATATAATCTTCCAGAATATGAAGGTTATATATATGCTGCAACTAGAATCGAAAACACTGGTACGGTAGCAGTCGAGGTTTCTAAATTTGATTGTTCGCTCGATATTGAAGATGATAATGGAAATTTTATTATTCACATCGACAACGTTGAGGTTGGTCCGAGTGTCATTATGCCTGGAGAAATCGGATATATCGTTGGCTCAGAATATGATGATAAAATCGATCCAGACAAATGCAACAAAGTCATTGCTAATCTTTCATACGACAGTTCAGCCACATTCTCTGATACCTTAGCAATTGAAGATGTGAGTTTTAACAAATTCTCGAGTTATTTTTATGCAACACCAGGACGGGTAATTAATGAAAATAGTTATGATATTAAGGGCGTGACACCAATTATTGCTTTTTTTGATAAAAACGGAGCTTTTCTTGGTGTTTACATTGATCGGAAACTTGATATAAAAGGATCAAGTAAAATGGGGTTTCCTGGAGAACCTTCTGATCCAATACCACTTTCCGTATTTGCAATTGATGATGTTGGCTCAATTGTAGCCATAGGAAGCTACGTTCCTGAACAAGGTTAGTAAAATGTTATTTGTAAATGTCAGCTGAAAATGCAATAAAATGGGGCCGGCAATTGTTCGCACAAACCTTCTTTTACTCCATGAAATTTGAGTAGTTTTGCGAAAAATTTTTACTGACCAGATAATTCACCCTATAGTCAATTATTGAAAACAATTAAGTGTTTTTACAACCACCAAAGGCTTCATTCAACACTCGACTATCCTCCTTCGTGTCTATTCACAGCTAATTACCATTTTTCAAGGTTTCACTTGTCCGACTAAGATTGATCAGTTCAATATAAAACGGTAATTAAAATATCATGTTCTCACTAAGGCTTTTAAAAAGAACAACTATTTGAGTGGCATATCTAATCAAAATTATCAAGCAAAAGATGGATTTTATACAGATTAAGACTAAACAACGGATCATGAGGTGGAAAAATGGCAAAACCTAAGAAAATCATAGTTGATGGATATAATTTTTATTTTTGGCCATATGAAGAACAGACCCGTATGAAGCATAAAGTACTTGTTGAATATTTTGATATCTGGGCAACAAAGCTTGGAAAATACCATTCAATCAGTTTCTTCGATTGCCACGGTGGGTGTGGAGCATATTGGATTGATGGATCTCCTTTTTGGGGTTCATCTTTGTTAATTGCAGAAAAAGGTGAAATTTTATATAAGCGACTTAATCGCGATATCAGAACATTAAAAATTTATGTAACTGAAAGTGATCAAGATAATTGTGAGAATTTAGCAAAAGTGATGAATTTTCGTGATGATCTTATGTGCAAATCCCGAATTTCGAAAATAACATTTGAAGACATGATAAAAAATGAAGAGTGTAGGAGAATTTATTCACAAACACCGTCACTATTTTTTATAGATCCTTTTGGTTATTGTTTAGACTATTCTGTTCTTGTGCAGATCATGAGATACCCCAAAAACGAGTTACTGATCAATTTCATGTTTGACTACATTAATCGCTTTATTTCCTTGCCTGATCAAGCAGCAAATTTTAATGCTCTATTTGGATGTGAAGATTGGAAGGAAGCCATTTTACTAAGCGGTTTCGAAAGAGAAAAAAAGTTGGTGGAAGTTTTCAAGAAACAACTCAAACGCATCGCAAAACATGTCTTTGCATATAAACTATCATTTTATGATAAAGAACGAACTTATTATTATATTTTTCATGCAACAGACAACCTTGATGGCTGTGCTATTATGAAATCTTGCTTTGCTTCTCTTAATAATGGCAAAGTTGAGTATCTGGGAAACAGGAATGATACGGTCACTCTATTTGACTTATATGATTTCAAAACACAAGAGGTGAAGGACTACTTATTATCCAGATTTGAGGGTACTAAGATTTCTTTTACAGAAATTGTTGAGGCAATTATCGATGATACGTTTTTTCTTGAAAAAGATATACGTTCTGCTTTAAAATGCTTACTGAGTGAAGGTCACATTCAAAAAATTCTTGTTTCCAGTAAGACTGATAGAGGTCTCTCCGGTGATGACATTATTAATTTTTCTGAGGTGAAAAAATGAAAATATTTACTCGCAAATCCATGCTCTACAAAACCGGTGTAGAATACGGAGACTACACAATGAATCATGTACAAGGGTGTTCACACGGATGCAAATACCCTTGCTATGCATTTATGATGGCGAAGCGATTTGGTAAGGTCGCTTCATATTCAGAATGGATTCAACCTTGTTTGGTTGGTAACACATTAGAAATTCTTGATAAAGAAATACCCCGACTTAAATCAAAAATTCAATCCGTGCAACTTTGCTTTACCACCGATCCTTTTATGTGTGGATATCCGGAAATTGAAGAAATGAGTCTTGCAGCTATTCAGAAACTCAACGATGCAGGAATAAGATGTACTGTACTTACGAAGGGATTATTGCCCTCGACATTGGCAACGTTTTCTCTGGATAATGAATACGGCATCACACTCGTTTCATTGGATGAAGCATATCGTGAACGCATTGAACCGGGAGCCGCTTCTTATAAAGACCGGTTAGTGGCGTTGAAAACTCTTCACGATAAAGGATGTAAAACATGGGTAAGTGTGGAGCCATACCCTACGCCAAACTTAATAGACCAGGACTTGGTTAAAATACTTGAGACGATTTCCTTTACAGATAGAATCATTTTTGGTCGTACGAATTACAGCAAGGAAATCAGTTCGTATTCCGATCATAAATCGTTCTATAATGAGCAGGCCAAACTGGTCATTGCATTTTGCCAAGAACGTAACATTAGGTTCTATATTAAGAGTGGAACAATTACTCAATAAACGTAAGAGAGGAAAAAATGAATGACAGCAATCAAAAATTCCAAACGACAAATGCCTGGGGTGCTTAAACATTTAGAATCTCAACATTCTTTCGGATAATAATAAGTGAGAATATCTCTTTGTGATGAAGTCCAATATCATAAATTAGCAAGCATGTGTTCAGTATATGTCACTATTTTTGAGAGCAATTGATAAAAAGGGGGGGAACCGATGCTAAATTATCCGCTGTCAGTGTTTTTAGACACAAACATATTTATAAGTTGTAAATTTGATGTAGATGAAAGAGGAACATTATTCTTATTAAAAAACTTAGTCGATCAACACAAGGT
>JGI24146J20443_1000998_pt1 | contig 18711 bp, 10 predicted proteins | sample BarGraIncub1131A_FD_20443 | JGI IMG/M metagenome (IMG submission 20443) | reverse complement strand
AGGTACAGTAATCACATATTTGAACATGTACAGATATTGATAGGACAAGTTCGTATTGTTTTTATAATCGTGCCTGTGTGTCAATGTCAATGCAGCATTTTCTGCCTTGTAGAAACGAGAGGCAAAAGCGGTACCCCATTGTCCCACATAGTCCGCGAAATATTCAACTTTAACCGGAGTGGCAACGCCATCGACCGTGAAGTTCACAGCTGACCCGGCCGTATTCAGGCTGGCAGCAAGTAGGTACAGTTTGGTCGCATTGTTTCCTTGTGGCAAGGTGACGGTTTGACCTTGACAACGTACTGCATTCATTGCATCGTTGGCACGACTACCCATGGTAAAAGCGATACCCTCAGAAACAACTTGGTTTGCAATAAGCTCAGAGGGATAAACGGAACCGGATGTTGCAAATTGGCCATTTTTTTTATCGGCATCGTTGCTCATCACGTCGGCATTGTATGTCAGCGTAACAGCATTAGAAACGGGAGCAGTAATAGTGGTTGCAGGAGCTGCCAATTTTACAGCAAAGCTCTTGGGCTGAAATTTAGTCAGACTCAAAGTCAGTTTATTTCCACTAAAGGATGCTGCACCCACTTCTTCCTCTACCCCATTCACTTCTTTGGCAGAAACTATGTTTGCAGGAAATTCTATTTCCACATTGTCTTGTGCATTACCTGAAATTTCATACACACGGACAATCATATCATCTGAACTTTCTGCTTTTTTCAAGGCCTTAATGGCCACTTTATTGGAACTCAATTTAGCAAATTCAAAAGATTTGCCAAGCGCTCCTTCGTGCTTTGTTGCCTGATAAGCCAACAGAGGTTGGTTAAGCTTGGATGCTTCCCATTGGGTGTCTTCATTCCATAGTCCCATGTGACGGTAAAAAGAATAGGTAAATTTGTTCAGTCCCATGTCCTGTCTTCCTTCATAGGTATATCCACCTGGTTTTGGAGTATGGATCAAAGACAAACGAAGGGTGTTGTTAGCGGGTTTATCCCATCCATATTTACAATCATTCAGAATAGATATACCATAGGTGTTGTCGGTATTGGTTAAGTCAGCCCATTGATGACCGGCCACTTCATATAAGTCGCTGGTATTGTTTGAACGTTGTACTGCACCGATGGAAGCATCATAAGTTGCTTTTGCATTGCTGGCCTTCAATGAGAAAACAGCTTTTAGCAATCTTTCCTGAGTTTGCCAGTTCACTTCATTGGTGAAATCGATTCTATCAACAGAACCCAAAGAAGTCAACTTGATAAATTGGATAAATTCTGAACCGGCTTTGGTTCTTTTTATTTTCAAGGCCGATCTGAGTGGTCCGTTTTCAGCGATACTCACTTCCACATTTTCGTCAACATATTCTCTGGGAGTTCCTGTGATAACGTCATAAGGAATTTCCCAGGATGGCCATGAGTCAGATTCATCGTAAAGCATAGCCAATCTGATGGGAGCCATTAACAGCTCTTTATTGCTTTGTCTTTTATCCAGAATGGAGGAAACATCACCTTTGGCATTGACAGTAACGAGGTATGCATCATTTTCAATGGTGGTGTTGGTTATTTTCAGCGAACCGGATATTTCGGGTGTACTGGTTTCATTGACACGAACATCATAGGTGGCATAACCCAGGGATGGAACAGTTGCTAAAAAAATGAATGAAACTTTCCCGTTCAGGTACTCTGTAATCTGTACTGGTACTGATTTCCCATCCTTATCAATTATACTAAGGGCCGTTGGTTCGGTAGCAGCAACGATAGAGGCTTCCACAACATCCGACCTTTCAATGGATAAGGGGTTATAAACAACTACTGGAATTCCTGCCACTGTATTTGTAGACAGGTTTCTGGAAATCGATCCGACTGCATCGTTCAATGTCTTTGACAAATCCAGTTGTGTGAGAATATCATCATTATAGGAAAATCCGTAAGCTTCAGGTATTGATGTTCCGGTGATGTCATCGTGGAACTGATGCCATAGAAGTCTGATCCATGACTTACTGATGGTTTCTTGCTGATATTTCAGTCCACCTAGCCAGTCGGCTGCAAAAGAGGACTTTTCAGTAGCATCCGCCAATAATTCATTCTTGCGGTTCCAATATTTACGGATAGCTTGAGAGGTATAGCAACCGGTACCATGAGTCCTCATTGGCAGTTCATGATCAATGATCGGGAGGCTTTCCTTATATTTATCCATTTCAGCAAAAGCTAAATCAGGCGTAACCATTCTTACATTTACCGGGCCTGTACTGGCCATGCTTTGATCCAGCCATTTGGCTGTTTCAGTATTTACACCGCCTCCACGGTCGCCGGTTCCTACATATTTATAGGTTGCAGCCATGCCATAGGTATTTTTATTGGCATTAACTTCACTCATCATCTCTGAGTCATAAGACATATCCTTATAAAACACGTCTTGATTGGTATAGCTTCCAGGTTTCAGAATGACATAGATTTCAGAACCGTCAACACCTTTCCATCTGCCAAAAGGGGGAAGGTCGTCGTAATTATAAGCCGAACCCCAGGACAATTTCTGAGAATGGAATCCGGTTACGCCGCAATGTTTGCCCAAAGTTGGCAATGTGGCAGGAAAACCAAAACAGTCTGGTAACATGATGTCAGATCCTCCTTTCAGACCAAATTCTTTTTGATAGAATTTTTGGCCATAAAGGAAATTGCGGATAATGGATTCAGCTGATGGCACCATGACGTCATTTGCATCAACAGATCCGCCACTGACGTGCCAATTTCCTTTAGCTATATACTCTTTTAGTTTGGTATATTCAGTAGGATAATATTCTTTCATCCACATATACTTGATGGCTCCCTCAAAATTAAAATGGTAGCTTGGGTATGCTTCAAATAAAGCGAAGTTTTGATTCAGAGTATTTGGTATGTATTCATCAATGGTGTTCTTGACAGTCCAGTTCCATTGCGTATCCATGTGCGCGTTGGAAATAAAATCGAGGTTACCGACCGTTATTTTTGGTTTTGTCGTATCATAAGCTGAAATACCAAATATAATAGCATAGGAACCACCTGTATTTGTGATGGTTACTGATTTAATATCTTTAGCAGGATTCGTGGGTACAGCACCTTCAAACAGACCAAATTGCAGACGGGCATCAAATTCACTGTTGCTAATTTTTATTCTGGAAATACCATACAGAGCCGTTTTTTGTCCATTTTCCTGAAACCAGTCCTGAAAAGTCTGATCCATTGAACTGGAAAATGTTCCATCGGTATAGTTGACGACCACTTGAAAAGTCTTTGATCCGTTGGAAGCAGTACCGGTAATCCAAAGTTGACTGGTTTTCAATGGACTGGCAAAAATCAATTCACCTGATGTTTGTCCTTTATCACCAAGAAGAAGTGCATTTTTTGCTGTAAAGGAGCCCAACTTATAAGGTACACCTATACTAGAAGTAAACAACTGTGGCATTCCACCTTCTGCTTTTATACCCTTGGAATAAAAGGCCCAGCTCCCACCATCAGCATCTGCTGTGCTGCTCAATGTTTCACCAGTATCATAAATAACGTCCGCATTAAATCCTGTCAGTGTGACTGGATAATGGGATTGCCCGCTAACAGTCTGTTGCAGGAGAAAGAAAGTAACTAAAATGAGAATTGTGTGTTTCATAAAAAAATCATACATGGTTTATAATTTGTTCTATTAAATAACAAAGGTAAAAATACATAAAAAAAATCACAAGATGTAGATATACATCAATATACAGGCCTCAGTGAAACTTTTTTAACATTAGTCAGATATTTAGGAAGGATCTTTTCTGAAATAAATAAAGAGTCGATTAACCAATCTGTTGATCAATTAATCGACTCTTATAAAATCAATTTTAAGAACATTTCCTCAGAATTTAATCCCGGAGATTTGTCTTTATTTGATTACCAACCTGGATTTTGTGGGAAATCTTTTGGTAAACGTTTTAGTTCATTGTTCATAATTGGGAACAAAAAGTGACGTGGGACTACGAATACTCTATCTTCAACCCAGAAACGTGTCATCTTATACTTGATACCATCAATTACAATTTTACCGTCTGGATCTACAACAGGTTTCATACCGTTGATCATACGTTGTGTTTTAGGATAAGGCCAGTAAGCTTCAGAGCGTTCATTGTTGGTTGTCCCTGCAGCCTGCCACGCTGATTCTTTTGCTAATTCCACAGGATTGCTGGCATCCATATACAAGCGATTCGTCCATACACGATTGTTTTCATAGAATAATTCCACTCTTCTTTCTCTCTGAATGTATTCATTCATTAAAGCTGCATCTGTCAAAGCTGCAGGTGGTATGGGAGCCATAAAAGAACGATCACGAATTTGATTCAAAATATCGTAAATTTCTTGTGTTGGGCCTGATATTTTATTGACTGCTTCAGCATAGATAAAATAAAATTCAGGCAAACGCCAAATGGCTGGTCCATGGATAGAGAAACCGGAACTACTACTCGTCCAACCTTCTTTCAGAAATTTACGCAGGTAATAACCAGTTTTGGAAGCATTGTTGGCGCCAATTCTGTTTGTACCCACTGCAGTATTAATGATCTTCTTCTTGAAAGTACATCCATTATAGATGATGTCTCTGTATAAACGCGGGTCTCTTTTTACACTTTCGTAGGGATTACCATCGTCGTAACCATTCGTCTTTGCATTGGAGTTATAAATTGGATATCCAAAACCGTCAGGAGCAATGTATTCGTATTCATCCACTTGTTCCTGAACCGGCATTTGTCTGGCACCGCCGCCGACTGATGGAGGGTACATATCACCTTGCCATGCTTCCCATTTATCATTCGTCACAAAGAATACCCATTCTTTCTGAAAGGAGTTCATATCATAAAACATGTTCCAAAGACGTGCCCGAACGTGTCCATTGTTTTCATCAACTCCCTTATCATTAACGAAAGTAGTATCATTTCCATAATACAAAGAATAACGTTTTTGACCATTCACCTGAAAATTAATCAGAGCAAAGGAAGCATCTTTGGCTTGAACCCAACGATTTTGATCGTAGGTCGTGTATTCGTCTTTAAAGAGTCTGGTATCAGTACCTGTTGGATATGCTCCACCATTCCACAATGGAGTGGCACCCATCCAACGAACAATAGCTTTTAAACCCAAGCACATACCTTTCTCAATACGCCCATAATCTTCAGAAAGCCATCTTTCAGGAACGCGAGCATAAGCAGAGTCGCAATCTATACATATTTTGTCAATAATGGCATGTACAGACTCTTTCTTGAATACAGGTATTTCTTGAGGATCTACACTATAATCAACATATGGGATTTCTCCATATTCACGAAGTAACAGATAATGGAAATAGGCACGCAAGAAGATTGCTTCACCAACTCTTTTATCCAACATTCCTTTACTTTGCGGATCGGATATATCAGGTGTTTTATATTTCTTGACACCTACGATCACTGCATTGCACCTACGAATCTTTGCCCATAAATCAGGCCAGTATTGACCACAACTGCTATTTACTGGCATAGCGTCTGCAGACCAACCACCTGAATTAAAAATGTTGGATAAACTACCTTCAACAGTAGATCCTTCACATTCATCGGTAATGGCTGATGAAGAAAAGTGATTCAAAAAAACCAAGGGTCGATTGGCACTTTTAGCATCTTCATAAAGCTTTGTTACCAATCCATCAACACGGGAATATCGTTCGAAAACCTGTTGCTCATCCATTTTATCATCCGGTTTTACATCCAGATAATTATCCGAACAAGAAGTATATGTTAAACTAGTTAATATAACAGCAACTAGATATATAATTTTTTTCATACTATTTCGATTTAATTGATTAATAGTTTATATCAACTCCAAAATTGATGACACGCTGTACGGGATACCAGCTACCGTTACCATCACCAGTTTCAGGATCGACATCAACATCGTCAAGACCATCAAAAGTGAGCAAGTTCAGTCCTTGTAAATAGAACCTGACATTTTGGAATCCGGCAAATTGGATAGCAGAACGAGGCAATGTGTAACCAATTTCCACGTTTTTCAGTCGAACATAGGAAGCGTCGTAAAGGTATAAACTACTTTTGTCATTTTTGTTGTTTAGGTTGTTCTCATAGTGCAAAGCAGGATATGTAGCTGTTGCAGCTGTTTCAGGTGTCCAACGATTGAGGTGCATTTTTTTGACACGACCATGCATATCATTTTCAATTAAGGAGAAATCCCATACAGCAGGGCCGTTCAACAATAAAGAGCCATTGGTGGCACCCTGGAAAAGAAAACTAACATCTATTCCTTTATACTGAAGGCTAATAGGTAAACCAAATTGTATTTCTGGGGTACGAGGGTTGCCCATGGCCGTCAAATCACCATTTTCATCAATGATATGATCACCATTCAAATCTTTATAAACACAATCACCAGGAGACAATGTTCCGAAAGGTTGCCATCCAGCTCCATCATTGGCTGCATTTAATTGATCTGCTTCTTCCTGGTTTGCTACAAAATGGTCAAATACATAAACATAATGCTCTCCGACACGATGACCGGTTTCTTGTCTCCAGGAATAATCACGTTGAACTTCATTCTGGAAAATAATCTTGTTGCGTGCGAATGTAAAGTTTGGACGAATCGAGTAACGGAAATCTTTGCCAATTTTACCTCTCCAGCCAATTTCGATATCAACACCCTTGTTATTTACGATACCAGAATTGATGATTGGCGCAACGGCTCCAACAATATCAGGAAAACCAAGTTTACCATCATCACTCAAGTTGGTTAATATGTCATAACGGTGTTCTGAGAATAAATCAACGTTAAAGGTTAAGCGATCTTTAAACATAGAAGCATCGATACCTAAATTAAACTTTTTAGATTTTTCCCAGGAAATATTTGGATTTGCAATATCACCTTCAGCTACTCCGGCGTTTACAGCACCACTGGAAAAATTGGAGGTTCCAAAACTATAGGCACCTGAATAAATATAATATTGCAAATAGTTGAAACGATATTGGGAATTTGTCTTATCACTGCCGACCAAACCAAAAGAACTTCTAATTTTGAGATTGTTCAACCAATATTTGGTCCCTTCCATAAAAGGCTCTTCTGAAACAACCCACCCAACGGCGGCTGCAGGAAATAAACCGAAACGTGTTCCAACCGCAAAATTTTCAGATCCGTTATAACCCATATTAAATTCGGCTAAATAGCGGTGTGCAAAATCATAAGTTGCTCTCGCAGAAATACCTTCATAACGAACTTCAATTTCATTATCAGTTGCCGATGAAGAGCGGTTGCCCATAATCAAAGCAGAAACAGAATGTTCTCCAAAATTGCGGGCATAATCCAGTTTTATCTGATAGTATGCTTTGCTGACTGCGGCATTATGATTGAAATTACTGGACATAGTTTCGTCTATTTCATATTTATTTCCAGTCTTATAGGCACCTAAATAATGACCTGGTTCCATGTATACATTAGCACCACCATCAGCAGGTGTGAAAGTTGCATACTTTGGATAGGTACGATAACCTTCCGAGTAGGTATCAATTTTACGGTTTATCCATCGACCTTCAGAAGCATCGTATGAGAAATTTGCTTCCACTTTAAGTCCTTTGGTGATAAAGTTCAGCTTGTGACCCAAGGCGAAAGAGCCGTTCATATACGTATTCTTCTCATTCAGGAAACCTGTACGGGACAATTCACCCAAAAGGTTGTAACGGTTAAACTGATCTCCGTAAAGCATTCCCGCTGGATTCTCCTTTAAGTAGTTTATATTGCCTTCATTGCCATTGTCTTCAACAACCATTGGCAGGTAAGGAGCTTGTGTGTTGCAAATTTGCACAACTCGATTAGCTGTCGTGCCAGGTGCATTTCGATCTGTGATACGAGCAGAGATGTCTAGTTTTGCGAAGAAATCTTTGGTGATATCCACGTCTATATTGGCTCTGAAATTGTATCTCTTAAATACTGCTTGCGTATCGTATTTTGGTAAATTTGTATGCGAATAGTTACCTGACTGGTTAAAATAGTTGGCCATGATATAATACCTGGCTTTGTCTGAACCACCACGTATTGACAAGGAATAATCCTGTTGATATCCGGGTTGAAATGCGTAATCAAAATAATTCCAGTCGTAACCTAAGCCATCAGAGTTGTCACCTTTGGCTTTGCGGAAATTATCGATCGCTGTTTGTGAAAACAAACCGGAAACATCACCATCGTTTGTTCTCGCTTCATTATATAAGGTGGCATAGTCTGCAGAACCCAGATATTCTGGAAACTTGACAGGTTCGTTGTAGCCGGTAGATGCTTTAAAGTTAACGGTCGCTTTTTCCTGTGCTTTTCCACGTTTAGTGGAAACGATGATAACACCATTTGCACCACGGATACCATATGCAGCTGTTGAGGAAGCATCTTTCAAGATAGTAAATGTTTCGATTTCTTCTGCAGCCAAATAGCTCATTTCTCTTTCAACACCGTCTACAATAACGATGGGAGAATTGTCACCATAAGTGGAGAAACCACGAATTTTAAGATCAGCTTTGTCCACTCCTGGTTCACCACCGCTAAACTGGTTAACCATCAAACCTGGCATTCTACCTGCCAAAGCGTTGTTTATGTTTGCGGTAGGGCTTTGTTGCAAATCTTTTGTTGTAATGGTGGATACGGATCCAACAATAGTTGCTTTCTTTTGTGTAGAATAACCTACAACAACAACTTCTTCCAATGCTTTACGGTCTTCAACCAATGTTATATTGATAGCTGTACGTCCATCAAGATCAATTTCTTGAGGTTGGAATCCTACATACGAGAAAATTAAACTTGCTTCAGCATAAGGCACTTTAACGGTATATTTACCGTAATTGTCTGTAATCGTACTCGACTTGATTCCTTTTACGATAACGTTAACGCCTGGGAGTGGATCTCCAAGGTCATCAATAACGGTACCCGTAATAGAAATGGAAGTTTTTGGAGATTGTTGAGTTGCGTTCGTACCGGCAACTGCAGACAAAGTACTAAATAAGAAGCAAATAAGGGAAATTCTCATGATTTTAGAAAAGAAACTGCATTTCGGGAATGCAAAATGATCTAACTTGATTATTTCTTTCATCATCGATAAATTTTAGTTCATGGTATTAATTAAAATTGTGTTTTTTGATGTTCTATTAGAAGAACATTCATCATTACTCGTTCTTTAGGTTACGAAATCATTCATAGGCATTTACATTTTCATTATTTAAGGTTGTTAAAAAAGCTTCCAAATATAGGAATATTTTACCAATACAAAGTATAAGAGTTAAATAATATTGTAGAATGTTATTATTTAAAAACCCAATTCTGATGGCCCCTATTGGCCTTTATGGTCAATTCAATATTTATGGTCTGGATAGAAGTCGAAACAATTTGGAATAATACTAAGCAAATTTGCAAATATTAACTTTTATTAAGTTAAATAAGCGAAAGAGGCTCATGAAATGACAAAAATGAACAAAGGTGTACTATTTCACAACACGAAAGAGGTGGTCTTGGTAACTAATTACCCTAAATCATTTTACAAATTTGTAGCAGGCTTGGTATTCGGTTTTGCTAAAGGAACAGTTAAAAATTTAGCAGGGAGGCTAAACGTGATGGTATCCAGAGGCACAATGGCCTGATCTTCAGCTTCATCCTCTGTGAGATCTAGTACTTCCACTTTAACACGGGCAATACCAAATCTAATCATATCTATTTTACTGGCAGCAGAATAAGTCAGATCAATCAAGTGTGCGTTTCTACCTCTATTTCTGGAAAAGCGATCATTTATTTTAACCACGACCATTTTCCCATTTTTTAGATTGGTCACACGGACCATTGTCCCGTAAGGAAGAGAAGCATGCGCTGCTGTGAAAAGGTCGTTAACCAGCTTTTCGCCGCTGGAGGTCTTTCTGCCATCAAATTTTTTATTGTAAAAAGAGGCAGTTCCTGTTTGTTCAGAAAGCACACTAATTTTATCCTGAGCTTGTATAGAAGCAAATGAGAATACGATTAAAAAACAAAATATAAATATCTTTCTTGTTGAGTATAAGTGATTTATCATCCTATTTTTAATATTGCTTAATTACAAAGATGTGCTTTTTAGATTGAAGCCCCAAATAATATGCAATAAATTGAATAATTTTACAGTTTTTTTAGAACTTCAGGCAGACAAAACTTACTCCAGCTATAAATTAGCCATGTTAAAGAACTATTTTTGAAAAACATCAGGATGATATGTAAAAGCCAATCATCCATTGCGGATATGTTAATTTAGGCATTTTCAAAATAATATTTAAATTCATTGGTTAATTTAATAATCAGCACTATCTTTACAAGCTATTTACAAGAGATTCACTCTATTAAATATTTTTTAAAAAAACAGTGCTGTTCTTGTTTTCAGCATAAATTGAAACCTATAACTAACCCTTATTTAACATGAATGGACACGATTTAGACACCATTTTCGACCTGTTGTTAAAAAATTCCCCGACTTGTGACGCGCTTATTGACATGAATGGTAATATTTACCGATGTAATGAGGCTTACAAAAACATGGTTGGATACACGTATGAAGAGTTGAAGGGTAAGACCAATGCTCTGTGCGCTTCTCAAGATGATTACGAAAAAGAAATTGCGAATATCAACCAACTGATTTCCGGAAATGTTGCCGACATGAAATACCGGTCAACAAGATTAACAAAAAAAGGTAAAACCGTTCAGGTTGAAATTACGGCATTGGCATTCAAGGATCAAAAGGGCAATCCTATTTTCATCCTTAAAAGAATGAATGACATTACTGAACTGTTAATGGCAGAGGAAACAGATAAGAGTATGCAACTTTATTTGCAGACTATTCTGGATGACATGCCTATGAATATCTATTTCAAAGATATTGAAAGCAGGTTTATTCTGGTTAGTAAAAATGATATTGAATTCCTTGGTTGCAAATCTATGGATGAAGTCAGAGGAAAAACAGACTATGATTTTTTTCAGCCAATACACGCAGATGCATGTATGAAAGACGAACAGTACATCATAAATACTGGCAACGTCATTGAAAAAGAGGAAAGAGAAGTTCATAAAGATGGCAGTGTTACCTGGGTATTAACAACCAAATCTCCACTGAAAAGTCAGGATGGCAAGACCATCGGTACATACGGTATCTCCAGAGACATAACAGCAATCAAGGAAGCAGAAGGAAAAACAAAACAGCTTTATAAAGATCTGGAAGAAAAGAACCAGAAACTGGAAGATACCATTGAAGAATTGAGCAGAACTCAAAACAAGTTGATTTTTGCAGAAAAAATGGCAGCGCTTGGTAACCTTATTGGCGGTATTGCTCATGAAATAAATACACCACTTGGGGCAATCAAAGCCAGCTCTTCCAACATACAAGAAGTCGTTGAAAAGATCAACGTCGACCTGCCCTGGCTCATCAAAAACGCTACTTCCGAGGAAATCAACTGGTTATTCAGACTAATCAATGAAGCCGACGCCAGAGATATTTCAGTCTTCTCTAAAGATGAACGCATGAGAAAACGTGAACTTACAAACCTGTTTGAATCCAATCATATTGATAATGCACAAACCATTGCCGATACCATCATTACGCTGAAGTTAAACCAAACCAACGAAGAATATATTCAACTGCTTAGCATGCCAAATTCTCAGAACTTGCTTCAGATGCTGAAAGTACTGTTCTCGCTGAAACGTAACGCCAACAATATCTTTATTTCTGTAGAAAAGGCGTCCAATGTGGTACGTGCACTGAAAAACTACATTTACAAAAATGGTCAGGGTGAATATGAAGCAACCAACATCGTTGAAACGATAGAGACTGTCATGATTCTGACAGCCAATATGATCAAGCATACCAAAACAGAAATCACTACAAATTTTGACAGCATACCAATGATTTTCTGCAAGCAAGATGAAATGTGTCAGGTATGGACAAACCTCATGACCAATGCTATCCAAGCAATGGGTGAAAGTGGTAAACTGGAGATTGGTGTTAAAAGTATTGGCCCGGAAAATGTTAGAATCTGGTTTAAGGATAATGGTCCTGGTATTCCTGATGATGTCAAAGTACGTATCTTTGAACCTTACTTTACTACAAAAGCTCAAGGAATCGGTACAGGTATGGGGCTTGATATTTCAAGGCAAATCATTGATTCGCATAAAGGCAAACTTTACTTTGAATCTACAGTCGGCATTGGAACGACTTTCTTCATTGAAATACCTGTAAATCAGGATCCCATAAAGAAAAAAATATAAAAATATATACTACCAAGATGAAACAAGCGATTATATGTGTTGATGATGAGGATATCATCCTCGAAGCACTTAAGGACCAGCTAGGACCTTTCTTTGAAAATCAGTATTTGATTGAAACAGCAACAACGGCAGAAGATGCCTTGGAAATTTACGATGAGTTGGTTGAAAGCGATTATGATATACCAGTTGTCATCTCCGACTATCTGATGCCGGGTATGCGTGGTGATGAATTCCTGATTAAAGTACATGAAAAGAATCCGAACACACTGAAAATTCTTTTGACTGGACATGCGAACATTGAAGGTATCACAAACGCTATCAATAAAGCGAATCTTTACCGCTATATTCCGAAACCCTGGGACCGTGACGACCTTATCCTAACTGTTCGTGAAGCTGTTCGCAGTTTCCTTCAGGAGCTTGAGATCAAAAAACAAAACCTGGAATTGGAAGCCATCAATGACAATCTGGAAAAATTGGTAGAGGTACGTACTCAGGAATTGGAGAAGGCCAATGCCACAAAAGACAAATTCTTCTCAATCATTGCGCACGACCTTAAGAATTCTTTCAACGGTCTACTTGGTTATTCAGACATTCTGCTTTCAGATTTTGATCGTTTTCCGGATGAAGAAAAAAAGGCTATTGTATCTGCGATTCGTCAGGTATCAGAAGGCACTTACAAACTTCTCCAGAATCTGCTCGATTGGGCACGTGTTCAAACCGGTAATATACAGTTTGTTAGCGAAGATTTTGACCTCAAGGCTTTTATTGCTGATGAGTTGAATCTGCAGATTGAGCTTGCTGCTACCAAAGGCATTACAATTAATTTTCAGCCATGCAGCGATGTTATTGTGAAAGCGGACAAAAATATGTTATTGACCATTTTACGCAATATATTCTCAAATGCCATTAAGTTTAGTAAGAAAGACGATACTATATCCATAAAACTGGATTCTAATGATAAATCTGGCATTGTTACCGTTACTGATACTGGCGTCGGCATTAGTACTGAAAACATCCAGAAACTATTTAAGGTTAATGGAAATTACAAGACTCACGGCACTAACAATGAAGAAGGAACCGGACTTGGTTTGATTCTTTGTAAAGAGTTCATGATTAAGAATAACGGTGATATAACTATTACATCCATATTGGGAAAAGGTACAACTGTTACATTCCAATTGCCTTTAGGACAATAATTAAACAGTCGGTCTCACTTGGTGGGATCAACATAATAAAAAAAGAAGCTGTCTTTCGAGACAGCTTCTTTTTTTATTATGTTCAGACAGTTTTATCTGGAATTTTAATGTTGACTATTGGATTGGCGCAAGGTAGCAGTACCCTGTAAAATCAGCTCTTCACCTTCACTAATGCCTCCAGTTACAACATAACTGTCACCGAGTTTGGAGCCAAGTGATATAGTACGGGGAGTGAATACGGTTTCATTATCCACTACTTGTTTGACATAGACAAAATACTTGTCATTCGACTTTATGACAGCTGACTGAGGTACAACCAATTCATCGATATATTGCGAAAGGTCTGCACGTACAATACCGGTGACATACATATCGGGCTTTAACAAACCAGCCGAGTTATCAAATTCAAGTCTGACTTTAGACATATGTGTATCTGGATCAATCTCTGGATAGATATAATCAATATTTCCTTTGAGGGTGGTACCTGGTAATGATTTAATGGTAAAGGAAATTTGATCACCTTTTTTTATAAAGGGAAGGTCACTTTCGGAAACATCATAAAGAATCCAAACTTTGGAAAGGTCAGCAATTTCATAGATGACTGATCCCTCTTTAACGTATTCGCCATCGTTCATTTTCCTGGCTGTTACAATTCCTGTAATAGTGGAGACTACCTCTGTGTTTATCTGAATGCGGTCTCTTTTTTCGATTGCTTCAATTTGTGTCTGGTCTAAACCAAACTTAAATAATCTGGCCTTTGCATTCTCATAAGTTGCCGGATCAATACTTTTATTGTTGGCAGCTTCCAGTAACTCCTGTTGTGCAGAAACAAATTCCGGAGAATATATTAGGGCTAACTTTTGGCCTTTGGCAACTCTGACCCCAGTAGAATTGACCATCATTTTATCTAAACGTCCGGAAATGGTAGCCCTTTGTTTTTGGACTACAAATTCATCAGCTTGAACCTTACCATAAATAGAGATATCTTTCATCGGACTTTGCTTGGTCACAATGGTTGTCGTAAGCTTGGCCAGATCTTCTGAACCATTTGAAAAACGCACAACACTAGGTGCGATATCTTCGTCATTTTCTTCAAGTGGAATCAGATCCGTACTGCAAATTGGACATTGCCCTGCCTGAGCTTTCCTTATTTCAGGATGTGAAGGGCATGTCCATATTTTCGTTGAAGCCTCAGCAATAACTTTTTCAGAACTGTCAACTGCAGGAGCAGATTGATGAAACAGATACCAACCTAAAAACAAACCACAAATGAAAATAAGAAAAAAGAATAAGGTATTTTTTTGAAAGAAGTTCTCCATGATTTTAATTTAAATTCGATATGATTAGACGAAAGATATTCCTTTTTAGTTCACAAAAGGGTTAAATAACAGACACTTGAAATTTTATGTAAAATTATCGTATTTTTATTACACAGCAATACTTTTCACCCATATTTTGTAAAAATAAGCATTTATTTATTCATACCAATATTTCTAAATTATCAGGCTAACTTTCGGGTTGTTTGCAAAAATCCCGTAGCTTTGAGAAAAAAACAGGTTAGTATAAAAAATGAGCTATTAAATGAATAAAATCGCCGTCAAAAACGTGTCAGATGAACCGACAGGACTAAGAAACATTTTCCGATCCCTGAAGTTCAGAAATTATCGTCTGTTCTTTGGTGGTCAAACACTTTCGCTCATTGGCACCTGGATTCAGAGAATTACCATTCCCTGGTTGGTTTACCGACAGACCGACTCCGTTTTTCTTTTAGGATTTGTTGGATTTGCCGGTCAGCTACCCACCTTCATTCTGGCACCTTTTGCCGGAGTGTTAACCGACCGCTGGAATCGCTATCGCATACTCATTATCACACAGATACTAGCCATGTTTCAAGCTTTATTATTGGCCCTACTCTATTTTACCGGGAATATAGAGGTTTGGAACATTCTCCTGCTCAGCATTCTTCTGGGCTGTATCAATGCATTGGATACGCCAGCCAGACAATCTTTCGTCTTTGAGATGGTCGATGACAAGAAATATATTGGAAATGCCATTGCCCTGAATTCATCTATGGTGAATAGTGCCAGATTGCTTGGCCCGTCCATAGCCGGTATTCTGATAGCATCGCTGGGGGAAGGATTTTGTTTTCTCATTAATGGTCTAAGTTACTTTTTTGTCATAGCGTCCTTGCTTTTGATGAAGGTGAAACCACAGGTACCAAACAGGAAAAAACCGGACATTCTGGGAGAAATGAAAGAAGGCTTCAAGTATACCTTTGGCTTCAAGCCCATCAAGTATATCATCCTTTTATTGGCATTGATCAGTTTGATGGGCATGCCCTACTCTGTGCTGATGCCGGTATTTGCCAAAGACATCTTTCACGGTGGACCCTATATTTATGGTTTTCTGGTAGGCGCTTCCGGGGTTGGGGCACTGATGGGAGCTTTTTATCTAGCTGCAAAAAAGTCGGTTTTGGGTCTTGAAAAGATGATTCCTTTGGCTGCTGGTATTTTTGGTATCGGCCTGGTCGCTTTTTCACTTTCTCATTTCTTTGCATTCTCAATGATACTCATGGTTGCTACCGGGATGGGTATGATGATGATAATGGCCTGCTGCAACACCATCTTGCAGACCATCACAGATGATGATAAAAGGGGACGCGTCATGAGTTTTTACACCATGGCATTTATGGGCACTACTCCTTTCGGCAGCTTATTGGCCGGCGCACTGGCCAGTTGGATAGGAGCACCGAACACTTTATTGGCAGGTGGCATCATCTGTATTTTGGGAGCCCTCTTTTTTGCAAGCAAACTTCCTGTCATAATGAAAAATATCAAACCGATCTATCAAGGTTTGGGCATTATGCAGAAATAGGTCATTATCACACTATTTCCGCGTATCATTATTCACATTTTTTTACTATGTTTGTTGTAATATCAAACGATGGCCGGTTAAAGTCTCCTTTAAATAAAGGTTTTCTGCAACCGGTTTATTCCATATTATTGACTATTAAATCTTTTTACAATGTTTAAAGGACAGCCCAAAGGACTATTTGTAACAGCATTGGCCAATCTGGGGGAACGCTTCGGTTACTACACGATGATTGCCATTTTTGTATTATTTCTACAGGCAAAGTATGGTTATTCGGAAGCTGATGCAGGAAGCATCTATGCTACTTTCCTGATGTTTGTTTATTTCCTCCCTTTATTTGGCGGTATTATTGCTGACAGATGGCTGGGTTACAAAAAAACGGTTACAGCTGGAATAGTCATCATGTTTGTTGGTTATCTATTATTGGCTTTCCCAAACATTCTGGGCGGGAAAGAAATGTTAGGCATTTATACTGCTCTGGGAGTAATTTCATTGGGAACTGGCTTGTTCAAAGGAAATTTACAAGCTTTGGTTGGCAGGTTGTACGATAATCCCAAATACGAAAGTAAACGAGATAGTGGCTTCAGCGTTTTCTATATGTTTATCAACCTGGGAGCTATGTTTGCACCTACTGCAGCTCAGGGTGTGGTCAACTTTATAATGAACAAGTCCCACCTTACCTATGATTCCCGCATTCCTGAATTGTTTCATAAAATGAATGCAGGTGGATTGGATATCGCTGCAAAAGATGGATTTCTTTCCATTGCTCAAACCCAGGACGCAACTGTCACCATGGATACATTAAAGCATTTCGGCAGCAGCTATGTGGATGCTTTGGGTGGTGCCTATCAACTCGGTTTTGGTGTAGCTTGTCTGAGTTTGATTGTTTCATTGCTGATATTTATGTTGGGGCGCAAAACCTATACTGCAATTGAAGTTAGTGAAAATAAAAAATCCGGAACGGAGCCAACGGATGTGATTGAAATGTCACATGAAGAAACGAAACAACGGATGGTTGCCCTATTTCTGGTATTTGCAGCTGTCATTTTCTTCTGGATGGCCTTCCATCAAAACGGTTTAACACTAACGTATTTCGCACGAGATTATACGGATACTGCTGTAGGACGTTTCACCAACATCTGGTTTGACCTTTTCACCCTGATTCCGCTGGTTATTGCTTTGGTATGTGCTTTTTTCACTGTCAAAAGGTATTCACAAAATACCAGTAATGTTCTTCGAAAACGCTTCATTTTTGGTATTGTTACAGTAGGCTTTGGTGTTCTGGCTTACGCCCGTATCAACGGATTTGAGATAAGTAATCCATTCACACCTCAACTTTTTCAACATTTCAACCCCTTTTTCATTGTCGTTCTGACTCCGCTTTCAGTCGGTTTATTTAACTGGCTGGGAAAAAGAGGAAAAGAACCATCTGCGCCACGTAAGATTGCTTATGGTATGTTGGTCGCCTGTCTGGCTTATGTGCTGATGTCGGTTGCATCCCTGGGGCTACTGAGCCCTGTAGATCGAGGAGATATTGTTGATTATACCAGAGTTACACCCTACTGGTTGATTTCAACCTATTTGACATTGACTATTGCAGAACTGTTTATCAGTCCCATGGGTATTTCTTTTGTCTCAAAAGTAGCGCCGCCCAAATACAAAGGTATGATGCAGGGTTGTTGGTTTGCTGCCACAGCCATCGGAAACTTTCTCATACAAATTGGTTCACATTTCTGGAGTCTTGTTCCCTTGTGGTCTTTATGGTTGATTTTTGTCGTATGTTGCCTTCTATCAGCCGTATTTATGTTTTCCATCATGAAAAAACTGGAGAAAGTAGCGGCTTAAGATTTTATTTTTATGAATGATTCTGATTTAAAATCCATTTTACTGATTTGTACCGGGGGAACGATTACAATGTCTGTTGATCCTGGCAGCGGATCCCTTACGCCTTTCAAGTTCGAAAAGATATACAGGCATATACCGGAGCTGAACAAATTCAATATTAAGATTGATTCCATTCAATTCGACCCTTTGTTGGATTCATCAGAAGTGGGTCCTGATCAGTGGGTTCAAATTGCAGAAACGATATACAAGGCTTACCATCAATACGATGGCTTCGTCATCTTGCATGGCACGGACACCATGGCATACACTGCTTCAGCACTGAGTTTCATGTTGGAGAATCTACAGAAACCAGTGATCCTGACAGGTTCGCAATTACCTATAGGTATGGTCCGGACAGATGGCAAGGAAAACCTCATTACGGCCATTGAAATTGCTGCTGAAAAGGAATATGGAGCTGCCATGGTTCCTGAAGTTTGCATCTTCTTTGAAAGCACCCTATGGCGGGGAAA
>JGI24146J20443_1000991_pt1 | contig 18813 bp, 23 predicted proteins | sample BarGraIncub1131A_FD_20443 | JGI IMG/M metagenome (IMG submission 20443) | reverse complement strand
TTAATAGACTCATAAGTTAATCCTCACTCTATCTTTAAATTTTATTTTATTACTATGACGCATATGACCATATGTATCCACCTGCTGTTTTGTATTTTCCTTTACAGCATTTCGTGATAGAACTATTATCAATATCTAGTTCCTTTGATGCACCATAAGAGCCACTCCAAGTTTTTATGAACTCATTATTTAAGCCATATTGATTTATTTGTATTGGTTTTGTTAAATTTTCATAGTAATTAAGATCAAAACCCTGCTCATATTCTGTTTTAAAAATCCAAATGTATCCTTTGTACGTTTTTCTATGATAATGACAACAATTCCAAATACAATCTTGTTTTATTTTTAATACATTAGATGCTTCTCTAGCACCATACCACTCTTTAATTACATTGCCTTCAAGATCAATTTGTAATACTGGAATTGTATGTTTAGATTTTAATATAGTCTCCCTAGAATGTTTTGCTCCTAATGGACTACCTGCTGTTGGGTAGGAGTTATATCCTATTTTATAATCATAACTTTTATAATAATCAAGCCAATATTGTTCTCGTTCCAACAATTCAGATACATCTTTTACTTCTTCTATTATTGTAAATTCAAATTGTTCTTCTGAATATTTATTCCATGATCTTTGTAGATATCTTGAGTGATGTTTATTCTTTCTTAAATCAGACTTATGTCTACTCCATCTATTTTTAATATCTACAGCAGAGCCAACATACATTTTTCCATTAACTAAGTTCTCTATTTTATAAATCCCACTAATATTGCTTTGACTCACATCCCCATCTCCTTTATTTTTACAAACAAAAGAGATGGCAGAGAAACATTCTGCCATCCAAACCTCCACATAGAGAAACAGTCTAAAGGAGGATATTATTTATTACGTTAATTTAACATCATTAATATATTTCCTACCATAGTCCTTACGCACAACAAACATAGTAGCACCTGAATTAGAACTCTTTTTGATATCCTTGGCATAGTCATTCATTCCCATTATCGAGCGCACTTGAATAACTTCCTTGCCTCTTGCTACTTCAAATTCATTTTTGCAATGAAGGTGTCCAATTACTAGGTAATCAACTTTAATGCCATATGTATCTTCATAATCTTTAATACTATTTTTAAGATTACTTTCCTTATTACCATGAGATGTCAAAAAATTATATCCATTAACACTAAAGTAATTTAGTCCATCTAAACTATCACAAATATTTACATTTGGATTATTTCTAAATGCTTTCTTTAATGTTCTTGTATAGATTCTTTCTAGATTTTCATGAGGGAAGTCACCTTTTTTACCTGTTAATAATCGTAAATCTGAATGATTGCCTTCTGAAGTATAGAAATCAATACTGAAATATGTACTTAATGAGAATAAAATGTCCTCAATAAAATCAGCATAGTCTAAAATTACATCAACAATATTTCCTTTTAATGATTTAATTTGAGAGATATGTAAAATTCCTTCTACGCTATCACCTAAATCAGTAAGAGATAACTTTTTTACATTATGTTTGCTACCAAAATCAATTAATTCATCTCTATATTCAATCATTCTACGTTTGAAAATATCAGCATTGTACTCATTAAGAACTTCACCATTAAATCCTTTTATAGAAAATTCACAACCATAATGAGCATCAGCAAATGCACTAAATAATTCATCTGAGCCTTCTTGAATTGAGATAGGAGAGGGGAGTGATCTACTTTTTCTGCCTATTAATTTTAGAACTGATTCATCTATTCTTTCATAGAATAACTCTTCTCTAGATTGTTCTTTAAGCCAAGCAAAATATTCACTTTTCTCATCTCTGAGTTTTTGTCTTTCCTTATATACCTCACGTTTTTGTGCGTCATATGCTTTTAATACTTCATCATCTGAAATGCTATTGACTTTAGTATCAACAACACCTTCTGCATATGCCCGATACCATTTCCTATATGTAGATTCTGTATATGTATCTCCAGATTCTTTATTAATTAAATCTGCTATTTCTTGAGATTTTAAGTCGTACAATTCTTTATTATCAAAGAGCCTTATTTTATATGATTTTACACTTTCGTCATCTAATCTTAGATACTTCATTTATGCACTCCAATGTAATTTATTTTCGTTTATCAAAATCCTATCGACCAACAGGATTATATGTATTCCCAAAACCCACAATCTTGACAGTAAAATATTTCTTTTCCACAATACATTTTAAAGAAGTATCTTTGTTTCCCACAAACAATGCTAGGGCAAGTAGTATCTTCTAAATCAATATTCAATTTTTCCATAATAAAAAAATCCTCCTTTAATTTAAAGAGAATAGGGTAGCATAGTTTGGAGCCGAAGACAGGAGTCGAACCTGCGACCTGATGATTACAAATCATCTGCTCTACCAACTGAGCTACTTCGGCATTTGGCAGTTTAGGTAGGACTCGAACCTACAACCTTCACTTTAACAGAGTGTTGCTCCACCATTGAGCTACTAAACTATAAAAGTAGGAATTTAAAACTAGAACGCCATCAAATGGTTTTATCCATTCATCGCGGTATATGCAAAACTTATCCTACATAGTTTTTCTAATGGATGCCCACACGAACGTAATGAGCACCCTATATAATAGGAAGGAGGGAGATTAATTTTAAATAATTGATTTATCCCTCCAAAAAGTTATCTATTCTTATTCTGCAACTTGAAGAAATTCTCCACATTCATTAATAGTTAAGTCAAGAAGAATTGGCTTTTTCTCAGTGCCAGATAGTGCTTCAATTTTCTTATTCCACTCACAGACTGTAATTTTTGCACAACTAGAACAATGTTCATTATTAATAATTGACATATATTATTAAATTCCACCTTATTATTTATTTTTATTTACGCTTTTGCTAAATCCTTGAGTTTCTTGAAAATCTTAGTCTTAACTGCTTTTGTAGCAGGGATATTAATTTTCTCTTTTGTCTGAGGATTAGTCCCAACTCGTTCAGCTCTTTCTACAACATCCATTGAAAAATAACCCATTAATTTAAACTCTTCTTTATTCTCTACTGCAAATTCTAGTGCTCCTAGAAATGCTGATAAATGTTTCTCTGATTCAACCTTGCTAGTTTCCGATAGTTCTGCCATTTTTGCGATAATATCTTGTCTGGTCATTTTTGTATTAACTCCTTTTATTCTGTTTATTTTATATATCACATTTCTGCGAATACTTTACTAGCGTCAGACCTTAAATCGTCCTCTAGTACTACTATACCAACTAATGGATTGCCTTTACCACACTTAATCAACTTCATTAATCCATTGTCTTGTTTATACTTGCTCTCAGATTGTTTACAATCACCAGTAAATACTACACATGATGTTTTCCCAATCCTTGAGCCAACAAGTTTTATTAATTTAGTATTTAAGTCTTCTGCTTCATCCATAATGACAAAGCTATCATCAATGGATACACCTTTTAGGAAAGTTGTAACATCCATCTTAATCTTTTCATCTCTGATTAAATTCTCAGAGTAAAATTGATTCTTAGGGTCTTCTATATATTGTAGGAATGGTCTACAGTAGTCTGCAATCTTTTCTGCTTTATCCCCCGGAAGGAATCCAATGTCTGCTCCATCACTAGGAACAGGATTTCTCAAAAACAGTAGTGTTTTATAGTCTTCTTTTGCAACTACCATATCTAATCCAACTTTTACTGATAGAATTGTTTTACCTGAACCAAATCCTCCCGCTATGATTTTAATTGGAATAGATTTGTTGTTCAAAAGGTCAAGAGCACATCTCTGGAGAGGATTCATGCCTTTAATAACCTTTGAGTTAGGCAATCTCAAGTCTACAAATTTATATCCATCAAAACGATGTTCTGAAGTTTTATTTGTGTCTGTATTATTTAAGATTAGATATTCATTAGCAACAAAACTATGTTCTGTTATCTCTTTATTTACATTATCAAACAGATTATTAATAAAATTCGTATCACCACTAAGATTTTTATGACCTAAATAAGTTCCATCATTTTTACTTTTGTCTCCATACTTTTTATAAGGAATTTTAAGTTCTTTGCACTTTTGCCTGAATAAGATATCATTACTATAAGCAATAAAATCTTTATCCTTGGCATATAAATCAATTAATACTGAAATTATTTTATTATCCATATTATCTTTATCATAGTGGGATGGGAGATTATCACAACTAGTTTCATTGATAATATATGTAATTTTATCTTCGTTAGCGTCAATATCACGGCTTGCTCGTCTTGCTTGATATTTTGCTTCTTCAGATTTGCCGTTATGTCTTAAATTATCTAATTCTCCTGCTACATATCCGGGGAGGTAGATATGATCAAATTCTTCAAGTAATTCCTTAGAATAATCCATGAATATATTTGAGTCTATATATGGTTTAACGGTCAATACAAACCATTCCTCTGCTCTTTATTTTATCTACCGTACTACATGACTAGATACATCTGATTATGTTTAATAGTTTCTGAATTGATTTTTTCTTTGGATTTAAGAAACTGAAGTTTGCTATATACATGATCATTTACAAATCTAGTTTTTTCTTTTCCAGAACCTTGTTTATTGACTACTACTAGTTGGTCACCGAAGTTACCTTGTTTATTTAATTCCAACGTACCACTAGAAATTAAAAAATCCATTTCTATTTTAGATATCTTTTGCAAGTCTATTTATTCTCCTTTGGAGTATATTATTTATTATGTATAAAAAAATTAATATAAGCGTATCGACCAAACGCTTATATAGCAAGGGTTAGAGGGTATAATACTCTCCACATTAGGATAACTAGAGAAACACTTGAAACCGTTGGTGTGTAAGGGTTTCAAGTGTTTTCTAAATCAAACATTCCTATTAATTTTCATATTTTCTTTAGTTTTTTCTCTATTAACTTCAACATTACATACGTTGCAGTATTTTTGACGGTTATTTGTAGGTGCAAATAAGATATTACATTTTACACAATTACGAATATTTTCACCTTTCCATCTTAAATACTCATAGACAAAATTTCTAAAATTACTAACAGTTAAAACTACTTCCATACCTCAGATTGTCCTGCCGTTGCAGATTGACCATTCAGATTGAAGACATTACCGTTTTGGATGTCTGCCGTAGCAATTACACTTCTATTTAGAGCGTCGATATGCGTAGCAGTAACTGCGTTTTGAATTAAGATTGCATTACTCATTATTTGTTGCCTCATTTCTTTTTATTTTTGTATCTATATATATTTAATAATCCAAGTAAAACTATTTGACATATTGGATTAAATCTTATCCCACAAACTATTGGATTCTTTTTTAGCTACGTTATTAAATGGAAGTCCAACTCTGATAAACCCTTCACTAGTCTTACCCTTAGAAAAACTAAATGCCTCTGCTTTAACTTTATTAACCCAAATATTCACGTTTTCAGCAGAGAAACTTTTTGCTTCTTCACGCAATTCTTCCATTTTTTCGGATGGCATTGACTCCATAACTTCTGAAAGGGTATATTCAATCACAGATAACATTTCTTTCTCTTGAATATCTGATTTGAATTTCTTGAGTTGTTCATTTTCAGACATGTAAACTGCCATTTTTTCTTCTGACGCACTCATTTTCATAGTCATTTCAGACATTTTAGCTTCTAATGCGGAACATTTTGTTACCATTTCTGCAAATTTAGCTTGATAGTCTTCTGGAATAGTGTCTTCAGTTGTTTCTATTTCTTCACCAGTTTCTTCATCTTCTGGTACAACTACTTCCACTTCTACTACAATTACTTCTGCCATTGCTTCTTGTTTTTCTTCAACGATTTCTTTATCTACTTCGGCTTGTTTATCAGCTTCTACTGTTTGAGCAACTGCCTCAACATTAGCATCAGATCCCATTGATTCTTGTTCTACTTCGCATTTTTCAGTATCTTTTGTAGGTATTGTATCCTCTGTAGGCATTATATCTTCCTCCTTTTTAGTTTCTTCTGTTTGTGGTTTTATAATGTTTTCTGCCCATTCTAAAGACTCTAGCCCCCCTAATAAATATACGGAAGACTCAGTATTTGTCTTAGATGAAAACTTAACTATATTATGTAATAAATCTAGACTTGCAAATTCATTATTTATAAGTTGATTTGCAATCGAGATATTTACAGCCGTACAATTCTTACAATCATCCAGACCTAAACCCTTTTTAGCATTTTGTTTAACGCTATCTGGAATCTTAAAATCATACATAAGGTGTTCGATTTCTTCCTTTACAATAGAAAAAGATAAAACTTCTACCCTAGCATTAGGAATTGCAGGAGCAGTTCCAATCAAAGTAATTCCGCTAAAAGAAAATAATTCAATAGAATCGTTTTCTCCAGATTCCAAAATAATAATTTCCATACTTAAATTTTTAATTTGGTCTCTATCTAAAACGAAAGCTACATCCTTGGCATATCTGCACCATATAATTCCATCAGCACAAAGCCATCTTTTACCTTCTTCATCAGTTTCATAAAAGATATCGCTATCAGCTAAGATTACTCCAACTGCAATTTCATCAAATTCATGACCCATTAAATCTTTACTATAACGATCATATTTTGCTACAATTGGCTTACCTACTAAAGTTGACCTTGCTTTTTCAATTGCTGTCCAAGGAATAGGTTTTTGATGTTGATTATCACCTTCGGATACTATCCATAAGCGGACCTTCATAAGTTCGCTATTAGATGCTTCTTCCATTAAATCAAATTTACTTATTGCGAACGATAACTTATTCAATTTTTCACCTCCTCTCGGCACAAAATCTTAATCCAGAAGGGTGCATTATCTATAATCTGTTTAAGGTTATTTGTGTCACTAAAATAAAAGCCACTTTCATCTTGAGATAGAAGTGGAATATTATTTTTGATTAGATAGTTATTAACTGTTTTTGATTTAGTTTTAAAAATATTAGATAAAGAGGAGAGAGAAGATGGATTAGTGATAAACATTATAAATCACCCCACAAACTACCCTTAATATTATTAATTCTACAGAACTCTTCTACACTAAATGATTTGTTTTTCTCAAGTTCTTTCCCAAACCAATCGGGAGCAACAAAGTCATTCATAGATTCTTCAGACGGAAATTCAACCTCAACAATCGTATCTCCAGTATCAAGAAAGCAATCCATTTCTGCGACTAAACTATCACTTAATTCAATAATAGTTCGTTCTTTTACAACTGGAGTTTTCCCAATAACTTCAAAAATACGGTCATATCTTTCCTTACTTATACGATGTTCTAATTCTTCTCTGGTATTATCCTGAAGTTGATACTTGACTGTATGGAAATATGTATCTTGATTATCAGAACTAGTGATTTTACGGATACGAACATCAGGAGAAAAATTAGCATATGTCTGTTCGATTGTGTATTTGTCTTTTATATCAGATGAGGGAGGATCTGATTTTAATTTCCAACGCTTTTCACGTTCAATCATACCTTTCCTCCCTTATCAATATTGCTTCCAGCATCTCTAGTTGCCGTTCCAGAATCTCCTAATTCTCCTGCTTTTGCTTGTGGTCTACCATTATCTTTACTATCTTTGCCACTCATTTGAGAAGCCATCAGTATAGGAGTAAGACCATCCACAAAACCTTTAGCCTTAGCCATTTCTAATTGACGCTCGAAAGTGAAGGGATTTTTTCCTAGTGCGGCTGCGAAGCTCTGTGGCAGAACAATACCCATTGTAGCTAATGCAGTTGCGTTGTCCAGTCTTTCTTTTCTACTTGATGGCATTTCCGTACCCTCAAAATGGATAGAAAATTTAAACTTACGTGTTTTTCTATTAACAAAGTAATTCATAAATTCTTCAAAATATGGATACATAAAAGTAACAACTTGTTCATCAATAGATAAACTATTGCGACTTTCTTCTGCATTAGTACGGTCTGTAGTATATAATAAACGTGAATTATTTCCACTACTAGCAACTGCTACTTTATTATATTGGTCTAATATGTTATTATCAGAACCCTTAAATTCAAATGATTTAATATCTTCAAAAGGTGCTATTGCAAAATTGATTTCCTTTGCTAATCCTTGTCTAACTAGAGACGCAAATTTTCCAGCAGTCTCAGGACTTAATTGCAAAGCGTCTTTTACAGTACCACTCTTTGTATCTTTATTGAATCCTATCAAACCAATTAAAACTTTGCTTGCTTCAACAATATATTTTGATGTTTGAAGTTTACGAACCATTGGTCTAATTACTAACTCTGAAAATAGAGGGGCAAAAAATGGCACATTCGTAGCAAGTTCTGGATTAAATTTAAAGCACCAAAATCCATCTACTGGGCTAGTCTGTCTCCAGTAAATAAAAGAAGAATTTCTACTTTCTATCGAATTGTGAGGAATATATTTTTGACTATTAGTTTTCAGCATTCCTAAATATTGCTTTTGCATTACTTTTGGATACATCTGAATATCTACTCCCGGTTGAGATAGGAAGTAAGTATAGTCAAAATCCCATAAGAATCCTGAATCCCATCGTCCAGTTATTTTGCAATAATCAGTATTCAACTCCTGAAGAAGATATTTATCTCCATCTTCACGAAAAACACAATACATGGTTTCTCTACGAATTAGTTGACGTAAAATAGACTTAAATTCTTTTTTATAATTAAATTTTTGTAAAAAGTCTTCTAATATTTTCTCGTCTTTTTTATAAGCAGGAGTATTATAATCTTTCTTATCAGCATTAGTACAAGTATACGTTAAATCCCATGAAAGCATATTTCCTAAGAATTGAATTTGACGCTTATACAGCATATCTATCATTTCAAAGTATTCAGAAAGACCTCTTAATTCTTTTTCATTTTCTTTAGGATTTGCTAAAGCTTTTTCAATAGAATCTTGAGTCCCTGCTATGGGATTAAGGTTTATATCTCTCATACTAGCATTTACTAAATCAGGAGTATATATATTATTGTACATTCCAGACATTTGTTTTGCGAAGGAAATTACATCCCATGCCTCTTCTTCTGAAATAGTCTCTACCGAAGGGGAGATGGTTTCTGTGATTTTCTTTCTAGCCATTATTTACCTCCTTTCTGTATTGCTAAAAGAACATAGTATAAGATGCTAAAGTTTCAAAAGCATCAGAATGGTCTTGGTGTAATGATTTTCTATTTTCCATTTCCATTTCACATACTAATGACATACCGTATGCAAGTGAAGTTACCCTATCACGCTTTTTAGTTTGAACAATACGATCATAAATTATATTATTTGATTTACCACTTACGTCTTGTTTTATATTGCTTAATTCCTGCATTAATATATCTGTCTGAATATAATTTACCATTTCTTCAGCAGTCATATCTCCCATTTTATATAAAGAGTCAACTTCTTCAGAAGGTAATAGTAGACGTATAGACATATCTTCAAAACATGCTTTAAGATAAGAATACATTGTATTATTACTGATGACAGTTGCTGTAATTCCCTTAATAAGAGGAATTGCACCGACTAAAGATAAGCCATCTGGGTCATCTTCTAAAACTAATGGAGGGAACTCTGTCACTACTTTTGTTTTAGGGTCTGTATATTCCCAAGTTTCATAGAATAATGAAGGTACACGTATGTTCATATAGAATCGCTAAATCTATATAGTTTTATAACTTCTTATAGTTACCTATAAAGGTCAGACTATATCATATTCTTATCTATTAGGTTAAAGATAAGAACCCTCGCACTTCCACCATCAATCGCTTATGGTGTACTCTACTCACTTCCTAATCGACCTTATTATTTACCTGTTGTCAATTAGTGTTTTCGATAGTCGTTGAACCTTCTCCTGTTAAGGAGCTTGGCTTCTGATTATCCTTATATACCCAATAATATCCTTTATGATGTTTTAATTTACTTTTACAACATTTTGCAACCGAAGATGGGTCAAATCCATATTGTTTGGTGGCATTTATACTTATATACTCTCTGATAAAATTGTTATCCTTATCATATTGCAATACTTGTTTGCTATACTTTAAAATAGTTTCATCAGAAGCAGTCTTGCCATAATTAGGATTATTTTCTCCCACCATTCTTTTACTTCTAGCTTTTCTCTCGTTATCGGTAATAGGGTTCTTGGTAAGATATTCTTTTCTAGCTACACTCATTTTATATTTAGTATCCTGAGAAAATACTTTTCCTTTATTCGCAATTGACAATTTAAGCCTTGTTTCTTTAGATTTTGTACGACTTTTACCCTTATTAGCAATTGATAATTTTATTTTTGTTTCTTCACTTACTATATGACCTTTATTTGCGTTAGATATTCTTTGCCTTGTTGTATCTGAAGCAAGTAAATTAACATTACTTTCGGCTTTTTCTCTAATGTTATATCCTATAGTTTTATCATTGCTTTTATAAAAATCAATCCAAAACTGTTCCCTTTCTATAAGGAACTCTAAGTCAAAAACAATATCTTGAATTGTAAATTCAAATATATCTTCTCCGTATTTATTAAAGGAATTTTGTATATGAGCATTATGATGCTTATTATTTCTCAATTCTTTTAAATGCTCATTTTTCCTTCTATATAAATTTACGGTACTTCCAATATAAATTAAGTTATTTTTAAGGTTGGTTATTTTATAAATACCAACTTTACAAGTATCACTAGAATCTATTATTTTACCAATATCGTTTTCAGAATATATAACTTCCCTATTAGCCTTACAAGTTTTGCAAAGTGTTGTTAACCCATCTTTTTTAGATTTATCGGAATAGAAAAATTCTTTTGTAGCAGGATATTTATTATTGCATCTATTACACTTTTTAGTGTTTTCTAGCATTATAAATACCTCCTTCCTCCATATTATATCATATGTAGGATTAAAGAATATATAATAGGACTTTCCAGAAATTCACGAGGTTTTCATTAAGTCATCACTGACTTACGCCACTACTGTTAATGGTTCTCCATTGCCTCTAACATCAATTACTAGCTTGATGCAGTTTGGAAATTTGATATGTACTAATTCGCGTAGAAATTCCATTTGTTTAGGTAATGGCATTCCATTTTGAATTTTACTATATACAACTTCCTTAATATATGTTCCGTTTGGTTTAGGTTTTAATTTTATTACGTGAGTTGATGCATTATCCGAACCTTTTGATTTAGATATAGCAACGTCATGTACTATAATATATTGATTAGTGGTTTTTTTAGGTTGTTCAGATTCACACTTCTCAAGCTTCCTACATGGGCTAGTTAATTCATAGGGATAATAACTCTCACCACTAGACCCTACAAATACTGCGTTATACTCATAATCAAACTTATCTTTTGACATTGTAGGTTTGTCTAACTCTTTTAAAATGTCATCCTCTTCAAATATTCCAGCTTGAACTCCAACCTGATAAGGCAAAGTGCAAACATAATAATCCTTTGACCCTTCTGTCATTTTATTATAGTGATATATAAACCTCTTATATAAGTCTGTTATTTTCAAATGAGCAGATGATATAAAAATAACTTTACCTTTTTCAGGCATATTATGATATATAGCAGCCTGTCTCTTAGTCTTTGTCATCGGAATTAGGATTTCTTCTGTGATAGAATCTCGAACCAATTTTGCTTCATCTATTAATATATATGAAAATCTCCACGAACGAGCTGAGTCTCCACCTTGATTCTGAGCCAATACAATTGCTCTAATTTCAGAACCATTTTTAAAGCAAACAACACAATCATCTGAACCTGTTTTAATTGGAAAATTTATTTCTCTTGATATATTCTCATTCTTTATTAATTCACCTTTTATTTTTTGGATAATTACATTACGTGCTTGCTGTCCATTTCCACTAGCTATGCCAAGCTTGATATTTGGGTAGAGAATAGCTATACATATGAAAAATACTGCTGTCAAGTAACTTTTACCGAGGCCACGACAAGCAATAAACATAGAGTTCTGATATCTAGCCATAGCCCTTAATATAAGACGCTGGAATGGATATAATCTCAATCCTAAAACATCTACTGCAAATTCATCTATGTAATAGCGATAATAAGATATGAATTCTACCCATTCATCAATATTTATATTCTCTTCATTCATGGGGTCATGACTCATTGCACTATCAAAATCATCCATTGATCCGTCTTTTACTATTCTACTCTTCTTGCTGAAATTAGAATGTATAGTCAAAATACCACATCCTTAAACGGACTTATTAATGGTTGAAAAATATTCAATCATTTTATCATAATCATCTTTTTCTACAGGTGTATGTTGGTGTACCCATTTCTTTTGTTCTACTCTTTCAAATAAAACTCCAAAACAACCTAAACTAATATCATTCTGTCCTCTAGTTTGCTCTGAAAATTGAGCTGATTTGGATAGTGTATCGAATGTTTCCCTAGCGTCTTTATATCTTTTGTCGGACTGTGGAGTACCCAATAGCATCTCTTGAAAACATTTATCCATATGTAAACTAGCTTTTGCTATCTTTTTTGCATAGTCTTTATGATTTTCTGTTACGATTTTAAAATCACTATGCAGTCCTCTTAGATAGTTGTCCAAATACTCAATATCTGTTCTTACATAATTACCCATCCAAAGTTTACTATATGTTTTTTCTCCATTACCTTGTTGTATATCTGTCGTATTTGAATGGCTATTAGAATTTTGTGTTTCAAATATACTATCTTTATATCTTAGAAGCCCTTGTTTGCGATATTGTGGCATTGAGGAATTTTTAAAATAAATACCTAAAATTTTTTCACTATCTTTATCCTTTTCATATGTACTATAGAAAACATCGTTTATATATGGTTTGTCTAATAATTCACAAATTTTAATTGTTGCTTCTCTAGCATTTAAACCATCTTCTATATGAGAGAGATATAGTTCGTATATACAACTTTTACATGTAGGAAAGAATCCGTTATATAAAGGGTTCTCTGTTTTAAAGTAGTTAGTTATATTTGTAGTTCTAATTATTCCACATTTAGTGCAAGTAATTTCATTGCGTTTAATTTTAAGTTTTGTTGCCATATATTATTTCTCCCTTAGATTATTTCCTCTAAATATTTATATTTTCCATTATAATAATTATCTAGGAACTCATAAAATTGATCTTCCGTATTACTTCCATATCCAAATTCTTCATGGAATTTAGCATGATACTTTTCTTCTAAACAAACTCCTAGAGGATGCCTATAATGAATCTCAATACATTTGTCTATTAACTGTTTTATCTCTTCATTTGAATAGAAAGATATGTCTTCATATAATGGCAATCCAGTTTCAGTTAAAGTGTCTTTAACGATATTACCAAATGAATACAGATGGTGTACAACATCGAATCTGTTACCAGTTAAGACGCTAACATAATTTCCATTCTCTATGCTGTCTATCTTCCATTGCTTTATGTTCCTTCTCAATTCCTGATATAATGCACTAATTCCACCATTATAATTATGATTTATTGAACCGAATCTTTTGCTATTATACTGAGGATTGTCTTCACTTTTCCACTTATCCGTTCCTTCTAATCTATCAGAATTAAATTTACCGATTTCCTTATACATTTTATCTAAAGTATCTTTACTTTTTTGAATTTTTAATTGGTAAGCTTTACGAACTATTTGGGCGATATTTATACAATTGAAATATGTATTAATAAGTTCCTTATTAGAAAAGTTAGGATAATGTTTCATCAATAAATGACATTCTACCTCTGTCCATATATGAATATTAGATTCAATCCTAAAATTTCCTCCTTTACATTCCCTACAAACATTCCTAAAACTGTCAGTGCAATGTGTATCTTTTGGGAAATAATCATATGCCATAGGTAGATATCTCTTACACGACTTACAATATTTATTAAGATTATTATCTATAATTTTATATTTTAGATTCTCATAGTCACCTATATAACTTTCCATCTTTCTTAATCCCAATATTTGCACCTTATGCCTAACTGCTCTTTCAGTTCGCTTCGTAGACAATAATGGTATTATTTCTTTGGTAGTTTTGAAATCATAATTATCTCTAATAATCTGTAAATCATTATCAGACCAATCAACACTATTCTTACTTTTGCTCATTTTAAAAACCTCTTTCTGCACATTTATTTATCTGCACTTAAAAATATAAAGAAGATAGGTGTGCAGAGACTCAGACATGACCCCGAATCTATACCTATCTTCCTAGTCCACAAATATTTTTGTAAACACAAAAGAAGCCTGATTTCTCAAGCTCCTTATAACTCACAAAACTACAAAAACTATAACCTTATACCTTAATCGTATTAATCTTTACAAAACTAGGAACTGTAATGACCTTTGAATTATCCTCAAGTGCTTTTACAATATGTGCATGAATTTTAGTAAGATATTCTAAATTGCCATCAACAGAAACAATAACTTTAATCCTATCAGAATTCTCATCAATCTTAATAATGCTACTCTTTATTATCTCTTTATCACTATTCTCAGTTTGAACCTCAATTTCTTTCATCGGGATTCAACCTCCTTTTATTTTAAGTTAAAGCCTAGCCACCAATAAATTCATGTATCTCATCTTTAATCGTTTGCACACCTTCATCAAAACCTTCTAAATGAGCAATATCATAAACATTTTCAAGCAACTCAAACAAACATTGAGGGCAACAGACTCCCTCTAAAATATTACTAACTGCTTCTGCTAAAAGATCAACTTTTCTTTCTGCTTTGCATTCTTCGCATTCACAATCTGGATAATCTTCTTCTCTGTCCTCACTATCACACTCAGCACAATTCCCATCACATGACGGTTGAATTTCTTCTTGCTCTTGTACTTCATCCTGACGCTCTAATTCACGTTGATGTTGGCAGAATACGCAATCACAAGGAATTACATTCTCAATGTTATCATCTTCAGTAGCAAGCTCTTCAATTTCTACTTGTTCACTATAAACGTCAACCGATACCTGTTCTGAATCAATTGAGTAATACTCTTCCCAGTCCTGAGTTTCTTGATTGAAGATTGATTCATTTTTGAAGATACGCATATTTATATTATCCACCTTTTATTATTTTATTTTAATGTAATTAATTACAGCAAACTTAAAGAATCTCGTCTACAAGTCCATATTCTAACATTTCTTCACTTGTCATGTACCACTCATACCGAGACATTTTTTCATATTGTTCTTCAGTAATTTTTGTATGAGAGAGAATATATTCTTTAATTTTACCCTCATATTTCTCACTGAATTTAAAGTAATCCTTTACTTGAGTGGTAGTACCTTCTAAATATGTGCTCCCACTATGGATTAATGCTGTTGTGAAATAATGACATTTTACAGTTACATTTGGATTATTAAATCCTGCCATGATTATAAGACTACCCATGCTGTACGCATAAGCCATTACAGTAATAGTTGTCTTTGTTTTAAGTTTAGATATTAAGTCGCAGAGAAATAATCCGTTGTGAACTTCGCCCCCTACGCTGTTGAGAAGAATATTAATTTCTTTCCCAGTACCATCAGTATCCATTTCCATTAAAGGCAAGCATACAGTTTCAATTACTGTATCTGAAATTCCTTCATTAATGATAATAGTTCTTTTATTAAGATTCTTGAAATACTGATACATTACTGGGTCAGCACTTTCACTTAATTGTGCAACAAGTTCATTAATATCAAGAGCACCCATTTCAGCCATAAGTTAATCCTCACTCTATCTTTTAATTTTATTTAACCCAACTCAATTACAGTATTCAAAATATCAGTAATACCTAATTGACTATCAACATTAAATGTCTGATTCTTCTTTTCAGTCTGAACATAGCCTTTGTCATTGCTCCATCTTGACCAACCAGAAATACAAGGCAATCTTAATATCTCTAAATATCCTTGCTTTTCATATTCCATACTCTGATGTAAATGGGCCAATAAAAGTACAATATGCTCACAATCACTCCACATACTTTTTGCTTCAGTAGTAATAATCCTTAAAGCATCTTTTACCTTCATATCGTGAGATAAAGCAATTAACATCTTACCAAACTTGTAATATTTTCTTGGTAAAGGACTAGAATCAATACTCACATTCTTATCATTTCTGTACCATGCTTCAATTGTCTGCATTACTCCAAACATCGTATGTAAATCATGATTAGAAGGCACTAGAACAACATCTACAGGAGCAATTAGAGTCAACATGTCAGTTGCTTTAATAATTAATTGTGTAGCTTTTTCTACTGCTTTAAACCATGAACTTGAGTTATCTTGTGGAGTTCCATGAGTAGTAGTGCCACTCAAATTATCAGCATTGACAAAATCATTTCCAACAACAAATAAAACCTTTTCATAAGATTTATTATCAACTCTATCTATTACATCATTAATTACATGGAAGAATAATTCTTCTGCAATCTCCATATTATAATCGTTTCCTGTTGATAATTTATCTGACAATAGATTCAAATGAAAATCAGCAATAGGGAGGACTAATAATTTTCCATTCTGTTTATATTGTAATGGTTTTATATTTACTTTATTATTTGTATCTGTTTTTAAACTAGCAAAGACTTTTTTAGCATCTTCTTCATTCCATGCGTATGCAGTTTTAGGTTTTACTGCAATCTTGGAAGAGTAAAGAGTCTTAATTCCATCTTCTTTAGTATTTACATTCCAAATACTATTTTTTGCAGATGTCAATTCCCATCCTTGAGGATTATATCCATGAGATTCTAAGATGAATTTTACATCTTTAGATTCTTCATTTGACATAGCAATAAGTTTATCAGAAATTTGAGAACCATCATTTTTTACTTCTGTCGAAGATTTGTATTGGGGAATAGGAGAGATTACTTCAGGTTTAACTTCAACATTATCTATTACCATAGCCACTTCTTGTTCTGGAGCAACATTACCATTTGCTTTGCGATACTTTTTAAATTTACTACGCAATGCCTCACCCGAAACATAGTTATTTTCACTCGCGATTAAATCCCAGCTCATATTCAGTTGTTTATTATATTTTTTATAGCAAATATCTATTAGATTACTATTCATTCATAACCTCAATCAATATTTATTTTCGTTATTAATTCACAATCGACCAATGTGATTTTAAATTTCTTGAAAGAATCCGCAATCTTCACAACGAAGAAATGTTTTATCATAATAGAACTTTATGTAGAATCTGTTCTTCTCATTTTTACAACATGGGCAGGTGGTATCTGAAATTTTAGGATCAATATTCAATTTTTCCATAATAAAAAATCCTCCTTTAATTTAAAGAGAATAGGGAGTATAGTTTGGAGCCGAAGACAGGAGTCGAACCTGCGACCTGATGATTACAAATCATCTGCTCTACCAACTGAGCTACTTCGGCATGGCTCCGCGAGTAGAATTCGAATCTACAACCTATCGGTTAACAGCCGATTGCTCCACCAATTGAGCTATCACGGAATAATAGGAGAGAGTAGGAATTTAAAACTAGAACGCCATTAAATGATTTTATTCATTCATCGCGGTATATACAAAACTCATCCTACAAAGTTTTTCTAACGCAGTTTTTATATAAGATATCACTGCAAAACCTATTTAGTTTAGTATTTTTATAGTAATAAGCTGACCTAACCCAATACCAAATATCAGCACACACAGCCCACATCTTAAACACCTAGATGAGTGTCCAATGTTGTCATTGCTATGTTTCCCATCTGTTTATATAGAAGAGGAGAGAGGATAAGTTAATAAAAGATTTATCTCCTCATGAAATTATCTATTCTGGTTCAATCTCTTCCTTATTTGCAAAAGCAATAGTAACTGATTTGCCAACAAGAGTTTGAATATCTTCTAATGTTAGAACTTCAATATCTCCAGATTTTTCATCTTCAATATGAAATCCTAATTCATCAACTGATTTTAGAATACCTTTAGCACTGAATTTAACACTTTCTAACTTCTCTGTTTTTACTGACATTAATTATATTCCACCTTATTATTTATTTTGTTTTACAGTCCCTTGACGATTGCTTTAAGTCCTTTGCCTGATTTAAAAGCAGGAACACGCTTTGCTGGAATGGAAATAGGTTCTTGTGTGGAGGGATTGCGACCAATCCTAGCTTCTCGATCACGAGTCTCAAATGTACCAAAATTGACTAGAGAAACTTTCTCGCCATTTGCTAATGCCTCTGTGATAACGTCAAAAACTGCTACAACTGCTTTTTCTGAATCCTTTTTGGTCATATCTGCTTTAATAGCAACTGATGCTACTAATTCTTGCTTATTCATGGTATATATTAACTCCTTTTATTCTGTTTATTTTATTAATCTAATAGATCAGCTAATTCAGCAGACTTACTTCGCTCTGTGACGTTTAACTCTACGCAGCCAAATAATTCTTGCCCCTTTAGCTTATTTATAACTTGCTTTAGTCCATTGTTTCTTTCAAATAACTTATCATCAATTTGCTTAAAGTCTCCATTTAACCACAAAACACTACCCTCTGCTAAACGTCCAATAAGTAATTGAATATGTTCTTTGCTCATATTTTCTGCTTCTGTACAGTAAATAATTGAGCGTTTTATATCGCGTCCGCGCATAAATCCTAGATGTTGCAATACAATTATTCCATCATCAATTAACTTAGTTAATCCTTCTACTCCTCCAACATGGTCTGCTAAAGGCATAGCATATGAAATTAATTTATCATCAGAACTTCCGGGTAGGAATCCTAATGGCTTGCTTCCTAAAACCTCAATGTTGTTTCTCACAAATACTAACTTATCAAATACGCCTTGTTTTATCATAGAAAGTGCATGGGTAGCCATAA
>JGI24146J20443_1000982_pt1 | contig 18974 bp, 17 predicted proteins | sample BarGraIncub1131A_FD_20443 | JGI IMG/M metagenome (IMG submission 20443) | reverse complement strand
GGCGGGGTTGGTTCGCCGGCAGAGATAGTGAGTACCGATCCTGAGATGAAAGAGATGCGTTTTATCAGTCATGTTAAGGCGGCTGCCAATACAAAAGATAGTGTTTATATTAACGGCGAACCGTTTTCGATGAATAGAACGCTTTTTGGAACGATGCCTGCTAATCAAACGGCGTTTGCTGTGAAGGGTGATATACCGGATCCTGCTTTGTATTTGGCGACGCTTGTGCGAAATGAACTGATCAGAAAAGGGGTCTCGGTGAAAGGGGAGGCGACTTCTTATCGTTTGCTCGACGAACAGAATGAGTGGAAAGAGACAAGACGTACGGATCTTTGTGTGACGGAGTCGCCTGCGTTGAGCGAGATTGTTACTGTCACCAATCATGAGAGTAACAATATGTTTGCAGAACATCTTATCAAACATATTGGTGTGAAAGGGAAAGGGGGGTCGACCCGTTATGGAGTCTGGGCATTGAAGGATTATTGGACGCAAATGGGTGTTTCTACGCAAGGTGTAATGATGCAGGATGGAAGCGGACTTTCTCCTGTGAATGCGATCACTCCTCGTTTCTTTGTGGATGTGCTCAACAAAATGCGGAACAGTAAGGAGTTTACCACTTTTGAGAGTTCCCTGATGCTTGCCGGTGAACCGGAAAGTTCCAGTTTCCTGGCAAATACTTCGTTGAAGCAGAAAACACGTTTCAAGAGTGGTAGCTTTAGTGGGGTGCTTTGTTATGTAGGATATGTGGAACTGAGAAACAAAAAGTATACTTTTGCCGTCATGATCAATCATTTTGACTCTCCTCAGTCAGTTGCGAAGGCGGAAATAGAAAATATTTTGCTTCAAGTGATCCCACGACAATAAAAAGAAGTAATTTAGCGTTGTCTTAGGAATAGAAATTAAAATTTGAGACGATTATGGGATACTATCAGGAAATAGATATTATACTGAATGATATCAAAGAGTTGCAGGAAATGGTCGCCGGTTTTCGTGATGAGACCAATGTTCCTGAATTTATTATTCGTCTGGCTGAAAATAAAGCAGAGAAGATTAAAAGCAGACTGAAGACTCTCAAAGAGGAGGCTGCTCTGACAGAACAACAACATAAAGCTGCTGCAATTCAATCAGCCTCAGTGGAAATGAAAGTACCGGAACTTGCAGAGGTGCCTGTAGCCGAGACCAGGAAGGTTGAAGAGAGTGTGAAGCCTGTTGAGGAGAAATCTTCCATCGAACCACTTGCATCTTCTCATATACTTGCCGACTCAATCAACGAACTGCTTGCTTCACGTCCGCAGTCTTTGCATGAGTCTCTCGAAAAAAGGCTCGTGGTTGATGTGCGTAAGGCATTGAGCTTGAACGACCGTTTTCGCTTTCAACGCGAATTATTTAATAATGATGCAAAGTGTATGGATAAGGTGCTTGATGAAATAGGCTCATACAAAAGCTTGGCTGAGGTATTGGAATATTTGAAAGAGAAGTTTAACTGGAGCAAAGACAATGAACCGGCGATGGACTTTATCAAGATTGTAATTAAAAAATTCTCTTAACACACCCTATAAGGAATGGGAAAACTGTTTGTTGTTCCAACACCGGTCGGTAATCTGGAAGATATGACTTTCCGTGCGATACGAGTGCTGAAAGAAGCCGATTTCATCCTGGCGGAGGATACGCGGACCAGTGGTATACTCCTGAAGCATTTTGAGATTAAGAATAAGCTGCTTTCTCATCATAAATTCAACGAACATAAGACAGTGGAAAACATTGCTCTGCGTCTGAAGGCGGGTGAGACCGGCGCGTTGATTTCTGATGCCGGAACTCCGTCGATCTCTGATCCGGGTTATCTGTTAGTTCATGAATGCGTGAAGTTGGGTGTGGATGTGGAATGTCTGCCGGGCGCTACTGCTTTTGTGCCTGCCTTGGTCAATTCGGGATTGCCGAGTGAGAAGTTTTGTTTTGAGGGATTTCTTCCTCCAAAGAAAGGGCGGAATAAACGCATGGAGGAATTAAAAGAGGAACGCCGGACGATGGTCTTTTATGAATCTCCGTATCGGGTGCTGAAAAGTCTGGAGCAGTTTGCAGAGGCTTTTGGTCCGGAACGTCAGGTGTCCGTTTCCCGTGAGATATCTAAAATATATGATGAGACGGTGCGTGGAACGTTGGAGGAAGTGATTGTTCATTTTAAAGAAAAAGAACCAAAAGGTGAGTTCGTAATCGTACTCGCCGGATCTGAAAAATAAGTTTTAAACTAAAAAAGGAAAGTATGAAAAAGATTGTAATGTTGTTTGCCTTAATTGTATTGGTTGCTTCATGCGGTAAGCAATCTGATTCTTATAAACAATTGAAGGCTGAGAATGATTCATTGGTGGTAGTTCATGCGGCTCAGACTGCTGAGTTTAATGAGACAATGGGTGTATTAAATGATGTGGAAGATAACTTTACCAAAATGCGTGAAGCGGAAAATTATCTGAACGTGCAAAATGTGACTACCGGAGAGTTGTCTCAGACTCAAAAGGAACGGATTACTGAGAACTTTCAGTTGTTTTCAGAGATCTTGAAGAAAAACAAAGAAGATCTGACTCGCCTTCAGGCGCAGTTTGCCTCTTCAAAGAAGCAATCTTCTGAGTTGAAAAAGACGATCAAACGTTTGCAGGAAGAGCTCGATACTAAATCGGCATTGATTCTTTCTTTGCAGAATGAACTAGGTGCACGTGACGAGAAGATCCGTGAGTTGTCTCTCTTTGTGGACTCTCTATCTTCTAATGTTAGTGATCTGAGCCAGCAGACTGCGGAGCAAAAAGAGGCTTTGGCTAAACAGGATGCAGAGATCAATACAGTAAGATATATGTTTGGAACGACGAAAGAACTGAAAGATTATAAAGTATTGGTGGATGGCAAGATACTTCGTGCAAACTTTAATCAGGATGACTTTATCAAGGCTGATAGCCGCGAACTGACCAGTATTCCTCTTTCTACAAAAAGTGCAAAGATACTTACCAGTCACCCGGCAAACTCTTATAAGTTGGTCAAAGGTGCTGATAAGAAACTGACGCTGATGATTGTGGATACGAAGAAGTTCTGGAGTTCATCTAAGTATCTGGTTATTCAGGTGGATTAATCGGCCAGGTAGATCTATATAAAGGAGGGTATTCATTCGGATACCCTTCTTTTTTATACATTGCTATCTATTCTATTGTGTTAGTGGTGCCGGATGGGGTCATGTTGTATCTTTTAAAGAGTATGTAAGATGGAAAAGACTTGGAGATGGTTCGGACCGAATGATAAAATAACGCTTGATATGCTCCGTCAGATAGGAGTGGAAGGTATTGTAACCGCACTGCATGAGATACCCAATGGGGAAGTATGGCCGTTAGAAACCATCCTCGACCGCAAACGTTTTATAGAAGCCGCCGGTTTGCACTGGTCAGTGGTCGAAAGTCTGCCCGTCAGCGAAGCCATCAAATATGCAGGAGAGGAACGTGACCGGCTTATCGACAACTATAAAAAGAGCCTTGTCAATATCGGAAAAGCCGGCATTCACACCGTTTGCTACAACTTCATGCCTGTCATTGATTGGGTACGCACTGACCTGCTGTATTCTTTGGCTGACGGCACCAGTTCGCTCTACTTCGACCGCATTCGCTTTGCCTACTTTGATTGCAAAATTCTGAAACGGGAAGAATCACGCAACGACTACACTCCCGAAGAACTCGCCAGAGTGGAGGCGCTCGATCGTGTCATCACCGAAGCTGAAAAGGAACAACTCATTGATACCATCATCGTCAAGACACAGGGATTTGTCAACGGAAACATCAAAGAAGAAGATCTCTATCCTGTATCCATCTTCCGTTCCTTGCTCGACCTTTACAAAGGTATAGGAAAAGAAGAGCTTCGTGCCAACATGCATCGGTTCCTCACCGACATCATCCCCGTTTGTGAAGAGTATGGCATAAATATGTGCGTCCATCCTGATGATCCTCCTTACCAGTTGCTCGGATTACCCCGCATTATCTCTTCCGAAGAAGATATCGATTGGTTGCTTCATGCGGTAGATAATCCACACAATGGGCTCACTTTTTGTGCCGGTTCGCTTAGTGCCGGTCTCCATAACGATGTTCCCGCTCTTGCACGCAAGTTTGCCGGTCGCACCCATTTTGTGCATCTTCGAAGCACCAACATAGAACAAGGAGGTAACTTTATTGAAGCTTCTCATCTTGAAGGGCGTGGACATCTCATCGAACTCATCCGTATTTTTGAAAAGGAACGATCCGAACTTCCCATGCGTGTGGACCATGGTCGGCTCATGCTCGGCGATGCAGATAAAGGATACAATCCCGGCTACTCTTTTCATGGAAGAATGCTGGCTCTTGCACAGGTTGAAGGCATGATGACAGTGGTCCGCGACGAACTCGCGAATGACTGGCTATAAAGAAGGGTGTCTGGTACGATCTTCTTGAGAGAAAGGATCAGTTGTGGAGAGGTCTGTTACGACTGGAGTTTATTCACCGGGTGGATGCTGGATCAGCCTTCGTCTTCCATCAATCCGATTTCGACATCTTTGACTTTCTTGAAAAGATCGGAAGCAAAGATGAAGTCGTTCAGTTTCTTGTTGCTCGAAGTGATAATTTCGTCCTTGCTGCCATTCCATTCCAGTATGCCCTCGTGGATGAAGACAATGTTGTCTCCGTTTTCCATTACGGAGTTCATGTCGTGTGTGTTGATGATCGTGGTGATGTTGTATTCGCGGGTAATCTCTTTGATTAGCTGGTCGATGACAATGGAAGTCTTTGGATCAAGTCCGGAATTTGGCTCGTCGCAGAAAAGGTATTTAGGCTTCAATGTAATGGCACGGGCGATGGCCACGCGCTTCTTCATACCGCCACTGATTTCTGCCGGCGAAAGGTGCCCGATATCATGCAAATTGACTCGTTCCAGACAGGATATCGCACGTTCTTCCCGCTCTTTGTAGCGCATATTTGAGAACATATTGAGCGGAAACATCACATTTTCCAATACGGTGAGTGAGTCGAACAAGGCAGAATTTTGAAATAACATCCCTATTTCACGGCGAAGCATCTTGGTCTCTTGCCTATTCATGGTGAGCAGGTTGCGGCCATCATAGTTGATCTCTCCTTTCTCCGGAGTCATTAGTCCGATGATGCATTTCATAAGCACAGTCTTTCCCGAACCGCTCTGCCCAATGACCAGATTGGTTTGACCGGGAAGGAAAGAGGTAGAAATGTTCTTTAGTACTTCATTATCCTCGAAGGTCTTTGAAACTGATTTCAGTTCAATCATGTCAATAGTAATTGGGTGAGTACTAAGTCGGCAATAAGAATCATAATACTACTCATCACAACAGAATCGGTACTGGCTTTTCCCACTTCGAGGGAACCGCCTTTCACGTAATAGCCGTAATAGCCGGCTATGGAAGCGATGATAAATGAATACACCAATGTTTTTATAATCGAATATTCGATATAAAAAGGCACAAAGAAGGTTTGCAGACCATAGAGATAGTTGTCGGAGGAGATCAGATTGGTAAATATGCTGACCAGATAACCTCCTGATATCCCTGTGACCATACCGAATATAACTAAAACCGGGCTGAACAGTACTAATCCAATAATCTTTGGGAGTATCAGGAAGTTGGCAGAGTTGACCCCCATGATATCCAATGCGTCAATTTGTTCAGTGATTCGCATGGTGCCAATTTCTGACGCGATATTAGAGCCGACCTTGCCGGCCAGAAGCAAACACATGATTGTGGAGGAGAACTCAAGGAGCAAGATATCACGGGTAACCAATCCGGTGGTGTACTTCGGAAGCATGGGATTGTCCACACGAAGGCGTATCTGAATAGTGATTACAGCTCCGATGAAGAAAGAAATAATCAAAACAATGATGATCGAACTTACTCCCAGATTGTTCATCTCACGGATGATCTGTTTGCAGGTTTCCCTGAACCGATCCGGCCGGGTCAGGACTTTCTGCATGAGAAGGGTGTATTCACCTACTTTAGTGAGTGCTGACATTCTTTTTTTATCTACGTTATAAGATACAAAGGTAATTATTTTGCTGTAAACACACTTTTTCGTACGATAAATTATTACTTTTGTTGCCAAATGAGCATGCTATGAGCGAAGAACCGATGATATTGCGTACAGAAAACCTGGTAAAGAAGTATCGTACACGCACGGTAGTGAACCATGTTTCCATCAATGTAAAGCAGGGAGAGATTGTTGGATTACTTGGACCGAATGGTGCCGGAAAGACGACTTCCTTTTATATGACTGTCGGACTTATCGCGCCCAATGAAGGCAAGATTTTTCTGAATGATACGGATATCACTTCTTTCCCGGTTTATAAGCGGGCTCAAAATGGTATTGGCTATCTGGCTCAGGAGGCTTCGATCTTCCGAAAGATGACTGTGGAAGATAATATCCGTGCGGTGCTGGAGATGACGAGTACGACGAAGGAATACCAGAAGGATAAATTGGAGAATCTGATCAGCGAGTTTAGTTTGCAGAAGGTACGTAAGAATCTGGGTGATCAGCTTTCCGGAGGTGAGAGAAGGAGAACCGAAATTGCACGCTGTCTGGCTATNGATCCGAAGTTTATCATGCTGGACGAACCTTTTGCCGGTGTGGACCCGATAGCGGTGGAGGATATTCAGTCCATCGTGTTCAAGTTGAAAGANAAAAATATTGGTATNTTNATTACCGACCANAATGTGCANGANACGTTAAGNATCACTGATCGTGCCTATTTACTATTTGAAGGGAAGATATTGTTTCAGGGAACCGCGGAAGAACTGGCAGCCAATCAGATCGTACGGGAGAAATATCTGGGTGTGAACTTTGAATTGAGAAAAAAGACTGCGACCCGCTGAGGATTATTCTCTGGTTGCCCGACTAATTGCAATCCGTTGAGCACCAATAAACAAAAGAAGAGAAATTAAGCTTATCCAAAGAGTATCGCCTGTGCCAAATAATTCCGCTTCTTTTCCCACTATACCGCGTTGTTCAAGATATAAGAGAATAATGAATGCTGCGTTATTGGTAAAATGAGCCGCTACAGAAATCCAGATAGAACGTGTGTATACAAGCAGATATCCCAACCACGCGCCTAATAGCAGACGAGGAATAAAGGCGAAAAACTCAAAATGGATGGTACTGAAGATAACTGCCGTGACCCATACTGCAAGATGTTTTCTCTTTGTGAGCTCTTGAATAAAGCGTTGTAAGAAACCGCGAAAGAAGAACTCTTCACAGATTGCCGGTAGTACTGCCATGCAAAATAAGACTCCAATGAGCCCAGGAATTCCATCCATGACAGTCACCTTCTCCATCATCTCAGCCAGCATTTTCTGTTGTTCACGCAATGCGGTCTCAATAAAACTCATCCATTCAGGAAAATGAATCGCATCATTCCATGTTGCAATCAGAGAGATAAAGGGCAAGATGATGATCATGCTCACAAAGGTGATCATAAGAATGATGGAAGATGGATAGTGATTGGAAGCCAGATAGCTAGATGGAGTCGAACTGAAAAGGTGAGCGCAGAGTAGCGCAGGAAATAAGAATGTGAAAATGGTTGCGAAGGAATTGATTACTATTAATTTATCCGGTTCGTTGACCAGCGTGCTGTAATCTGTAGGGCTACCGCCGGCAATACTTGAATAAAGTAAGATGAATAGTACTGAAAAAACTACTACTACAATGTAGCCGATTAAAATAGATAGCAGGAACAGTATGAATTTTCCGCCTGCATTCATATGAGAGAAACTTCCCTTCAGTGACATGGCCGGTTGTATTAGATATGTATTATACGATTGAAATAGAAAAAGGTTGACTTACAAGAAGCCAACCTTTAAGTATCGTTCAGAATAAAACTGATTAGTTTCTCGGCTTAGCCTCGTTAACTACCATTGCACGACCGCCTAGGTCTTTGCCGTTCAATTCTTTGATGGCTTCTTGAGCTTCTGAGTCATCAGCCATTTCAACAAAACCGAAACCTTTTGATCTGCCGGTTTCGCGATCTGTGATTACTCTGGCAGAGTTAACTTCGCCGAATTGTTTGAATACTTGTTCCAAATCGCCTTCCCGAACCTTGTAGTTCAGGTTTCCAATGAAAATGTTCATAAAAATAAAAAAATTAAGTAATAGAAATTAGTACGCAAAGAAGTTTGAGAAGGAGTTGCTTTATTGTAAGAACGTACTAACTAGTTGGTACACTGGTACTAAAAAGAAAAATCAAAAGCAAACTTTCATTGTACGGGACAAAGTAAATCATTTAATTTGAGATACGCATCAACAAAACGGAAAAAAATATTGGTTTTGTGAAAATAATTTATTTATCCTCGTTCTTATTCAATCGGTTAGGCATTATTTTGAGAAAGAAGTTTGATATTTGAAAGAATAGAACTACTTTTGCACGCTCATGCAGCAGCTTCATGCTTTCAATAGGGCATTTAATAGTATATAATATAAACCACATAAAATTTTTGTCTAGATGAGCGTCTCAAGAAAAGACATCGATAGCGTAAATGCTATCTTAACAGTAAAGATAGGTAAAGAAGACTATCAGGATAAGGTTGAAAAAGAGTTGAAAGAGTTACGCAGAAAGGCTAAAGTACCAGGATTTCGTCCGGGAAATGTGCCTATGGGAATGATTCAGAAAATGTATGGAAAGTCAGCTCTGGCAGAACAGGTTAATAAATTGATTTCTGATGGGCTTTACGGATACATTAAAGAGAACAATCTGAGCATGCTGGGCGAACCAATGCCTGTGATGGATGAAAAGAAAATAGATTTTGATACGGATGAAGTGTTTGAGTTTTCTTTTGAAATCGGATTGGCTCCTGAGGTGGATGTGGATATTGACACGAAAGATAAAGTGCCATACTACGAAATTGAGGTAACTGACGAAATGGTCGGTAAACAAGTTAAAGCTTACACTTCACGTACAGGAAAGAACGTGGTTGTGGACGGGCCTTCAATCGAAGGAGATATGATACGGGGTGACTTGGCTGAACTTGGAAAAGAAGATGGACTGAAACAGGAAGGTGTCATTGTTATGGCTTCTTATATGTCAGATGTCGTTGAGAAAGCAAAATTTGACGGAGTAAGCAAGAATCAGGAGATAACGTTTAATCCTTCGAAAGCATATAATGGAAAGGACCAGGAAATCCGTTATTTATTGCACTTGGATAAAGATGCCGATGTATCTTCATATACCAATGATTTCATGTTTAAAGTGACTGAGCTGTCCCGTTTCGAGGAAGGTCCAATGAATCAAGAGCTATTTGATCAGGCATTTGGCGCCGGTACGGTAACAACAGAAGAAGAGTTCAAAGCAAAGATCCGTGAGTCTCTGGCATTGAATATGTCTCCGGAATCTGATTATAAGTTTCTTAAAGATGTCCGTGATATCCTGAAGCGTAAAGCTGGAGACATTAAATTTCCGGAAGCCTTCCTGAAACGTTTTATGGCTGCTACTGACGAAAATAAGACAGAGGAGCAGATTAAAGAGGAATATCCAAGCACTATCGAATCTTTGATTTGGCATTTGATCAAAGAAAAGCTGGTGAAGAAAAACAACCTGAAGCTGGAAGAAAATGACGTAAAAGAGTTTTCAAGGAAAGTTGCCAGAAACCAGTTTGCTCAATACGGAATGTTGAATGCTCCGGACGAGATAGTTGATAATTACACGAAGGATATGTTGAAAGACCAAAAAACGTTTAACAACATTGTAGAACGTGCTATCGAGGAGAAACTGATTGACTTGTTGAAGGGTAAAGCTACTCTTGTCAAGAAGACTGTTTCAATGGAAGAGTTTCATGCATTAGCGACAGCAGAAAGTAAGTAAATAAAAAAGAAATGAACGATTTCAGGAATTACGCTACAAAACATGCCGGGGTGAATGGGCTGGTATTTGACCAGTATACCTCTCAAATCACAAGTTCGCTGACACCTTATATATTAGAGGAACGTCAGTTGAATGTGTCTCAGATGGATGTTTTTTCACGTCTGATGATGGATAGAATCATATTTCTGGGTACAGCGATTGATGATCAGGTGGCTAATATTATTCAGGCTCAACTTCTTTTTCTGGATTCTTCTGATCCGGGGAAAGATATCTCTATCTATCTGAATACTCCGGGTGGATCGGTATATGCCGGATTAGGTATTTATGATACGATGCAATTTATCGGATGTGATGTCTCTACCATTTGCACAGGGATTGCAGCTTCTATGGGTGCTGTGTTACTTGTTGCAGGAACAAAAGGCAAACGCTCTGCTCTAAAACATTCACGGGTGATGATCCATCAACCGCTGGGTGGCATGCAGGGGCAGGCTTCCGATATGGAGATTACAGTGCGCGAGATTCAAAAACTGAAACATGAACTTTATACGATCATTGCAGATCACTCTGGCAATCCGTATGAGAAGATTGAAAAAGATTCGGATCGTGATTACTGGATGATTGCGGAAGAGGCAAAAGAATATGGTATGATTGATAAAGTCTTAGTACGAGAAATTAAAAAATAAGAATGGCGAAAACAGCCCAAAATATTGATCGTTGCAGCTTTTGTGGAAGAGCACGGAATGAGGTTCATTTGTTGATTTCCGGAGTAACGGGGAATATTTGCGATGAATGTGCTGAAAGGGCGCATGAAATTATTCGTGAAGAAAAGCCCAAAAAGAACGCTCTGAATCTGAAGATGGATGAACTTCCCAAACCAATTGCTATAAAGAACTTCTTGGACCAGTATATTATTGGTCAGGATGAGGCTAAAAAACATATTTGCGTAGCAGTATACAATCATTACAAACGCTTGCTTCAGAAAGATACCAAAGATGAGGTTGAGATTGAGAAATCAAACATCATCATGGTTGGAACAACTGGAACAGGTAAAACGTTGATTGCTAAGACAATTGCACGTATGTTGAATGTGCCGTTTACTATTGTAGATGCAACGGTACTGACAGAAGCCGGTTATGTAGGGGAGGATATTGAGAGTCTTCTTACGCGTCTTTTGCAAGTTGCCGATTATAATATAGCATCTGCAGAACGGGGTATTGTTTTTATTGATGAGATTGATAAGATTGCCCGAAAAGGAGATAACCCTTCTATTACCCGCGATGTAAGTGGAGAAGGTGTTCAACAGGGATTACTCAAATTGCTTGAGGGTTCTGTCGTTAATGTGCCTCCTCAGGGAGGTCGGAAGCACCCCGATCAGAAGATGATTCCGGTGGATACGAAGAACATCCTTTTTATCTGTGGAGGAGCATTTGATGGGATCGATAAGAAAATAGCATCTCGCTTGAATACACGTGTGGTAGGCTATCGTTCTGCTGATAATTCAGCTCGGATTGACCGTGATAACCTGATGAAGTATATTCTTCCGCAGGACTTGAAGGCTTTCGGCCTGATTCCTGAGATTATTGGCAGGTTGCCGATACTGACATTCTTGAATCCGTTGGATAGGCATGCTCTTCGTCAGATATTGACAGAACCTAAAAATTCAATTATCAAGCAATATATCAAGTTGTTTGAAATGGATGGTGTAAAGCTTGATTATTCAGAGGATGTGTTTGAATATATCGTCGATAAGGCCATTGAATACAAATTGGGTGCTCGCGGCTTGCGTTCTATTGTTGAGCATATTATGATGGATGCAATGTTTGAAACCCCCTCGTCTGATGAAAAAGATTTGTTTGTGGACTTAGAGTATGCAAAGAGTCGCGTGGAACAGTTCCAGACTATATTGGTTGGGACGGAAGATAAAAACTGAAAATAATAAGGAATAAGCAAGGATATATCAAAACTTGTATTTAACTTTGTTCTTGACCTAGAGGATTTGAGTGAGAAAAATTATCTTTGCATTATGACTCAGAAAGTCGATTTAACAAAAGAACTTAAGAAATACTTTGGCTTTGATACATTTAAAGGAAATCAGGAAGCTGTTATCCGTAATGTGATTGAAGGTCGGGATACTTTTGTTCTGATGCCTACCGGTGGAGGTAAATCATTATGCTATCAGCTTCCATCTTTGATGATGGAGGGTACTGCGATTGTTATTTCTCCATTAATTGCTTTGATGAAGAATCAGGTGGATGCTATGCGTCACTTCAGTGAAGAAGATGGAGTTGCTCATTTTCTTAACTCATCATTAAATAGAGCAGCCATTGAACAGGTGAAAACTGATATTAAGTCTGGTAAAACCAAGTTGCTGTATGTGGCCCCGGAATCACTTACTAAACAAGAGAATATTGATTTCCTTAAAAAAATAAAGATTTCTTTTTATGCTGTGGATGAGGCTCACTGTATTTCTGAATGGGGACATGATTTCCGTCCGGAGTACCGTCGGATTCGTCCTATAATAAATGAAATCGGTCAGGCCCCTTTGATCGCTCTGACTGCTACTGCTACACCGAAAGTGCAGCATGATATTCAGAAAAATATAATGATGATGAATGCAGCAGTCTTTAAATCATCTTTCAACCGCCCGAATCTTTATTATGAGGTACGGCCCAAAATGAATGATATCGATAAAGAGATAATCAAGTTCATCAAAACGAATGAAGGTAAGTCGGGTATTATCTATTGCTTGAGTCGAAAAAAAGTAGAGGAACTTGCCGCTGTATTGCAGGTCAACAACATTAAGGCGATAGCTTATCATGCCGGAATTGATTCGCAGACACGATCTCTCAATCAGGATGCTTTTCTAATGGAGGAAATTGATGTGATTGTTGCGACTATTGCCTTTGGTATGGGAATTGATAAACCTGATGTTCGTTTTGTCATTCATTATGATATTCCTAAGAGTCTCGAGGGGTACTATCAGGAGACAGGACGTGCGGGAAGAGATGGGGGAGAGGGAATTTGTCTGACGTTCTATTCAAATAAAGACTTGCAGAAACTAGAGAAGTTCATGCAAGGTAAACCGATTGCCGAACAGGAAATTGGCAAACAGTTGCTGGCAGAAACAGCAGCTTACGCAGAATCTTCTGTGTGTCGCCGGAAAATGTTGTTACATTATTTCGGTGAAGAATATACCGAAGATAATTGCTCAAATTGTGATAATTGTTTAAACCCCAAGGTGCAGGTGGAAGCTAAAGAGCTATTGATTACCGTTCTGGAAACGATAATCGCTTTGAAAGAAAAATTCAAGCAAGATTATGTAATAGATATTCTCTTAGGAAGAGAGAACTCGGAAATTTTGTCATACAATCATGAGGACCTGGAGGTGTATGCTTGCGGACAAGATGAGGATGAAAAGACATGGAATGCCGTTATTCAGCAAGCGTTGATAGGAGGATATCTTGATAAGGATATCGAAAACTATGGGTTGCTGAAATTAACAGCGGAAGGAAAAAAATTTCTTAAAGAACCGAAGTCATTTAAGATTTCAGGAGATCATGACTTTGAAGAAGAAGAGGAGGATACTCCGATAAAAGGAGGTGCTGCTTGTGCAGTTGATCCTGCTTTGTATTCAATGCTGAAAGATCTTCGTAAGAAGATTGCAAAGAATTTGGATTTACCTCCTTATGTGATATTTCAGGACCCGTCCCTTGAAGCTATGGCGACCACTTATCCGACAACGGTAGAGGAACTTCAGAATATTCCTGGCGTGGGAAGTGGAAAGGCTAAAAGATATGGTAAGGAGTTTGCCGCGCTTATCAAGAAACATGTAATTGAAAATGAGATTGAACGACCGGATGATCTGAGGGTACGTTCTGTGGCTAATAAGTCAAAGATGAAAGTATCTATTATTCAGGGTATCGACCGGAAAATAGCCTTAGATGATTTGGCTTTCTCTAAAGGACTTGAGTTCGGCGAACTTCTGGATGAGATTGAGGCAATTGTTTATTCTGGTACGAGGATCAATATTGATTATTTCTTGCATGAAGTAATGGATGATGATCAGATATTAGATGTATTCCAGTATTTTAAAGAGTCTCAAACGGATGATATTAATGTTGCCATTGAAGAGCTAGGAAATGATTACTCAGAAGAAGAGATTCGAATGGTTCGTATTAAGTTTATATCAGAAATGGCAAACTGATATTTCCTTGTGAAATATAGGAATCCGCAAGTTACTTGCGGATTTTTTTCTTTCTCAACGGCTTAGAAGGGCATTTTAAGGTTTATGTTTAGTCTCGTTTGGGGAAAGGATGACTTTAACAAAAAAGAATCAATAAAGGAATGCTCTATTCGCTATTTTTTGTATCTTGCGGTGTTGTAAAGTAGTATAATATTTTCTTTACCAAGTAATAACAAAATGCTATGAGTTATCTGAGATTTGATAAAGTAACAATGCTGAATCTTGAAGAAACATTGTATAAGGAAATTTTGCGAACTAATCGATCCGGGGCTTATCATTGTACTACAATTGTAGATTGTAATACGAGAAAATATCATGGATTATTGGTGATTCCTATACCTGAATTGGATGATGAGAACCATGTGTTGCTCTCCTCTTTGGATGAGACCGTTATTCAGCATGATGTGCCCTTTAATTTAGGTTTGCATAAATATCAAGGTGACAACTTCAGTCCCAGAGGACATAAGTATATCCGCGAATTCGACTGTGACACAGTTCCTCGTACTTTATATCGTGTAGGTGGTGTCATTTTGTCGAAAGAGAAGCTATTTATTTCACATGAAAATAGGATTTTGATTCGCTATACATTGTTGGATGCTCATTCTCCAACAACACTTCGTTTTAACCCTTATCTGGCTTTCCGAAGTGTTCGGATGTCTTGCTGTGAAAATAATAATGTGAATAAAGAGTATAACGAGGTTGAGAATGGTATTCGAACAAGAATGTATGAGGGATATCCGGATTTATTCATGCAATTCAGTAAGAAATGTGAGTTCAAGTTCTCACCGGATTGGTATCGTGGTCTTGAATATATCAAAGAACAGGAGCGAGGTTACAACTACAAGGAGGACTTGTATGTACCAGGGTACTTTGAGGTAGCTATAAAGAAAGGAGAAAGTATTGTTTTCTCTGCCGGAATCAGTGAGATCTCTACAAGAAAACTGAATACAATCTTCAATGAAGAAATAAATATTCGTCCCAAGCGAGACAGCTTCTATAATTGCCTGAAAAACTCAGCCCAACAGTTTTATTATAAAATAGGTGAGAATGAGATGTATATCCTTGCCGGTTACCCCTGGTTTAAATGTCGTGCTCGGGATCTGTTTATCTCTTTGCCTGGTACAACCCTCTCTATTGATGATCGCAATTCTTTTGAACAAATTATGGGTACTGCAATACCTGCGCTTTACAACTTCATGCAAATGAAGCCATTGGGGCGAAAGATCTATGAGATAGATCATCCNGATGTTTTGCTTTGGGCTATATGGGCAATNCAACAGTATTTTAAAGAAGTGAACGCAGAGGAATGTATTGCAANGTATGGCGAACTGCTNAAAGATATCATCGACTATATCCGAGCGAATAAACATCCNAATCTGTTGCTGCATGATAATGGGCTTCTCTATATAAATGGNAAGGAACGTGCTATTACNTGGATGAATTCNACAGTAAATGGCAAGCCTGTTGTCCCTCGTACCGGGTATGTGGTTGAAATCAATGCTTTGTGGTATAATGCTTTGAAGTTTCTTTCCGGATTGAATAAAGATCGTGATCCTGAATATTCGGATATACTGGACGACTTGGCGTTTAAGACACAGAGGTCATTTGTCAATACATTCCTGAATGGATATGGCTATCTTTATGATTATGTGGATGGAGACTATGTGGATTGGAGTGTCCGCCCAAATATGATTTTTGCAGTCTCTTTAGATTATTCTCCATTGGATAGGATGCAACAGAAAACGGTACTGGATGTAGTGACGAGAGAACTACTGACTCCCAAAGGTNTTCGCTCTTTGAGTCCTAAAAGCACTGGCTATAATCCATATTATGTGGGAACACAGATTCAACGTGATTATGCATATCATCAGGGAACTGCATGGCCATGGTTATGTGGTGCTTATCTTGAGGCTTATCTTAGGATCTATAAAATGAGTGGATTGGCTTTTGTGGAGCGTACGCTGATTGGGTTTGAAGAAGAGATGAAAAGCCACTGTATTGGTTCAATTCCCGAAGTTTTTGATGGGAATCCACCTTTCAGAGGAAGGGGGGCTATTTCGTTTGCAATGAGTGTAGCTGGTGTGCTGCGTGTATTGAAACTTTTGAAGAAATATAAAAACAACTAATGTGAGTATGAAAGCATTAATGTTTGGATGGGAATTTCCTCCCCATATTTTAGGTGGTTTGGGTACTGCCAGTTTTGGATTGACCAGAGGTATGGCTATGCAAAATGACATGGATATCACTTTTGTTATTCCGAAACCCTATGGGGATGAAGATCAGAGTTTTCTAAAGATTATTGGAGCTTGTAACGTACCAGTAAACTGGAGGGACGTTAATTATGATCGGGTAAAACGAAAGATAGGTAACACAATGGATCCGGAGCTCTATTATAAGTTAAGAGATCATATCTATGCAGACTTCAGTAGCGTTTATACGAATGAATTGGGTTGTATAGGTTTTTCCGGTCGTTATCCGGATAATTTGCTTGAGGAGATTAATAACTATTCGATATGTGCGGGTGTTATTGCACGGACCATGGATTTTGATGTGATTCATTCCCATGATTGGTTAACTTATCCTGCAGGTATTCATGCAAAGATGGTTACAGGGAAGCCGCTTGTGATTCATGTGCATGCGACGGATTTTGATCGCAGTAGGGGAAATGTAAATCCTCAAGTATTTGCAATCGAGAAGAACGGAATGGATTATGCAGATCATATCATTACAGTAAGCAACCTAACCCGAGATACGGTAATCAATAAGTATCATGTTGATCCCCGAAAGGTTACGACTGTACACAATGCTGTTGAACCCGTCAGTAAAGAGATCCAGAATATTATACCAAACAAGAACCCCAAAGAAAAGGTTGTTACTTTCTTGGGACGTATCACCATGCAAAAGGGACCAGAATATTTTGTAGAGGCTGCTGCCAGAGTGTTGCAACGTTCAAAGAATATTCGTTTCGTAATGGCTGGCAGTGGAGATAAGATGGTTGAGATGATTGATCTGGCAGCTCGTCGAAAGATAGCGGACAGATTTCATTTTACTGGTTTTCTGAAAGGAAAACAGGTTTATGAGATGCTCAAATCGAGTGATGTTTATGTAATGCCGTCTGTGTCTGAACCGTTTGGCATTTCTCCTCTTGAAGCGATGCAAGTAAGTGTTCCGACAATTATTTCCAAACAATCTGGATGTGCTGAGATATTGATGAACGCCATAAAGCTTGATTATTGGGATATAGATGGAATGGCCGATGCCATATATTCGATATGTACTTATCCCGATATGGCTGAATTTCTTCAGAAAGAAGGGAAGAAAGAGGTGGACAATATCAAATGGGAATATGCTGGAAACAGGGTTCGTGCTATTTACGACAAGGTACTAAAATCTTAATTATTCGTTTAGAAATTATTATATACTTACATTATATGAAAACTATTTGTTTCTATTTTCAGATTCATCAACCCTTTCGACTGAAGAGATATCGTTTCTTTGATATAGGGAAAGATCATTATTATTATGATGATTTTAATAATGAAAATATTATAAGAAGAATAGCAGATCGCTCTTTTGTCCCGGCCAACCAACTGATGCTTGATATGATTAAAGCATCAGAAGGGAAATTCAGGTTTGCTCTTTCTATTTCGGGCATTGCATTAGAACAACTTCAGGTGTATGCTCCCGAGGTAATCGACGGTTTTAAAGAACTTGCTAAGACAGGCTGTGTCGAGTTTCTCGGCGAAACATATGCGCATTCTCTGGCATCATTGAAGGATACAGAGGAATTTGTCGAACAAGTGAAACAACATGCTGAGACCATAAAAGAGTTGTTTGGACAAACCCCGACCGTTTTTCGAAATACAGAGTTGTTTTATTCGGATGATATTGGGTCTGTTGTTTCTTCTCTCGGGTATAAAGGAATGATTACTGAAGGTGCAAAACATCTTCTGGGATGGAAGAGCCCCAATTATCTTTATGCTTCTTCTCCTAGTCCGGAACTTAAATTATTGCTGAGAAACTATAAGCTAAGTGATGACATTGCATTCCGTTTTTCGAATACTCATTGGAATGAATATCCTCTGACTGCAGATAAGTTTATCGGTTGGATAGCCGCTACTCCGGAATCGGAGCAGGTTGTCAACTTGTTTATGAATTATGAGACATTTGGAGAACTTCAAGGTAGAGAATCCGGGATTTTTGAGTTTATGAAGGTTCTACCTCGTTTTGCTGCTGAGAATAAGATTTCTTTTTCTACCCCTTCAGAGGTAGTTGGCAAACTAAAGTCTGTGGCAGAAATCCCGGTCCCATATCCTGTATCTTGGGCTGATGAGGAACGTGATACGACCAATTGGTTGGGTAATCAGTTGCAGAATGCTGCTTGTAGCAAACTCTATAGTATAAGTGAACGTGTTCGTCTGATTGAAGACCTAAGAATCAAACAAGATTGGATGTATCTGCAGTGTAGTGATCACTTCTATTATATGAGCACTAAACATTCTTCGGATGGATCTTTAAGAAATTATTTCAGTCCGTATGATAATCCATATGATGCATTTACCAATTATATGAATGTATTGGGCGATTTTATTACCCGGGTAGAAGCTCAGTATCCCTCTTCGATTGAGAATGATGAATTGAACTCTTTACTTTCAACAATTAAGAATCAAGGTGAGGAGATCGTTTCTCTTGAGAAAGAAATAAAGAAACTGAAAGCATCTAAAAGCAAAGAAAACGATACTAAAGAGACTGGCATCAAGAAAACTGGCACCAAGAAAACTGGCACCAAGAAAACTGGCACCAAGACTGCCTGAAAGTTACATTATAGAAAAGGAAAGAGGATCTTCTGTTACGGAGATCCTCT
>JGI24146J20443_1000968_pt1 | contig 19190 bp, 13 predicted proteins | sample BarGraIncub1131A_FD_20443 | JGI IMG/M metagenome (IMG submission 20443) | reverse complement strand
GGCCCCGCCGATTACAATACGGCGGCAGGTACCCATACCCGGTATACGGTCCAGAAGTTCCGATACTGATGTGCCGATGGGGACAAGAACATTACGCTGTGCTGTTGTATCGCCGGAAATAGTGACTACCCGGGAGGTACACGGAAGGTTTTTTTCGACCTTTTCCCAAAAAGCAGCGCAGGTTGAAACATTAAAGATTACAGCCCCGACTGTCTCTTCCGGGTTCTGCTGCTGTTTGAGTTCAACCTGATAAATAGCCTTAATCAGGAGTTTATCATAGCCCTGAGGAAAATGTGCTTTAAAAACAAGAAGCGAGATCTCGCGATCCGGATAGGCCGGCCGGAATCTATCAAGTGCTCCCTGCATCGAAGCAATCTCCTGCGTCCATTTATCCTGAAGGCAAAAAATTATTTTCTGTACTCTGCATACACTGCCAAGTGCAATGGCACCCTGAATCACACGATCGGCATGTTCGCGCATCAAATGGATGTCACATGTGAGATACGGTTCACTCTGCAGCCCGTTGACATATAAGATGTCAGCCCCTGCTTTCTGAGCTCTGAGGCATTTGGCAGCCGTAGGGTATCCTTCGCCTCCCATACCTACAATACCGGAAAACAACAGCAGTCGTTGAAGGTCTTTTGGAGACAGGTTTTCCGGAGATGCTCTTTTCTGTACAGCATCATCCATACGTCTCTTCAAATCATTCTGAATGCGAACGGCAGCGCACTCGATTCCGTTGGGAAGACGAATGGTCTCAATCGCTGTCACGGTTCCTGAAATACTCGCATGCACCGGTGCACTTATCAGTGAAGTCGGCGTTCCGATCATCTGTCCGATTGAAACAAGCGATCCGGCATGAACAATCGGAGCTGCCGGCGTGCCGATGGATTGATGCATGGGGATTACTACTTCTTTGGGTGTGAATTGCTCCAGAACGCGTTCCTGCGACAAAGCACGGCCTTTGGAAAAATCCAGACCATCTATTGGCAGCAAGCCCTTTTTGAAAGAAAGCTTCTTCATCTTCTCCCCCGAAAAAATCCCATATACAACAAAATCTGCAGGCGACGCCTACAGATTTTCCTGTTTCACAATAGGCACATCCCTGTTACAGGAAATCAATCAATGTAATCCTTAAGTTTCTTGCTGCGGCTGGGGTGTCTGAGCTTTCTTAAAGCTTTTGCCTCAATTTGACGGATACGTTCACGTGTGACGTTGAACTCACGTCCAACTTCCTCAAGAGTACGCTGTCTGCCGTCATCAAGTCCGAACCGCAGTCTGAGAACCTTTTCTTCCCTGGGTGTAAGACCGCTCATTGCTTCGAGAAGCTGTTCCTTCAGGAGAGTATAGGCAACCTGATCAGCAGGTGATAATGCATCGTCATCAGGAATGAAGTCGCCGAGATGACTGTCTTCCTCTTCACCGATAGGTTTCTCGAGGGATACAGGTTCCTGGGATATTTTCTGAATCTCCCTTACTTTCTCAACAGGCATACCCATCTCTTTGGCGATTTCTTCTACTTCCGGTTCACGACCGAGTTCCTGAATAAGGGAGCGCTGTACGCGGACCAGACGATTGATTGTCTCAACCATATGTACGGGAATCCGGATCGTTCTTGCCTGATCGGCAATCGCGCGCGTAATAGCCTGACGAATCCACCAGGTTGCATACGTACTGAACTTAAACCCCTTTGAGTAGTCGAATTTATCAACAGCCTTAATAAGGCCCAGATTGCCTTCCTGAATCAGATCGAGGAACTGCATGCCGCGGCCCAGATAGCGTTTGGCAATAGAGACAACCAGACGCAGGTTTGCTTCAATCAGCATATCTTTAGCGTCCTGATCCCCTACCAGCATCCGCTGTGCAAGATCCTGCTCCTGCTCAGCGTTGAGCAGCGGTACTTTACCGATTTCCTTCAAATACATGCGGACCGGGTCATCAAGTCCTACGCCTTCGCCGAACCCGGCATTCAGATCAACTTCATTGAGGTTCTCTTCCTCAACATTAGTCTCAGGAAGAATCTCAATGCTCTTAGCCTCAAGAGAATCAAAAATCTTCTCCGCTATTTCCGGCTCCACATCATTGGACTCGATAATGGACATGACGTCCTTATATGTAATCCTGTTATTATTGCCTCGCGCAATACTTTCAATTTCCTGTAAAATAGAACGATAATCATTTGCCATGGAATTCCTCCTCATTAGCCTCTTTACTGCATAAAACACGCAGAATCCCCTTAAAGGGACTCCTCCTGCAGGGTGTTTTCAGACCCTGCGCTTAAGCAGCTTATGATTTCTTTGTGACGTAATCTGCCGTCAAGTCACCTTTGCTGCCGACATCCAGAACATAACTTCCGTTTGCGGCATAAACCGTAAGTGCGACATCGCCGTAATAACCGGCAAAATCACTCTGTTTAATTCCGTATTTTCCTGCCCGTAAATCAGCAAAATTCTCAAAAGTGAGAAGAACATCATTGCTGGTCACCGCGTCTTTGGTGGTGACAGCAAGACCGCCGTTGGTCTGTCCTACGAGTGAAAAGCCTGAATAATAGCCGTCCGCCTTTGTTGTATCGACGGAAAACTCACTGAAAACATCCGAAATGGATGCAGAAAGGGCGTCGCGATGGACCATTCTATCATGATATAAAGGAAAAGTAATGCCGACCACGAGTACGATGATTGCGAGCGTAACCCCAACAATCGTCCACAGAGTCTTTCTCGGCGCTTTAATGTCATCCGGGGAAACCTCGTACGGGTTCTTCTCAACCTTGAGAGGAGCCGTCGCTTCTGCACGCTTAACTGCTGCAGGAATCGGATCCGGATACACCGGAGTCACGTTATATTTCTTAACACCCTCATGCTTTTCCATTTTTTCATGGGGAAATGTATATGCTCCCGGATTTTTGGCAATCTCTATTGCCTCTGCACTTGGAAAAACACAATCGCAGAAAAGACATTCACAAAGCTCTTCCCTGTCATTTAACATAATAAGCGAACCGCAGTTCTTACAAATCCCCTGTTTTGAAGCCATTTTTGATCCATCCTTTATAAAAAATCCGAAGGCGCGAAAAAGTATCTGTCCACAACTACGGCAGGCTAATTATAAGCGTTCATAACCGTTAGCGCAAATAGAAAAATGAAGATCGCGCAAAAAATCGTTTTCATGCTATAGTTTATGTATGAATGAATCGCAAATGCATGAGAAATATATGAAATCCGCATTAATACTGGCAAAGAGGGCTCGTCAGGCGGAAGAGTCCCCGGTCGGCTGTGTCATTGTACACGACGGCAAAGTTATCGCGCGCGGTTATAATCTCCGGCAATCCCGGCAGGATGTCACGCTTCATGCGGAAATGACCGCAATCCGGAAAGCGTGCCGGAGGCTTGGTTCATGGCGTCTTGAAGACTGTGATCTGTATGTTACCCTTGAACCCTGCTATATGTGCTCGGGCGCCATCATCCAGGCACGCATGCGGCATGTCTATTTCGGTGCATCTGACCCCAAAGCAGGAGCCATTGTTTCCAAAAATCACCTTTTCGATCTGGACCACAACCATCATGTTGAATATACCGGCGGAATTCTCGAAGAACCGTGCCGCACCGAACTCACTGAATTTTTCAGGGAGCTTCGATCAAAAAAGAAAGCCCGTCCGTAATCAGCCATATGATTCTCTCCTTAACTTTGAGTCCGCTGGCAGCTTCAATCGCTTTTGCATAATAATCAAGCTGCACGGCATATCGTTCAGACAGCACGCGGGCTTTATCGGCTTGCGTGCCTTTAATCATATCGGATTTATAGTCAATAAGTACAGCGCTTCCGTCTTCGATAAACCAGCAGTCAATCATTCCCTGTACAAGAGATACGTCCGTCTTGCCTACGGGCAGCGTTATGGAAAACGGAATCTCACGGAACGGGCCCCTGCCCTTTTGCTTTTCTGCGGACACCAGGCGGGCACACAGAGATGAAGATGCAAAGATGTCGATGGCAGGATAATAAGCGTTGAGTTCTTCCGCCATATCAGCGCGTATCATTTTATGTGACTCCAGATTCTCCATGGCTCTTGCTATTCTGTCTGAATCCGGCACAGCAGTGATTGACGGGAAATCAAGAAACTGGAAAACACTGTGAAGGAGCGTTCCTTTTTCGGCGGGGGACATTTTGAATTTTTTTCGTGCAGCCAGTCCTTCAATGGGCTGGGGTACCAGGTTAACCGGACGTCTTGCAGAGGCAACTGCGGGAAGAAGAACAGCGCCCACTTCCCCTTCCTCCTCTGCTGCTGCATAATCTCCGACCTGCCTTTTGATTTCACTGACAGTAATCTTTGCCGGAAGGGCTGTCATTGCCTCGTAAGGATAGACTCCGGAAATCTGTTTTTCAAATAATGCTGCGTCCTCTTCAGTAAGCGACAAAATAGGCTCCTGATATGCAGGTGACCGATTTACTTCCCTGTCCGGCTCATAACCTCCCATACCGGAGGTTATGTATGCTTTCATGATCTGCTTATCATCAACAAGGGAAAGGCTTACCGTGTCCGTACGTTCCTTTGCAACTGCATCCGGGACGACTTGCTCATGCGGAAATTCTTCACCCTCCGAAAGAAGTAACTGCATGGGAAGATTCATGTTTCTGGCAAGTCCCAGAATACAGAAATCGAGATATGATTTAGCCTTATACACAAGCCAGAAAGGGAGTTTTTTCTCTTTTTCCTGATACGCATAACGCAGCAGCACCGAACTTCGCCCGAGGCTTCTGTCCTTGTTTCTTGATATACAGCCGATAAGGAAAAGCCGTTCCTCCGCACGGGTCATCGCCACATAGAATACCCGCATATACTCGGCGAGCTCTGCGCGCTGCTCTTCTGTCTCCAACGCGAGTTTCTGATGAGTCGGATACCAGTACCCTTGATCGGGTCTGATGTAATCAATACCGATTCCGAGCTTTTCCGACATAAGGACGTGCCTTTTTGTGTGTCCGCCGGACAGGTTGCTGTGTATTCCCGTCAAAAAGACGTACTTAAATTCGAGTCCTTTGCTCTTGTGAATACTCATGCAGTGCACGACATCCCTTTCGGATGCCGCAATCTCAAAATCTTCCGGGCTCTGCTTCTGATTTCTAATGTCTTCAATATATTTTACAAACTTGTAAAGTCCGTTGTTTCTTCCCTGTTCGAAATTGTTCGCCCAATCGCGGAAAGTTTCCAGCGCCAAAACACGGCGGCTTCCATCCGGCAGACCCATCACCTGCTCGAGATATCCAGTCTCCACGTAAATTTGTTCAATTAATTCCGAGACACGCAGATACATGGACCGGCTCCGAAGGGAATCAATCCAGTCACAGAATTTCCGTACTTTTTCCCTTAACGGAATATCCGATCCTTTTTCACGGTAATACAGGACTTTTTCGTGAAAAAAGTCAGACTGCATATCCGTTTTCCGTGCAAAGAGATAAATATCAAGTATATCCTGAGCGGGAAATCCGGCTTCAGGAAAAGAAGCGCGCATAATCGCCGCTAGCGGAATGTCCTGCCGGAAATTATCCAGAAGCCGCATAAGATTCTCCATCAGAAGAAGTTCCCGATTGGATAGAAATGCCTCTTCAGGAGGCCCCTCCGACGGTATTCCGGATAGTACAAGACTGTCACGTATGATAGCAGCCTCCCTGTTCGTCCTTGTTAATACGGCAAAATCACCGTATGCAGCCTTTTGTGTCATCGCAAGATCACGGATCTTAAGAGCGGCTGCCATTGCCTCTTTCTGGGTTTTGACAAGGTCAGCCAGATCTTCCATGCCGTCATCCGGATCCGCATCGCCCTCATCCCGGGGAAGTGCCTCCCCCGCATCATCGGATACCGGTATTGTTTCCTGCGATGAAGACGGCAGCGATGCAGATTCGATAAGAATTAGTTCCACAGGAACGGTAATAGCATTTTCAAGGTCGGTCCCGCGCTTCGGATACAGGCGATGATCGTCATTGTATTCGATTTCACCGGATTCTTCGGAGAGTATCTGGGAGAAAATATCATTGACGAGTGCAAGTATCCCGGGACGGCTCCGGAAATTGCTGTTAAGCTCCAGAAGCGTCCCCTCTTCTGTCTCACGGTACCGTCTCATCCGGTCCATAAACATCTCCGGGCGGGCGTGCCGGAACCGGTAAATACTTTGTTTAACATCTCCCACAACAAAACAGTTGCCTTTCGAGAAACAGGATACAATCGCATCCTGAATTTTGCTGTTATCCTGATATTCATCGATATATATTTCCGAAAACAATTCCGAGTAATATTTTTGAGCATCCGGTTTGGACAGAAGTAGCAGTGCCAGATGCTCATAATCAGAGAAGTCAATTGCATTTTCAGATCTCTTCTTTTTTGCATACCGGTCATCGACTAAAAGGAGTACCTCGTACAGGCGTGCTGCGACAGGGAACATATAGGCAAGTTCTTCCTGAAGATCTTCGATTGTCCGGGCAAAAAGGTTCCTCGCTGGCGTCCTGAACAGGTCCATTACAGACGTTTTGCATTTTCCCGTAAATGAAAACAGCACTTCCTGAAGGGGAGCCAGAAGATCAAAAAACTCTGCCGTAACGGGATCGGCGTTCTTTGACTGAGACGGGAACCTGCCCTCCGGAACGAGCCCCACAAACTGAACACAGGTGTCCCATGTCAGCTCCCCGTTCCCATATGCAAGGAAAAGCTTTTCAAAGAAAGCCAAAAGTTCCCCAAAGAATGCCTTATACTCGTCATTTGTCTTTTTTGTCTTAACAAAAGTAATGTCAGGGAGTATTTCGCGCAAAACAGGAAGATTGGGTTTGGCAAGTTCAAGAGCTGTAAAAAAATCCGACATCAGCGTACGTGCATTCTTGGTTGATTCAAATGAAACAGTTGCTGCCTTCATCTCAAGAAGCTTATCCCTGATCCAGTCTTCATAGAACGGCAGGCTTCGCAGGTATGAATGGAATTCCCTGATCAGGTCCCTGACAGGTTCGTCACTTCTCGGACTCCCAAGGGATAAAATCATACGGTCAAAATCTTTTCCCCACTGCTCCAGTGTCAGGTCCTCGCATAGTATGGAAAATGAAACAATACTGCTGCTGCCCTTTATTCTCTCTGACGGGATTTTCCCGTTCTTTTGTGTAATGTTTCCATCCATACTCCCGAATGAAAGCTCATACGACTGTTCATACAATGATGAAAACACTTCATCAATTGCCTCGAAAAACATCAGGGACATCCGTGCCGTATCAAGAACTGAATACCCAGGCTCAATGATGATTTCTCCGTCGTCCGTCCTGGCATCATATCCGAAATTGCTGATCACATCCAGACAGAACGAATGGATGGTAGAAATATGCGACAGAGGAAGATACGATATCTGCTCAAGGACTCTTCTTCTCACAGCCGGGTCTTCCGTCATATTCGCAATGGATACAAGTTCTTTTTCGATTTTTTCGCGCATATTCGCTGCAGCGGCATTCGTAAATGTCATCACCAATATGTTTCTGACATCGAGATCCCCGGACAATACGCGGGTTGTTATCCGGCCCGTCATGACACTGGTCTTTCCTGACCCGGCCGCGGCACTTATCAGGAGATTTCCGGGAGCGGCATCAACGACTTTCCTCTGCTGCTTTGTCAGTTCAATACTCATACCGGCGCCCCTCCCTTCTCCGACAGAAATCCGCGGACTCCTTCCATATATGCATCCTTCGCCGCTGCGTTTTTACCGTCTTCCTTAACAACAACGGGCAAAGGAGGCAAAATCAGGCAGGGCGGCCGTGAAGGATCAATGCCACAGACAGTTGAAAAATCACAGTATTCACAGGCAGGTTTTGCATTTTTGACAGCTGTCACACGCGGCGACACAGCAAAATTGCCGGAAAAAAGTGACTGGCAGTGGTCGAACATTTTACGGATGGCATATTCTCCGGAAAGCTTTAGTTCACTGTTATCAAGCTTGACGCTTCGAAGGGAGTATTCCTTATCAATACGACTTTCCAAAATCCCATCTGCTGGTTTTCCCCGAAGATCCGTTACAGGCAGCATCGGAGCCGTAAGATAGAAATACCCTGCATCCGCGGGATTCCAGTTCGCATTCTCTTTCTCATATGCATACACATAGGCAGGCAGCTGCAGCGAAAGGCCTCCGAACAGCAGGTTATAGTCTATTTTTTTGTTGCCGCTCTTATAATCAATAATCCGGAAAGTCCTGTTTGTGTAATCAAGATCCACCCTGTCGATGACTCCCCTGAATTGAACTGTCCGTCCTGACGGAAGGTGCAGTGCCAGCTGCGCTGCCTGATCGGCTCCAAACGACCACTCCATCTTTTCCGGTTCAAAACCTCCCGGAGATATATCCCTGAAAATGGCGCGCAGTGAGTGCTCTGCAACCCGGATAATTTTATTGCCCGCATTCCCGAGATACCCCGGATCCTGCGAAATCGGCGTCGTATTTTCCAGGGAAACCTGTTTGAAAAGTTTGACAGCCCACTGCCGGTAATCTTCCTTCAGGAATTTCTGATACACCGCTGCTTTTTCAGAAGGACTGCCGGCAGCAGCGGCCTGCGTATGGTAATCGATGAGAGAAAGCTCAAACATCCGATGCAGGAAAGATCCGACATCATTGACCGCGACCTCAAAGATCCGTCTTTCCTGAAGGCCCAGGACATATTGGCTGAAATGCTTGAACGGGCAGGCCGCATAGCTCTCAATCTGGGAAACGCTCATTTTTACGATCGCATCATAGCGCTGATCTATTTTTTCAGGAGCCAGCCTTACATCGAACGGGTTTATCTTCTGCCGGGATGGAAGGGATAATTCCGGGAACCGCAAAACCAGCTTCAGCGCCAGAAGGTTCTCCGGATTCTTTTCACCGGAGGATTCAGACAGCCCCGACCAGACAAATCTCTGAAGGGCTGTTTTGGAAAACAGTCTGGGATCATGCCCGTTTATATCCGGACGATCGATTGTCAGCGCACCGGGGAGCACATCAGGTATCATCGTAAACACGGAAGAAGGGTTCACGGCACTCGGGCATGATAGATACAGCCGCTGTGTCGGGCAGGACAACAGGGCATATGCAGTAAAGGTATCTGCATATATCTGATCTTTTGCGCGGCTAGGAAATGAGATACCCAGTGTCCGGGACAATAGATCCCGCTCAAACCCGCGAAGAAATCCTTCCTTGATTGTTTTATACGGGAAGTTATCGCTTTTGGCGCCGACAAGAAACAATACCTTGCAGGACCGCTGGTAGCCTCTTCTGGTGTCCGATATCTGAAGCTGATCGACATAGGAAGGAATCGCACCGGATAGCGTTGCATCCATCCCGGCAGAAAGCATGCTTTTGAAGTTAAGCAGTGAAAGGTTCATCTCCCCAATCGGACCTTCGAATTTCTTGAGAAGCTTAACCAGTTCATTGAAGGATGCTACAAGGGCAAGGGCCGCTTCCTGATCCCTGGCATCCGTCCATTCTCTGGATAACGCTTCTATCTGTCCCGCTACTCCGGGAAGGAATCCTTCCGCCCCGCCTCCGTAAGTGTTCAGGAAAGACAACAGAGCTGTAGCTTTTGCGCCGCAGGATTTCTTCCGGCTGACAGTCCGGACAAAATCGCGGATTGGGTACAGAACACGTTCGACGATTTTCCATACATATGGTCCGTCGGGATATCTATCGCCTTCATAAAGTGTTTTTGAAAAAATCCGGTACCCTCTGAACAAGCCATGTTCCAGGCAGTAGTTCTCGAGGCGATCAACATCGTCGGACGGAATATGGCACATGCCGGATTTTAAGCACGTCATAAGCGGACGAAAAGACCAGCCTTCAGTGCCTAAATCGAGAAGGGAAAGTACAAAGCGTACAAGAACCGTACCGGACAATGGTCTTCTCTTGTCCAGGAACGGATCAAGGCCATATTCACGAAACACGGCATGCAGATTCGATTCATACCCGGCACGATCGCAAAGAACTACGCTGATATCGTTATACCGGAATCCCTCAGTAAGAACCAGCCTCTTTATTTCCCCTGCAACAAAGTGAAGTTCATCCATACTATTTTTCGTATAAACGCGGCGGACTGCCGCCGATTTGTCTTCATACGTATCCCGGCAGCGTTTGGCAAATGTACACGCCAAATGTGAAAGTGCAGGTTCCTTGGACTGTGACTTTGCAATTTCGCAAAGAATCCTCTTCGGGAAGCGCTCCAGAAGATGGAATATTGTCTGTCTCCCGAAGTAAAATACCCCGGAGCCGCCGGAAATCCCGCTTTGGGCTGCAGGAATCCGGTCGGTGCAGACTGAGATGGTCAGTTTTTCACAGAGTCTGTAGATCAGGTCCAGAACATCCCATTCCTGAGGAGTAAAATCCCGTGTCTGTGCAAATCCCATGATCCAGACGGACGTATCCTGCATATATGAAAGGCGCGACAGCGGCCAGGGTATTGGAACCCCGGTGCACAGAATAAGTTCCTGGAGCGTGTCTGTAAGCCGCTTCATTTCTTCACCCTGATCCGAATATCCCAATTCATCCTGGCGCGCGGACATGCGTTCCATCAGGAGCGCAAAATCCGCCATCTTGTCCGAGAACTGGGGATCCACGGAAGCCGCAGGAATCGAATAAAGCTTCTCGGGAGTAACATGATACCGGGAAAAATCCCCTAATACATTCTCTATATCCGGAACAAATCCCATCCGGTCACAAAGGGCAGAAAGGATTTTGAAATCATCTTTCCCATCATTTAAAATCTGATGGATCAGCATTGATTTTGAAGACTCATCAAGAAAATTCTGCGGATACCTGCCGACCTCAGAGAGAATCCTGTGTGCAAACCGGTGAAAGCTTACCACATCAACGAGCATAAGCGCATTCGATGAAGCGGCCGGGGATTTTCCCTCGCGCGCATCAACCCGCTTTTTGACCGCAAGGTACCGCCGTTCCATATCCGCCTTCGTCTGCTCCGGTACAATCAAAAAGGCACGCTTCTGTGGCCAATGGATTGCCTCAGTACAGATTTCTTCGAGACATGCGTCTAAGAGGTCGCCGGCATGTTCGCCATGCAATATTCGAAGTCTCAAAAAAAGCACCTCCTCAGAGGGTGTCCAGATTTTGTCCGTTTGCAGATTTCATCGTGGCACCCGCTTTTGCGAGCATCTCGTGGTTTGCTGTAAGTTCCTGCTGGCGTTTGATTTTGAGCGTGGTGGTTTTCACCATCTCACCCTCGGAAAATACAAAATAATGAACCGATTTATAGGACGGCATCTCATGATTGATCAGTTTTAAGTGACCATGAAAATATGCGTTCAGTGAATTATCGCCCGGTGTCTTCTCCGGAATCGGAAGGTATTTGCCGCACTCCTGGCGATCGATAAGAATCTTGGCACATATGACAATTGAGTCCTTTTCTGTAAGCTCACCCCACACAAAGGACTCCCGGACACCCGGAACAAGATTGATAAGCGATTCAAGCTCCTCGGGGAATACTTTTTTGCCGTTTGTAAGCACAATCATTGACTTCTCGCGCCCGGTTATATGAATGCAGCCGTAACGGTCAAGATATCCCATATCGCCCGTCCGAAGCCATCCGTCAGGGATCAGGACCTCATCCGTTGCCTCCTGGTTATCAAAGTAACCATGCATGACGCAGTCACTTCTGGTGAGGATCTCACCCACCGCTCCGGGCTTTGTACTTTCCGTATCGATGGCAGCCTCAATGCCCTTCATTGGCACGCCGACGCTGCCATAAACATTTCTTTCCGGTGTTGTTGTGCTTATGACCGGTGAAGTCTCCGTAAGGCCGTAACCCATCAGGAAATCCACACCGAAATCATTGAAATCACGGATAATCGACTTGTCGATTGCGGCTCCTCCAATAACAACGAGTCGAAGATGCCCCCCGAGCTTTCCCAGAATATCCGCAAAAACAATGCGTCTGATATCAAGATGAATTCGTTTCAGGACACGGGTAACAGGAACCGCTATGGTTATTAGTCTTCCCTTTCCGGACTCGACAATTCCGTTCATAATTTTGCTGTGGACATTTTCAAAAAGAAGCGGTACCGAAAGAACGATTTCGACGTGCCACTCCTGAATATTTTTGATCAGATAACGAAGGCCGTCCGAGAAACACAACACGCATCCGCGCGACAAAAGGAAAAAATCGCAGGTATTTTCGAGCGTATGATGAAGCGGAAGAATCGAAAAAGCACGTTCTCCCGGCTCGACATGAAGTGTCGTGGAAATCGAGTACACATTAGAGCAGATGTTCTTATTAGACAGCATAACACCCTTGCTCGCAGCCGTTGTCCCTGATGTAAACAGAAGAATGCGTACAGCATCAGGGTCGATCACAGCGTCAAGAAACCGCCTGTCATCTTTTGACATCAGGGATTGTCCAATTTGCCTTAAAGTAGAAAAATCAATGAAGCGGGGGTCGTCCGGAAGTCCTCCCTTGACAAGATCCTGATCCATGCAGAAAAAATACTGCACAACCAGATTCTCCTCTTTCTGTTCAGCAGCAATGGACATCATCATTTCGTGATGCTTGGGGTGGTAAAAAATGGCGCGGACTTTTCCTCGGCACAGAAGGTTTCTGACTTCCACTTCAGGAAGCAGCCGGTCAAGCGGGACACCGATGCCGATAACTCCGACAACTGCGGAATAGGAGACTACCCATTCATAGGCATTTTCTCCGACCACGGAAATGTGTTCACCGGAAAGTCCCAGTTCCATAAGGGCGGTTCCTATATATTCCACATCATCGGCAAAATCCTTGAACGTCTTGTGAATCTCTGCAACGTTTGGCTTTTTCCGGTATATAAAGGCATCTTTGGAAGCGTATCTGGACCTTGTATCCAGCACCAGATCACGAAGATTCTCATAACGAACTGCTTCACGAGTTCCCTTGCCCGTAACGACCTGCATAAGTACCCTCCCCAGATGACCATTTGTAATATATTAGAAAATTGGAAAACCAATGGAATACACAAAAAACACAGTTAGAAATTCAAACTCTTTTCGATAATATCACGTATACGACGAAGCGTCCACGAAAAAACTTATTGCTTTGACTTTCAAAGCAGTTTTCGGAAAGATGATTTGACAATCTCGCTTCACTAGTCTAGCATGAGGGGTGCAATAAATAAGAAAATCGTTTCTTATGCCGTTTTTTATCACTTTCACGGAGGATATACATATCGTGAGTCCAGCAGAAGATAATATTAAACCTAACCATACAAAATCACCGGCACCCGATAAATATCCGGTCAAGCGAGGGTTCATAGGTAATGCAGCCTACGACGTGGGTATGCTCGCAACATTGATTTTTTTACGTTTTTCCGCAGAAGGCAAAGAAAATATTCCCAAAACTATTCCCTACGTTATTGCAGCAAACCACCAGACATACGTTGATGGGATGTGGCTGGCATATTTTCTTCCCAGAAAGCATTTCAAGACCTTTTGCTGTCTTGCTGCGTCCGATCTCGAAACAGGTCACGGTCTTATTGGCCGGTTAATCATGCGTGTCGGCCAGGGAATCGCGGTAGATCGCTACGGCAGCCCGGTCCGCGGATTAATTAAGGCAAAAAAAGAAGTTGAAAACGGGCATGTCATGCTGGTCCATCCCGAAGGAACCCGCAGTCACGACGGCAAAGTTGCCGAGCTTAAAGATGGTGCCGCATATATGGCATTAAAGGCAAATGTGCCCCTTCTTCCAGTATACATTGAAGGCGGATATGACGTGTTTTCAAGACACATGAAGAAACCGCAGCCATGGGATCATACAGCACACCGAAGAAAGAAGGTCGTAGTACACTACGGTAAGCCCTTCCTTCCGGCCGATTACGGCAAGGATGCGCATCAGCTTACAGAAGCCATTACGCAGTGGATGCTTCAGATGGAAAAAAAGGCGAACTGAACAGCTGCGGGTATTACTTCAAACCGTACCTGATGTCCCCAGAAATCTTCCCCGTCAAAATTGCCTTCAAGCTGTGTATCACCATTGGTTGCCGAGATTACTCCTTTTGTAACACGGAAGGTATGAATATTAGGATGGGGTGAGTGTGTCCCCTTCTTATATTTTGAGACCATCGGAATAACCTTGCGCAGCGGAAGATCATCAACCAGGCATATATCAAGAACACCATCGTCAAGTTTTGCCTGCGGGGCAGGATGAAATCCATTCCCGTAATACTGTCCGTTGCAAATGCCTGCCAGAGAATAGGCTAATTCGCCTTCGACCGTTCCCGCATTATCAGCAAGCTCAAATGAATACTTCATTTTGAAATTCCAGCCGCGAATAAGGCATATAAGTATGGCAATCGAATATGCATTTTTACGGATGAGTTTGGCGCGTTTTACCGAGCTTATTATCGTTTTGGCAGTAGCCTGTACAATCGTATCAAGGCCGAAAGAAGTAATATTAATACTATACCGGCTCCACAGGGGAAGGTGATTTCCAAGCGTATCATAACTGTCGATACGAATCACATCTACGGGCTTAATCACATACCGGTCAATCCTGTAAAGCAGAAGATGCGGTTGGTCATAATGTTCCTTTGACAGCACGGAACGCGCAAAATCATTGCCCGTTCCCATAGGAAGAACAGCCATAACTGTTTTCCGGAAAACAAGGGCATTAGCAACCTCATGAACGGTGCCGTCTCCGCCGCAGGCAAAGATAATAGCATCTTCTTCGTAAAGATCGGCATATTCAGAAGCCAGAACTCCGGCATGACCCGGATATTCTGTCCTCCTGACATGAACATAATCGCCCTTGCTTTGTTTTAAATCAACAATAGCCTTTTCAGTTACTGACATACGTTTTTTATCAGCAAAAGGGTTCATTATAAAAACATAATGCATAAATTCCCTCTGAAAATATCAGGCACGATGCCCCCATTTCTTATTGGGACAGCTTTGAATCATAACAGTTGTACATGTACGGATTCTTACCTGGACAGCTTATATACAAGATCAACCACATCCTGAACGGTATGGATCTTTTCTAAATCTTCATCGGGAAGACGAATATCATAACCATCCTCCAAATCTACAACAAGTTCATAAACCTGAAGTGAATCCAAGCCCAGATCATAAAAAATATCCGTTTCCGGTACCACATCAGTCGGAGAAAGTGTGGTCATACGCACAACCATCGCAATTATATCATCGTATATTCGGTCCCTCTTCTTCTCGCCTGCGCTCTCTTCGGGGTTACGTTCTCGAGGATCTCCTTTTTTGTCAGAATCAACCTGTTGTTTTTCGGGCACATGCTCAGACATCTTCTATTGACCTCCTAGAGTCATCCAACGTGGTCTTCAAGTTTGCTTCTTTACTGTATTTGCGGTACTGTTCTGATATAAACCGGTCAATATTCATGACCATTTCCGCCAATATTTCCTGTTTCTCCGAATCAAGCGGCTCCATAATTCTTTTTACAAGAAGTGTATGGAACTTGGAATGCATCCGGAATGCGAGCTTGCCGTGACGGGTTAGGTGAATCCGGACAACGCGCCTGTCCTTTGTATCACGGTTGCGTTCGACATAGCCTTTTCTGACAAGCCGGTCAATAGCAACCGTCAGGGTTCCCGTTGTAATTCCGAGCCGGTTCGCAGTCTCACTCATCGCCCGGGCCTCGTAAGGTCCGATTGCTTCAATCGTATGAAGCTCTGCTATAGACAGATCTGAAAAATAGCCCTTTGACAGGGCTTTCTCTTCGGTCAAAAGTACATTGTCGAATATTCGCAAAAGGCCGCCTGCAAAATCTTCTTCCGCTGTATTCATGCTGCGCCCTCCTTTTGGAATCAATGGCATACTTTCGACGAAACTAAAAATATGCATGTCTTATCTTACCGTTTTTTAATCGAAATAACAACATTGACCTGATACATTTCTCATAGCGGGTATAGCACAACACTTCCCGACCTTAACGAAGCGGGAACATCAATCGCACGCTGGTTTGCAGAGCCCCGGAAGCGAAGATCCATGGATCTCCTGTTGATGTCAAAGCGTCCGTCCACGAGAATATCCGTATTTTCCAAAAGCGCCGTGTATCCTTTACGCTCGTTTGAAAGCGCCAGAAGTTCTTCGAATGTATAGCCTGAAAACACAATGACATTCAAGCCTTTTGCCTTTACTGCAGATGCGACAACGGCAAGCTCGGCAGCCTGCATAAACGGCTCGCCTCCGCTTAAGGTAACTCCGTCGAGCAGTGGGTTTTTGAGAATTTCTACAATCACTTTATCTTCTTTTACAAGATATCCCTCAGTAAATGAGTGACTCTCGGGATTATGACATCCTGTGCAATAATGCGGACAGCCCTGCGCAAAAACCGTATATCGAAGCCCCGGCCCGTCCGTTATGGACTCCTTAATTTCTCCGAATAATCTAAGCATGCTTAGTTCATCTCCTTAAACCGTTTCAAAGCAGGGTATTCGCCTGCAAAAAGACCGGTTCTTTCTATTTCGCAGTTGGCACTGTCTTTTTTGGGGTAATCCGCATAAATTGTAAGAGCGGAAAGCAAAAGGTCGGGGCGGACATTTTCATGTGACCCGGCACAAACAAGTACAGTGCAGGCGTCCGCATTCAAAGGATCATCATCGATCATCCTGAGCATGAGAGGCCGGATATTGAGCGTCCGGATCTGTCCCTTTGATCGTTTTTCCACGACAACCTCGTCGAGAAGGAAAAGCTTTCTGAGAGCCTGGGTAATTCCAGGTGCCCTAAGGTGATAACTTGCCGCACTAACGAGAGCCATTATGCTTCCGTTAGTCTCCGGAACGGGCCAACAGTCGAGTATCTTGAGACCGGCCGGCAGCATAGGAGACAGTGCGTCAATCACCTGCTGCGGATCCGTTTCTTCTGTAAAAGACACGTCCAGATAATCATCGGATGTCGAAATTCCTACACCGAGAGGCAGTGCAAAAACGAGCATAGGCCTCGGATTATAGCCTTGCGAATGCAGAAGTGGCAGTCCGGCCCGGCGCATGGAGCGTTCAAATGTCCGCATAAGATCCAGATGGCCGACAAAGCTCAAACTCCCTGTTCGTGCAAAACGCAGCCGGCAGATAAACGCTTTCTGGTGAAGAAGAAGTGTCATTGCTTTTTCGCGTTCACTTTGATTCATAGCACACACCCCCTCCGAAACTGGCTGCTCCGCAGTCTTCGCAATTCTTCCTGCATGACGGAGTCGTAATCCCTTCATAGGCACGATCTCTTTCCCTCAGGAGAAAATCCTTCCTCACACCGCAGTCAATGTGATCCCAGGGTAATACCTCCTCTGGTTCTCTTTCCCGCGTTGCAAAGAACCCGGCCGAAAGTCCGTGACTTTCCAGAATCGGCATCCATTTATCAATATCGAAACAATCATCCCACGCATCAAAAATATTTCCCGCGCGGTAGCCATCCAAAAGGACGGGTCCGAGACGGCGGTCGCCTCTGGCAATGACTACTTCCCATACGGATGTATCCAGGTCATGCCAGATATACTTGATGTTTTTGCTTCTGAGTCTGTCCCTGAGGATTTGCTGTTTTTCCGTAAACTCTTCCCTGGTGTTTTGTTTCTCCCATTGGAATGGTGTAAACGGCTTGGGAATAAACATCGAAGTAGAGACAGTGAGCTCGAGCCTTCTCATCCTTTGTCCCGTTCGCTTACCGATTTCAAAATAGAGTTTCTCAATTTTACGAACCAGATCTGCTATTCCGGAAACATCTTCGAGCGTTTCTGTCGGGAGTCCCAGCATGAAGTACAGCTTGACACTGTTCCATCCGCCTTCAAAGGCAAGCTCCAGCGAAGACATGATATCGTCTTCCGTAATTCCTTTGTTGATAACATCCCTGAGTCTCTGCGTGCCGGCTTCCGGTGCAAACGTCAGTCCGGATTTTCTGGTACTCGACACTTTTTCGGTCAGTTCAAGTGAAAAGGAATCCACTCGAAGGGACGGGAGGGACAGACTGGTGTGGTGACCCTCAAATGCCGAAAGTAGATCGTCTGTCAGCACGGGCAGCTCCGTATAGTCGCTGGTCGAAAGGGAAAGCATGCCAATTTCATCATATCCTGTGTTTTTTTCTATTTCGATTCCCTGTTCACATAATACTTTTGCTGACCTTTCGCGTACAGGACGGTATACAAATCCGGCCTGACAGAAACGACACCCCCGGATGCAGCCGCGAAAGAGTTCCAGGTAAGCCCTGTCGTGAATTACTTTTGTATTGGGAACAATCGTATTTGTCGGAAAGGGTACGCTATCCATATCGAGAATGACTCTTTTCCTGATTTTTTGAGGGGCTTCCGGTTGATTGGAAGCAATATCGTGAATCGTCCCGTCGGCATTGTATGTGACATCATAAAAAGACGGCACATAGACGCCCTCGATTTGCACCGCACGAATGAGAAACTGGGCACGTGTCATAGGTTCGTTTGTCTCCCTCGAGTCCTTATAATGCTTCATTTCAGCCATAAGCTCAAGTATCATTTCCTCGCCTTCACCGATCATGATAAGGTCCAGAAAATCTGTCATTGGCTCGATGTTATATACAACAGGTCCGCCGGCACAGACTATTGTGTCCTCCTCGCCGCGGTCACACGAACGAAGAGGAATTCCGGAAAGATCGAGCATCTGGAGCACGTTGGTATAGCACATCTCATATTGAAGGGTGAAACCGAGAATATCAAAAGAGCGCAACGCAGTCTTTGATTCAATAGAAAATAGCGGTATCCCTTTTTCACGCATCAGTGCATCCATATCCTTCCAGGGTGAAAACGCACGCTCGCACCAAACATAAGGGCATTCGTTGAGCACATTATACAAAATGCGGACCGCAAGATTACTCATCCCGATCTCATAAATATCCGGAAAGCAAAATGCGAATCGAATATAATCCGTCTCACCGGTCATTTGAATTTCATCAAGAACCTCCTGTTTGACAATGCTGCCCCACTCACCGCCCGTATATCGCGCCGGATTCTCCACGGCGAGAAGATCTCCCTGTTCTATCCTGATCGGGGTATAATCTTTCTTTACACGCATTACTGAACCTGTGCCTTTCTCGCTGTTTCCAGAAAACGAAGTACTTTTTCGCGATCCTTGTATCCATTGGTTTCGACACCGCTGGATACGTCGACCGCGAAGGGATTGAAAAATGATATCGCACCGGCAACATTTTCTACTGTCAGGCCGCCAGCGACAATAATACGGGAAG
>JGI24146J20443_1000967_pt1 | contig 19223 bp, 10 predicted proteins | sample BarGraIncub1131A_FD_20443 | JGI IMG/M metagenome (IMG submission 20443) | reverse complement strand
CTAACTAACACATTTAAGTTGATAACTTTTTAAAAGTTGTAATAAAATTGTAACCAAAAACATCTTTGCGCAGTTATATTGCATCAACAAAAGAAGGGCGTTATAAGTGACAATAATCGCAATTAAATCAACCTAATATTAAAAGCTATGGAATTAAAAGAGATCACCCCTCAGCAAAAAGATGATGTTCCGACAACCTATTCTCCTGACGAAGCATTTGTCGCATCGGTCAAGTATTTCAAGGGTGACGATCTGGCGGCCCGCGTTTGGGTCAACAAATATGCGTTAAAAGATTCTTACGGGAACATTTTCGAACTAACTCCCGATGACCTTCATCATCGGTTATCGTCCGAGATTGCAAGAATCGAAAAAAATTATCCAAACCCAATGTCTGAAGATGAATTATTTGAACTTTTCAGAGATTTCAAATATATTGTACCTCAAGGTGGCCCAATGACGGGCATCGGAAATGAATTTCAGGTTGGTTCGCTATCAAATTGCTTTGTTGTAGGCAATGGCGCCGATTCCTATGGCGGAATCATCATGATCGATCAGGAGCAGGTGCAACTGATGAAACGCCGTGGCGGAGTTGGCCACGATTTATCACACATCCGACCCAAAGGATCGCCGGTTAAAAATTCGGCCTTAACTTCAACGGGAATTGTCCCTTTTATGGAGCGATTCTCCAATTCGACACGCGAGGTTGCCCAGGACGGAAGGCGCGGAGCCTTAATGTTATCAGTGTCGATACGGCATCCTGATTCTGAAGAGTTTATTGATGCCAAAATGGATGAAGGCAAAGTGACCGGTGCTAATGTATCGGTAAAAATCGATGATGAATTCATGCAGGCAGTTCGCAACAAAACAACTTACAATCAGAAATATCCGATTGACAGCAACAAACCGATCTATTCGAAAGAAACAGATGCGGCCAAGTTGTGGGAAAAAATTGTTTTCAATGCATGGAAATCAGCAGAACCAGGAATACTATTCTGGGATACAATTATCCGCGAATCGGTTCCTGATTGTTATGCCGATCTTGGTTATAAAACGGTTTCAACAAATCCTTGCGGAGAAATTCCGCTGTGTCCTTACGATAGCTGCCGATTGATCGCGTTGAATCTATACTCCTATGTAGATGAACCATTTACTCCTAAGGCAAAATTTAATTTCGATCTGTTCCGGAAACATATCCGCCAGACCCAGCAAATCATGGATGATATCATCGATCTGGAGCTTGAAAAAATTGATGCGATTTACAATAAAATCATAGCCGATCCGGAAATTGCTGAAATCAAACGGGTTGAACTCAATCTTTGGGAAAAAATAAAGAAAATGGCGATCAACGGAAGGCGCACTGGTATTGGCATCACCGCTGAAGGCGATATGCTTGCCGCGCTTGGATTACGTTACGGGTCCGAAACTGCCGTTGAATTTTCGGTTGAAGTTCACAAAATTGTGGCACTGGAGGCCTATCGCGGATCGGTTATTCTCGCTAAAGAACGTGGAGCATTTCCAATCTATGACGCCAAACGTGAAAAGAATAATCCTTTTATCCAACGACTTGCACAGGCAGATCCCGAATTATACAAGGACATGAACCGTTTTGGCCGCCGAAATATTGCACTGCTTACAATTGCTCCGACAGGAACGACAAGCTTAATGACGCAGACAACCTCGGGAATAGAACCTGTTTTTATGCCTGTGTACAAACGTCGCCGGAAAGTAAATCCCAACGATAAAGATGCACGCATCGACTTTGTCGATGAAATGGGTGACAGCTGGGAAGAGTACATTGTTTTTCACCATAAGTTTAAAACGTGGATGGAAGTCAATGGCTTTGAGCTTAAAAGAAATTATTCGAACGAAGAGTTGGATGCAATGGTGGCCAAATCACCATATCATAAAGCCTCTTCGAACGATATAGATTGGATGGCCAAGATTAAAATGCAGGGACAGATTCAGAAATGGGTTGACCATTCGATCTCCGTCACCATCAACCTGCCGGAAGAAGCCACCGAAGACCTTGTCAATAAGCTCTATTTTGCTGCTTGGGAAAGTGGTTGTAAAGGAGTTACTGTTTACCGTGAGGGGTCACGTTCTGGTGTTTTAATCTCGACAAAAGACAAAAAGAAAGACGGTATTTTCCCAACAAAACGTCCTGAAATACTCGAAGCGGATATTGTCAGACTTCAGAATAACAAGGAAAAATGGATCGCCTTTATCGGACTGATCGATGGCAAGCCTTATGAAATTTTCACAGGGTTAGCCGATGACGAGGATGGAATACTTCTTCCCCGTTCGGTTACATCGGGCTGGATTATCAAGAGCAAAGATGAATCAGGAACCACAAGATACGATTTCCAATATAGTAATTCAAGAGGTTACAAAACGACAATAGAAGGCCTATCGTATAAGTTCAATCCAATTTTCTGGAACTATGCAAAATTGATTTCCAGCGTATTACGTCACAGTATGACAATACAGAAAGTTGTTGAACTGGTTACCAGCCTTCAATTTGATGTTGAATCGATCAATACCTGGAAAAATGGTGTTGCACGTGCATTAAAAAAGTACATTCCGAATGGAACAGCTGCAGAAGACTCCAAATGCGAAGGTTGCGGCTCATCGAATGTCATTTACCAGGAAGGATGCCTTATCTGTCAGGATTGTGGTTCTTCCAAATGCGGATGATTTTTCACAGACTCTATATATCATCAGGGAGGCCCGAATTTCGGGCCTCTTTTTATTTACAAAACCCCGAAGGTTTTAGGAAATCTTCGGGGTTTAATTTCACCTTTCTTCCCCAAAATCAATTGACAGCTGCGTCTCAAATAGTTTAAAACTCTTGCGGTGATGGGGAGTAATCCCAAATTTGGATAAGGCGCTGCGGTGAAAAGCAGTCGGGTATCCTTTATTCTGGTTCCACCCATATTCCGGATATTCTTCATGCAAAGCAAGCATAAAATCATCGCGGTAAGTTTTGGCAAGAACAGATGCTGCTGCAATCGAAAGGTATTTGCCATCACCCTTAATCACTGTTATGTAGGGAATATTTTTATAAGGTTTAAACCTGTTTCCATCGACAATAATATGCTCCGGAAGAACAGAAAGCTGATCTAACGCGCGATGCATCGAAAAAATTGAGGCATTCAGGATGTTTACCTTGTCAATTTCGATGTGATCATATGAACCAACAGCCCAGGCAATTGCTGCCTCTTCAATAACTGGCCGCAATTCGTAACGTTGCCGCTCGGTAAGCTTCTTCGAATCGTTAAGCAATTCGGAATAAAAATCTTCGGGCAAAATTACAGCGGCGGCGAAAACAGGACCAGCAAGACAACCGCGACCCGCCTCATCGCAACCGGCCTCGATAACACCTCTTTTTAGATTATGCAGCAGCATTTTACTGTGTCAAAGTAAACCTAAAACTAACACCGAAATTCGCATTGGTTGTCCGGTAGGCGTTCGAAATAAACGGACTATTCAGAATCCGGTCGTAAAACAACCGGACGATAAACACCTCGCTCAGGTTATAATCGGCTGAAAATTTAACCGAGAACGATTCCTGTCCCGCGGTGGTCTGGTTATTCTCTTCAATCAGCTTCCTTAATACTGTTTTATTTTTTCCGTAGGTTACATCTGCCCTGACATTCAAGTCGTTATTCAGTGTCTTCTGCGAGCTTTTCGTCTTGATAAACAATTTCATATTCTCGAACCGGTATCCCAAACCAAGGCTTGCCTCATTATTATAGAGCTCCATTGCCTGGTTGTTCGTCAGACTGAGCATCACATTTCTTGTTTTCCGGTACTCGAAACGGGATGTAACATTATTGAGCCAGGTGATGTCAATGTCAAAAAGCGGATTAAAAGTTTCGTTAATGTTAATCGTTGCAATATCATATTTCGGCAGAAAATTATTCTGCGCATTTAAAACATAACTAAAGCCGTCATTTTCAGTCTTATAATTAAGATTAGAGATATAGGAACCTACACTGTAAGTCGATCGGTAGTCGTGAGTAATACTCATCGATTTCATCACATCTTTGAGTCCCTTAATTTTATTAACCACTCCTGAGTACTGAATCCGCCAGTTGGGCAACATAAACTTGGCCGAGGGGAATGGAGTCAGCGAAACCTTTTCGGCGCTGGTACCCGAATAGGCTGCCAGAAATGCCGGAATCAATACTTCCTGTGCCGAAGGACCATAGCCGGTCGGAAAACCCGTCGCAGGATCAATTGAACCAGGTACATATCCTACGTCTGGATTTGCAACCCGTGACTGATCAAGCCGGCGGGCAATGATTTCGCGGTTCTGACTGAACTGATTCCATACTTTTGAATCTTGCACGGCCGATTTTCCCAGCTTTTCGAACGAGGAACCAATCGAAATGATCGACATCGTGAAATTCCCGTTGTATGATTTATTGAAACTTCCCCAGCCATTTTGATTATCATAAATCAGAAATTCGGAGGAGTTGCTCGAAAAGCTCCGATTCGCATTAATGTCAATTTTTAAATCGGGTAAGGGAACCAGTTTAGCCCTGATATTCAAACGAGTATTTGTGCTTAGCATAAAAGGCTTGTTCAGAATGGTGTCAGTTGATACCCAACCTCTTTCTGCAGCTTTCTGTCCGAAACCAGCATCCTGATGGCCGAAAATAAAAGGCAAACCGGGAGCAAGCGTCGTGTTACCATCTGTACTCTGGAAATTTGATGACCCTAAGAAATTGGTTCCAGGCAGATAACCATAGAGGCCTGTCCCGCTATTTTCAGTGTATGAGACATTTATATTGAAAAGCATCATCATAAAACGAGCCAGGTACTCATCGAGGTGCAAACTTTCTTTCACATCTTTTTCTTTCCCTCCCGTAACTTCAACAATAGCTTTGGCACAATCGATTTCGGGCGTGAACATAACACGATTCTCATTAACAATTTTTGTCTGACCGTTAATCACCTTACCCTTTTCGTCAGTTACCCTTACGGTTACATTTGCGGTTCCAAGTTTATGAAAGATCGACTGCGGTGTATTCTTTTTCAATACTGCATTTCCATCTCTGAACTTTGTAGGCGCAATGGCGGTAATTGGTGCATTCTGTCTCTGCGTCTGAGCATCACGTCTTCCGCGACTAAATTCGCCATACTTCTGATTCACCCTTTTCAGGTATGGGATGCGGTTATACAGCCGGATAAAATCAGCCTGACCGTTTAACTGAATTGCACGTGAATTACTGATGCTGTTACCAATTACATAATTTGACTTCGTAATTGGAGCCACATCCCAGTCATACCCTGCCTGATAAATCACCGATGACGACGTCCAGTCGAGTAATGGCAGTTTATTTATTGGGATGGTATACGAAATATTCCATGTATGATGATAATGCGTATTCCGCCCTCCGTCCAATATGCTTTGCCAGATGGTATCGCGCCGGGCCTGATAACCAGGAAGATTTTTATCCATCGCACCAAGTGGTTCGTCAATGCGCGATGAATTGACTGCTGAAAAGTCAATTTTCAATCCGCGTGTCAGATCGAACCGAAAATCATAGTAACGGTTCCAGATATAATCCTTGAGATACGATTTTGGTATAATGAATGCCGGATTGGTGATGTTCCGGTATTGTACAGTACTGCTCGTACGATTGAGATCGGATCGGAAGGACAGCTGAGTCGGCATAAAATTGAGGTTAAAATCACGTACGATTGTTAACGCCGGTGATTTTAAAAACTTTATATTTTTGAAAGGATCAATGGGCGCGGGTCTGCTTACAAAATTATAATTCAGCAATGTACGCGTATTAAGTGTCTGTTCAAGAATCGTATTGATATCTCCGTGTTCGTACAGGTTATGTGAATAGGTGAGCGCAAAATTTGAAAGATCGTAAATTTTGGGGTTACCTGTTTTATTGGGCTTATCGATTTGAACATTCGTTAAATTGATGCTCTTTCGGGAAGTAAAATTCTGTGAAATCCGTCTGATCGAATCGCGTTCATGCGAACTTCCCGCGTTGTTAAGTGCATCCTTAAGTTTCACATCATTATCAAGCGGCGAATACTCAGGTGTAGCAACCGATTTTGAAATACCTACGTAAAGCGGAATTTTAACGCCGGACTCTGGTTTAAAAAACTTCCCAAGTTCGAGGTTAGTCGAGATATCATATTCATGACTATCGTCAAAGGTCCTTTGGCCCATTTTTGAGTCAATGTTTCCAAAACCGGTTGTAGTCATCCTACCGGCAAACGAATAGGTTCCCAAATCAGCCAGGTTTCCAGAAATGCGACCAATGGCTGCCCAACCTCCTTTTTCTTCAAAATCGGTCAGCCGAAGCTCATTCACCCATACTTCAACCGATTTTGGTCCCAGCGTTTTCCCCTTTTTATTCCGAATACCAATCATTCCAACCTCCACTTGCGACAGATCAGGGTTTCCTTTGACTTTAATCCTGTTTTTATTGTTATTTACACCTGTATGAATCTGCTCGTAAATATCACCCAGCGTAACCGTCGATCCGGCAGTTCGCATTTTACTGTTTCTGTCTAATTTCAACTGCGGCAACATTTCAAGCGGAATGTAAACGTGGTCTGCTGTTGGCCATACTTTAACGCGATCACTGTCATTTTCGTTTAAGTAAACGCCTTGGGGCGTAAGTTTTAGCGGTATTTCATATTCGTAGTAATTATATTGATAATCAGATCCTAATCGCACAAACAGGTATAGATCATCATCTTTAAGCGAAGTATTCTCCATCTGCTCTGCATGTACTTCCAGTTTCAGGGTTTTATACCTGCGCATGTCAATTTGCATCGTCTTATACGCGGCGCGGGCATCACCGGGTTGTAAATCGACCGCACGCAACACCATCGATTGCTCGTTCAATTGTGTCAGCTGGGCATTCGACGGATCAATAACACGGCTTACACCCGGAGGAAGAACATAGTTTACAGGTTTCTTGGTGCTGTTCTCCTCTATATTCACAGCTGAAATTTCGAATTGAGTTCCCGGCGCCGGAATGCTCTGATCTTCCGTCAGGTCTTTATCGTAACGTCTCCAATTGGTTCGCACAAGATCAAGCGTTGCAAATCGCATTACAACAGGCTTTTGCCACCCTCTCAAAAACATTCGCATAAAACGGATGGACCTGAAATCGTTGATAGTACCATAAACTTTATCGGGTGTGCTTACAGGTATTTTGAATTGATACCAGGTGATTGTTGTATCTGTGCCACTCTTCAGCTGGACTGGTGCTATCTTTATATCCGTGATATAGTTCTTTCCCATTACCATGTTTGCCCGGTCGATCCTGAGATGATACTGATAATAGGCTTCGTTTTCGTTCAATGTATTGTCGTCATTAATATCCTCTACATCAGGGATGGAGGTGGCGGCTGTCGGATAGCTCTCTTTCGAAAGTTCAGTGGTAGGTGAATTTCCTTCTGTACGGGCATAGTATTTATACCTTTCCAGCAAATCTTTCTTTTCGGCATCGTAATCGGAACCTCTAAAATAATGATAATCATCGCTTGACGGGTCTGCTTTCGCAACGCCTAAAGCAACTGTATTCGATACAACGTTCGAAAGATTGTTGATGTAATTGCTAAAAAATGTCCCTTCATCTTTAGAGCTTAGCCCGTCGAGTCCAACATCCTGGTTTGCACGGGCCGCGGGAGAATTGTCAAATGCTTTCACAAGCGATTGCTGTTTCGATACCCTCCCCCAGTTTGTAGCGTCTATATTTGTAGTTGATCCGTCGGCAGGCAATCCTTGTTCGAACGACTTCCGTCCATCGCGCAGAACATCTTCCGAAATATTTCCAAGATTGAAATAAAGATCACCCCCTGGATTTACATTATTGGGTGTATCCATTGCAAACGGATCCATCAGCCAGAATTCGATGTACTCCACATTGGCGGCTTCGAAATCGCTCGTTTCAATTTTTCGCATGATACCACCCCATCTTGTTTCAGGCGATTTGAGTAATCCGTTCTGGTCGACACCTGAGGAATATCCGGTGGGTGCAGCATCATAGTTGTATGAACCTCTTTCTGTGGGGTAGAAGGCCAGGTCAAGTGTAGGAATATTCGTAGGCTGACCAGCGGGTGTTTGACGCAACGGGTAAATTTCCTCCTGGAATACTTCCCTGACGCGTTGATCGTCAAGTTTTTTTTCTGCGAACAGGTACGACGGGGCTGTGCGGCGCTGCATGAAAGGATCAATAATGTACCAGGATAACAATGCCCGGTTATATCCGGTTGAAAGATTATTAATAAGGTCACCTTCGGGAAACAATTCGTTTAATTGTGGCGTACTTGCTGTGTACCAACCAACAAATGATTTAAGGTTGATAGGTGTTTTAGCTCCTTCAAAATCATCAATATAAGCTGCCCCCTCTTTTGAAATCACTTTTGAGTGACCCGGATATAGCCTTGCCCATTCGGCTTCGATTGCAATCTTTGACTCTTCCTTGGTTTTTAAAAATGGCAGCGCATTTACCATCCGGGTAATCATACCCGAAGTTGCATTGTAAGAGGCATTCAAACCAAGCATAAGATTCGAAATAGGATCCTCACCGTAATTCACCTTTTGGTAAAGCGGTTTTTCGTGGAGATACATTAGCGTACCTCCCAGGTTGAAGTTTTTACTGAATTCGTAATTCAGGTGTGTGCCCAGCATGGTTTTTTGCTGCATGCTGAAAAGATCCTGACTTTCAGTAGAGATAGAAATCGGAGTTCCCGATTCGAGCAATCCCTGGTTAATGATTTTAACTTTCCCTTGTGTATAATCGACAATGAAGTCAACATCTTCCTGCAGTTGCCGACCACCTGCGAGCACTTTTACGGAACCACGTGCAATATTGAGCGCATCAAGCGATATTTCAGTATTAGAAGATCCTTTATAACTGCCGATTAACCGAAATTTGTTCTTTTCGGCATCCTGTTCGGCCGCTGTTTTTGTTTTATCGTATAAGCTCCTGAAAACGTATTTTTTAATTGCGCTGGCATCTCCTTTCAACTGACGTTCAAGGTTCGACCCGAAAGGTTCGATCACAGGAAAAATAATCCGGCCTCGCTGGGAATTGATCGTAATGCGCTCGAGAAAATCGAAAATCCCATCCGGATAAGGATCCAGTTGTTTGTTCAAATGATCAAGGTTCATTACCCCAAGCAATATCTTTTCTTTAAGAGGCCCATCGGGCAGATAGTTCAGGTTCGATCCGGCAGCATCATTTTTAAAAAGCACATCCATCTTAAANTCNTCACTTGAAATNCGCTGACCATTAATGTTATAGATGTTTTTCATCATTAACTGCCAGTTTTTGAATACAGGATTCAGGTTGGTCCCTTTGAGCATTTTCAGAATTAGGGTGGCAGGTGCGGCAATCCCGTCTGTCGAAAATTCCCCTACCTGAAAAGTTACACCATTCGATGTGTACTGATAGGCAACGCCAAGTACCTCGTCGTTATTAATAGATTGATTTAGAGACAAATATCCAAGTTGGCGATTCAATGTGTATTCAGTTGAATCCAGTAACCGGGCGTTTTCGATTTTTTCGTAATCACGACCCCCCACAAAATCCTGAGCTGCCAACGGGCCAAGCACCTCGGTAAGCCGTGCAATATCCCGTATACCTGAATAAGTAGTTGTCATCTCCTTATAAAGCCCGTTGATGTCGTTACCTGGATAGGTATTAAACGGGAAAGAAAGCCCGGGAGTGTCGCCGAAAGCTGGAATACTCTGATTCTGTTTATTCGTGCCTTTTTCGCCAAGGTCCATCAATGCCAGAATATTTCGCGATTCCTGGAAACGGCTTGACTTATTGGTCACCCATACTTCGATCTTATTGATTGTAACAGATGATTTTATAACGGGTAACTCTGCAAGCGCCTGATCATACGTTTCGTAAAAGTAGTGGCCCAACAAAAAATGTCTGTTCGCGTCGTATTCGGTTGCATTAATTTCAAACTTCGATTTCTCGGCTCCGCCTTCTGTATTGATTACTTTGGTTTCCCCTTTTTGTTGTGAAAAGACGGTCGAAACCGACAATTTCCCGAATTGCAAATCGGTTTTTACCCCAAAAAGATTCGTTCCACCCCTGATGAGTGTCCCCGAGAGCGGCATCGAGACATTGCCAGCCTCCACCTTTTTCACAATATCGTCATCATTACCCGAATAATCGAGCTTTATTTTATTCTCAAAATCGAAGGTGGCATCTGTGTTATAGTTAAACCTCATTTTTAAACGGTCACCTACCTGTCCATCAAGGTTTACATTGATTTTCTGACTGAAATCGAAGGTCGTATTTCGCTGCATCTTCACGGGTATCGAAGGATTTTCGATCCTGTTGGTCCTGATCCCCAGGCTCATTTCGACATACCCCTTGCGGTTTGATATTTACGATATTCGATCCAAAAACCTTATTGAATGCCTGTCCGCTTACACGGAACTGAGGCAGAAGTTGTGATCGCTGATTCATTGTATTTTGAGACATTCTGTCACGCCAATACTTATCAATCGATTCACGAAGGTCGGTTCTCATGTAATCTTCGCGGCTAAGAGAGAGCGGTAAACGATAATCTGTCGTCCCAATTTTTTCGGAGATCAGGTAATCGCCTGTAACCGGGTCGTATTCAACTACCTTGCGGATATTTGAGGGTTTTTTAAGGTAAAGAGCTGAGGTATCCTGCGATCCGGAGTTCACAAAAACACTCTCATCCTTAAATGGGAATGGCAGTGGACCAATGGTATCCTGACGAATTGTATCCTGAGCCCCGATCTGATTTAAAAGCAAAGCTTCTCCTGTCGATCTTACCAAACCAACCATAGCAATACTATCGCAGGTTAGAGTGGTTATGATCAAGAGAATAAGAACTGCCGCCGTATTTAATAAAACCCGTCGCAATTTATTTTTAAAAACTTTTTAGTGCTATTTTCAAAAGTTGTTCCACTGTTAGTCCCGGTTGCGCTGCAATAATCTGATCCAATGAATTTTCAACCGCTTTTTTATTGAATCCCAACATTTCGAGCGCGCTTAAAGCTTCATTTCTTACTACAGAATCGCCCGTTTTGAAAACTTTATCAGAGGCGACCCCTTTACCCACCTTATCTTTAAGTTCAATAATAACCCGTTGAGCTGTTTTCGCACCTATTCCCTTTATACTTTTTAGGAGATTTACGTTTTCTGTCAGAATAGCATTGCGCAAATCATCAGGAAGATACGACGAAAGCATCATAATTGCAATAGCCGCTCCGATTCCATTTACTGCGATCAGCATCCTGAAAAAATCGCGCTCATCTTTATCGGCAAAACCATACAGTAAATGAGCATCCTCCCGTACAACCTCATGAAGGAATAACTTGCTGTGTTCGTTACCGTTTATACGTGAATAAGTATTGACAGAGATATGTAAAAAATAGCCAATTCCTCCGGTCTCGATAACAACCCCTGCCGGGGTCAATCCTGAAATTGTTCCTTTAATAAATTCGTACATAGAATGTTAAAAAGCTCCTGATTAATTAAAAAATGAAACAGACTAATATTTATGACATACAACAAACAGTTCGAAAAACGTTTTTGTTCTATTTCAATAAATTATAAAGCGGGCACTGTATGTGCCTAACCCTTCAAAAGTACAAATAAAAATGGTTACGCAAAATCATTGTTACCGTCATTACACCATTAAGATTCAAAGCATAACCATTTAGTTGCGAGGTGACATGATCCGCTCAAAACTTATTAATTGCCAAAATATTTTTCTTTAATATCTTCAATATATATAGTCGTGTAAAATGAATTTTTGCATAGAATACGATTTGTAACCCTAGCCCGTATATAAAACCAATGATCGTGAATTAAAAATCGATTTAAATCAATATAAGGTTTAATTACTGATACGCACAATTCACTATTTTGTTCTATTTTTACTATGTTGTTGATTTATTGTAAATTTATCATCTGCTAAAAACCAATTAATGGATATTGCAAACCGCTTTCCCCAAAATCCGCTGCTTCGTCCCTCCGATCTGAAACCCGGTATTGAAGGGATGGAACTATTTTGCCTTCTTAACCCGGGTGTTTTTCAATACGAAGGGAAAATATGGCTGTTGCTGCGTGTTGCGGAAAGGCCCGGACAGATTGAAGGCAAAATCAGCTTTCCCGTTTACAATAGCGAAGGCAAAATTGAAATTCTGAGCTTCGACAAAACTGATCCGGACCTGGATTCTTCCGACCCGCGCATCATCAGCTACAAAAAGAAGGATTACCTGACAACACTCTCCTATCTGCGACTGGTTTGCAGTGAGGACGGAATTCATTTTTATGAGCCCGTTGGTTATCCACCTGTTTTTGGTACAGGTGATCTGGAGTCTTTTGGTATTGAGGACTGTCGTGTGGCAACACTGAAAGATGGATTCTGCCTTTCATTTACCGAAGTATCTGAATTTGGAGTTGGTGTTGGACTTATCAGGACCAACGACTGGAAGAACTTCAGCCGCGAGGGGATGATTTTACCTCCGCATAATAAGGATTGTGCGATATTCGATGAAATGATCGGCGGGAAATACTTTGCCCTCCACCGCCCCAGCAGCCCTGAACTGGGTGGAAACTATATCTGGCTGTCCGAATCGCCAGACCTGATTCACTGGGGTAAACACAAATGCATCGCAACTACACGCCACGGATTATGGGATTCGAATCGTGTTGGAGCAGGTGGGGCACCCATCAGAACTGTATCCGGATGGCTGGAGATTTATCACGGTGCAGACAGCAACAATCGCTATTGCCTTGGGGCATTGCTTCTTGATATTAATGATCCGTCAAAAGTTCTGGCGCGAAGTATTGATCCGATCATGGAACCCATCAAAACCTATGAACAAACCGGATTTTTTGGCAATGTAATATTTACCAACGGCCACTATGTAAAAGGTGATGATATCTTTATGTATTACGGGGCAAGCGATGAGGTGATCTGCGGAGCAAGGTTCTCCATTTCTGAAATACTCTCAACTTTAATCTAAATGTCTGCAAATTTAACCTGAAGACATGTCCTCTCAATTCCAACCTTAAACACCACTGCCCAAATCAATTGCAAAAACTATTCTCCGCCTGTTCTGTCAATCTCGTGACGCTGCAACGGGTTTTTCGATAGGGCATTGTATCTTTTACGATTCTCAAACAGGTCAATAGCCAGGTATAATGCATTACGAAACGATTCCTCGGACGCGGTACCTGTTCCGGCAAGGCTGTAAGCGGTGCCGTGACCCGGTGAAGTACGAATAATCGGTAAACCCGCGGTATAGTTTACGCCTGATTCGAATGCAAACGACTTGAAAGGGATCAGTCCCTGATCGTGGAACATGGCAAGTGTGGCATCAAATTTCTTAAATTCGCCGGCGCCAAAAAAACCATCAGCAGGATAAGGCCCCAAAGCGATGATTCCCTCTTCATTCGCCTGTTTGATGGCGGGCAGAATGATTCGCTGCTCCTCGTCGCCAATCAAACCACCATCACCGGCATGCGGATTAAGTCCCAGAACTGCAATGCGTGGTTTACGGATTGAGAAGTCTTCGAGCATTGTTTTATGAAGAACTCTCAGGTTACTCAGTATTTTTTCTTTGGTGATCAATGATGTTACCTGACTTAAAGGAACGTGACCAGTTACAACACCTACCTTTATAATATCACTTACCATGAGCATCAGGAAGTTCTTCATGCCAAATTCTTTGGCAAAAAACTCTGTGTGTCCAGGAAAACTAAAACTTTCGGATTGTATGTTTTCTTTGTTAATTGGAGCTGTCACAACAACGTCGATGTCACCCGATTTAAGATCACGTACTGCAGCCGTAAGCGCTGCAAAAGATGCTTCACCCGCCTGTTTAGTCGATTTCCCAATTTCTACCCGCACTTCCTCGCTCACACAATTGATGATATTCACCCGCTTAGGGTTCGCATCTTTTGCGGTATTAACCTGATTAAAAGTGAAAATTTCGCTGTCCATCGCTTTCCGGTAGTAGGCGGCCACTTTGGGTGATCCGTAGACAATAGGTGTACACATTTCCAATATCCTACTGTCAGCTAAAGCTTTAATAATTACTTCGTAACCTATGCCATTAATATCACCGTGGGTGATTCCCACCTTAATCTTATGTTGCTCCATTCCAAAATCTTTTATAGATAATCGTAAACCGGATTTTTAAACGGTTCACTTGCCAAATTTAACCTTTTATTCGATATTTCACAGCGGGTTTTAATGCTCAGCAGAAGTAACCACTTCGCAGCTAATTTTGCAGCATTTTATTCATTCAGAATATTTCTATCGGGTTCATGCCATGTTCTTCAGAAAATCTATCAGCAGTCGCACGCCGGAAGCCGTTCCCCCTTTTATCCGGTAGTGATCAGATGTGGCTAAAAATGCAGGACCGGCAATGTCGAGATGAATCCATGGATAATCCACAAATTTCTCCAAAAACTTGCCGGCAGAAATAGCTCCGCCTTCACGTGCACCAATATTCTTCATGTCGGCGATATCCGATTTGATCGATTCGTCATACTCTTCCCATAGCGGAAACTCAACAACACGCTCATAAACATTCTCTCCGGATTGCTTCAATGCTTCAAAGGTTTGTGCTCCGGCATTTCCCATTCCCACAATGCCATGCTGACCGATCGCCATGGCAGCCGAACCCGTGAGGGTTGCTACATCAATCACCAATTCGGGATGGTAATCTTTAGCAAAAGAAAGCGCATCAGCCAATATCAAGCGTCCTTCAGCATCAGTATTCAACACCTCGACCGTTTGACCGCTGTGCATATAAATCACGTCTCCCGGTGCATAGGCATTTCCATCCGGACGATTATCGGTCGAAGGAACCAGGGCGATCAGGTGAAGTGGCAATTGTGATTTGGCAGCAAAATACATGACTGCCGCGACTACAGCGCTTCCGGCCATATCGCATTTCATGTAATCCATCGAATCTTTTGTCGGTTTCAGGCTTAGCCCACCGGTATCGAATACAACCCCCTTTCCTACCAAAACGATTGGTTTTGTGTTCTTTGCATCGGCAGGTTTCCATTCCATCACCGAAAAGGTTGGCGGATCAATACTTCCCAGGTTTACAGCCAGCAATCCACCCATCTTTAAAGCTTCAATCCGATCTTTATGAAAAATCTCGGTCGTAAAGCCGGCCAATTTCCCCATCGATTCGAAGTTCTCTGCCAGTTTCACGGCATTCAGNTGCGATGCCGGTTCATTCACAAGGTTGCGCGCCATNAAAACAGCTTCAACCAAAATTGCCAATAAGTCAATATCGNTTTTCGAAACATCACTTCCTGCAAAATTGATATTTTCAAGATTCCACTGCTTTTTAACCGTTGCTGACCGATACTTCAAAAATTGGTAACTCCCCAATGCCAAACCCTCCGCGAGGGCAAGTCCCGTCTTTGCATTGGCTGATGGAACAATGATATCGATGTCGCTGATTTTCTCTTTTCGCAATATTCCTGAAATTTCATTGCCTCTTTTACGGCATTGCTCAAGGAATGCTCCATCAACTTTTAAAGGGTCGGCAAAGGCAACAAGAATCAATTCGTTGTACCTGTTCACTATAACCAATTCATTCTCCTCAAATTGTTTAAGGGTATAAATCAATTCGTTTTCAGTAAGTGGAATTCCGGTAAAGACGGCCTTGTCGAATATCAGATATGCCTTCGCCGCAAACTGGATCTGGTTGGTTATGCTAAATTGAAACTTCATAGTCTTGTTTTATTGTTTTTGTTATCATATTGTAACCAACAATTTCAAATGTCGATGGTTCAAAAATACTACCTTTGTCGCAAATTTTTTTACGCTATGAATTTCGATCGGATTTTTAACCGTGCATTAAGTCTGGAACCACTTTCATTAGAGGAGGGTATAATGCTTTACGAGCAGGCACCAACTTCCGAGTTAGTATTTATTGCCAACCAGTTGCGGCAAAAGTTTCATCCGGGCAATACCGTCACATGGATGATCGACAGGAACATCAATATTACAAATATCTGTATATCAGGATGCAAATTCTGTAATTTTCACCGGAAGATCAACGGGGAAGGAACTTACACCACCACCTTCGAAGAGTACCGAACGAAGATAGAAGAGATGCTGCAATTGGGCGGAAACCAATTGCTGATTCAGGGTGGAATGCATCCCGGGTATGGACTGGCCTTTTATACCGACCTGTTTTCGCGTTTGAAAAGTGAGTTTCCCGCAGTCAGGTTACATGCGCTGGGGCCACCTGAAATTGTACACATCGCCAGGAAAGAGCGCATGTCGTACCGCGAAGTACTTGAGAAACTGATCGAATCGGGACTTGACAGCTTACCCGGAGCTGGCGCGGAAATTTTGTGCGACCGCGTCCGGAAAGAGATCTCGCCGGCGAAAGCACGAACTGCCGAGTGGCTCGACGTGATGGCCGAAGCCCACAAACTGGGAATGGTGACTTCCGCAACGATGATGTTCGGACATATTGAAACCCTTGGTGAAAGGATTTCACACCTGATTTACTTGCGTGATTTACAATCACTAAAACCAGTTTCAGCGCCCGGATTTATGGCGTTTATTCCATGGCCGATTATGTCGGAAGGAACAGAATTGGGAAAACTGATCAAATTAACGCCAGTGCTACCGATTGAATACATCCGCACGATTGCCATCAGCCGGATTGTTTTGAATAATATACCAAACATTCAGGCATCGTGGCTGACGATTGGCAAAGAAACAGCGCAGGTTTCTCTTCATGCAGGAGCCAATGATTTAGGTTCAATCATGATTGAGGAAAATGTTGTCTCAGCGGCTGGAGCTTCCGTTAAACTGTCAGCCCTTGAGATGCAACGCACAATTACAGAAGCCGGTTTTCTGCCACAGTTACGTTCGCAGGATTACAAATTCATTGATTTGCCGGATGTGGTTGAAAAATATATACCATAGCTCGTATAACAGTTGAAAAATTAGTTATTTTGCTCAGGCAAATTTAATTTATTATAAATACAAGAATTATTAATGAGAAAGTGGCGCACCGATGACTCAGCTGAGCTTTATAACATCAACGGATGGGGAATTAATTACTTTTCGATCAATGAAAAAGGACATGTAGTAGTTACCCCCCGTAAAGATGGCATTGAAGTTGATTTAAAGGAATTAGTGGAAGAACTTCAACTGCGGGATGTTTCTGCTCCGATGCTGATCCGTTTTCCCGACATTCTCGACAGCAGGATCGAGAAAATGGCCAGTTGTTTCAAAATAGCTTCCGAAGAATATGCCTACAAAGCCCAGAATTTCATCATCTATCCCATCAAGGTTAATCAAATGCGGCCTGTTGTGGAAGAAATTGTTGGTCATGGCAAGAAATTCAACATCGGGCTTGAGGCTGGTTCAAAACCTGAATTACATGCTGTTATTGCCATCAATACAGATAATGACTCACTGATCATTTGTAACGGCTATAAAGACGAGGACTATATTGAGCTGGCACTTCTGGCGCAAAAGATGGGACGTCGTATCTATTTGGTCGTTGAAAAACTGAGTGAACTTAAACTGATTATTAAGATTGCCAAACAGTTCAAAATAAAACCCAACCTTGGAATAAGGATCAAACTGGCCAGTTCAGGAAGTGGAAAATGGGAAGACTCTGGCGGCGACGTCAGTAAATTCGGACTCACCTCCAGTGAATTACTCGAAGCACTCGACATCCTTGAAAAACAAAAGATGAAAGATTGCCTGCACCTGGTTCATTTTCACATTGGCAGCCAGGTCAATAAAATAAGGCGCATTAAGATTGCGATCCGTGAAGCATCACAGTTCTATGTCCAGCTGCACCTGAACGGTTACAACATCAGTTTCGTCGATATTGGTGGCGGTTTGGGTGTCGACTACGATGGAACTCGTTCGTCGAACAGCGAAAGCAGTGTAAACTACAGCATACAGGAATATGTCAACGACGTAATTTCTACGATGGTTGATGTAAGTGATAAAAACAACCTCCCTCATCCTAATGTGATTACAGAGTCGGGACGGTCTCTCACAGCCCATCATTCGGTGTTGATATTTGAGGTGCTCGAAGCCACCTCGCTGCCCGTCTGGGAAGAAGACGAGGAAATTGAAGAAGACGGACACGAATTGCTCAAAGAGCTTTATTCTTTATGGAATACATTGAACCAGACCCGTATGCACGAAACCTGGCACGATGCCCAGCAGATACGCGAAGAAGCACTGGATCGTTTCAGCCTTGGATTACTTGATCTTCAGACAAGGGCCAAAATCGAAAAACTGTTCTGGTCGATTGCCAAGGAGGTTCAGCAAATGACCAACGGGATGAAACACATCTCTGAAGAGCTGACCACGCTTCCGAAATTACTGTCGGATAAATATTTTTGCAATTTCTCACTTTTTCAGTCGTTACCCGATTCATGGGCCATCGACCAGATATTCCCAATTATCCCGATTCAGCGTCTCGACGAGAAACCCGACCGTTCGGCTACCCTTCAGGACATCACATGCGATTCGGACGGCAAGATTGATAATTTCATTTCGACCCGGAACCTCTCCTATTACCTTCCGGTCCATTCACTAAAACCGAAGGAGCCTTATTATATAGGTGTATTTCTTGTTGGCGCTTACCAGGAAATTCTGGGCGATTTGCATAACCTCTTCGGAGATACAAATGCCGTACATGTTTCAGTTGATGATAAAGGTTACAGCATCGATCAGATTATCGACGGAGAAACGGTCGCCGAAGTGCTTGAATATGTGCAGTACAACCCGAAGAAATTAGTGCGGACCGTTGAAACATGGGTAACCTCCTCCGTAAAATCAGGAATCATCACGGCAGAAGAAGGAAAAGAGTTCCTCTCGAATTACCGTTCCGGCTTGTATGGTTATACGTATCTTGAGTAGGAGATAATTGCTCTAAGATTCCGGATGGTTTCTTTATCCTGTCAGGGATAAAATGTTGGTAGAAAATGTAATCCCCAGATTGTCTTTATCCCGTCAGGGATTAACGGTCGGTAGAAAAATGTGTGGCAGAACGAAGTTTCGTCCCGTATGGGACGACAGATCTCACAACTATCCTGTTTTCTACCGACGTTATGTGCCTGACGGCACAATTTCCACAGCAACATTTTTTATATCCTGTAATTGATTGACTGGTTGTAGAAAAATACAATTGCCCGATGTTTTTTATCCCATCA
>JGI24146J20443_1000965_pt1 | contig 19236 bp, 16 predicted proteins | sample BarGraIncub1131A_FD_20443 | JGI IMG/M metagenome (IMG submission 20443) | reverse complement strand
AGATGCTAGGACTTGATCCATTATATATTGCTAATGAAGGAAAACTATGTGCTTTTGTACCAGAAGCTTACGCTGAAAAGGTACTTAATGCAATGAGAAAACATCCACTGGGCTGTGAAGCTGTAATCATTGGAAAAGTTACTGGAGAATTAGGGCAAAAGGTTTATTTAAACACAGTAGTAGGTGGAAAAAGACTAGTTGATATGCCATCTGGAATTCAACTTCCAAGAATATGTTAAATTTTTAGGAGGAGATATTATGCACATACCTGATGGATATTTGAGTCCCCAAACCTGTGCAATAATGGGAGCTATCATGGTTCCGGTGATAGGTACTGCAGCATCAAAGTTGAAAAAGACGTTAAAGGACAAGCAGGTACCACTACTAGCAATTGGAGCTGCTTTCTCGTTTACAATTATGATGTATAATGTGCCTATACCCGATGGTACTTCAGCTCATGCAGTTGGAGCTACAATTTTGGCAATTATTCTGGGACCTTGGGCTGCGATGGTGGGAGTGAGTATTGCACTAATAATCCAAGCGCTTTTCTTTGGTGATGGTGGTATACTGACACTTGGAGCCAATATGTTCAACATGGCATTTGTTATTCCATTTGTGAGTTATTATTTATATAAGTTAATAGCTGGTAACTCTGAGATTTCTTCAAGGCGCAGATTTGTTGGTTCAATTATAGCAGGATATGTAGCAATAAATATTTCAGCATTGTGCGTGGGAATTGAGCTAGGGCTACAACCCTTATTATTTCATAAACTTGATGGGACACCAATGTATGCACCATACAATTTGATTCAAACTGTTCCAGCCATAATGTTTGCTCATGTTATTTTAGCCGGCCCTTTGGAAGCAGCAGTAACAGGATTTGTAGTGAAATATATGCAAAAATCAAATCCGGCCATGCTTAGAATTTATCCACCAAAAATCAGAAGCTGATAATTCGCAAGTTAAAAGAGGTATGAAGAAGTATTGGCAGGTTTTGATTGCTTTAATTATTTTCGCTCCTCTTGGACTAATAACTCAGGGTAATGCTTATGGAGAATGGTCGGGGGGGGAGTTAAAATCAAAAATTGGATTTATACCAGAAGGAATGGCAAGATTTTCTGATAAATGGAAAGCATTGTTGCCGCATTATTCTCTACCAGGGTGGAATAGTAATTTTATTAATTCATCTTTAGGTTATATATTTTGTGCAATTGTTGCTTTAGTAATAATTTTGACTATAACTTCAGTTATTAGTTTTCTAAGTAAAAGAAAAAATACCAACCAAGACATCATCTAGCTTATAATAATTACATATTAAACATCTAGATTCCAGGTTTATCCGTTATCTAGGTGTTTTTTTGTTATAAGCATTATTATAGGGATAAATTTAATGATTTTTTAATCTGATTTTAATATTTTAAATATATAATACGAAATGTGATAAAATATATAATCAGCTTATAACGAAAGGGGAAAAAACATGAGCATTTTAATAAATTTAGTAAATGGATTAATGCATATTGATAAGTATTTAGCCCTAATAACACAACAGTATGGGGTATTAACATATGGTATTCTTTTTTTAATTATATTCATTGAAACAGGTGTGGTTGTTATGCCATTTTTGCCAGGTGACTCAATGCTATTTGTAGCAGGGGCACTAGCATCAGGAAAAGGATCAATGAATATATTAATTCTTCTAATCGTAGTGTATCTTGCTGCAGTACTTGGTGATACTGCTAATTATTTTATAGGAAAAAAGATTGGAAAAAAGATACTCGCGAAAGAAGAAGTAAGATTTATTAATAAAGCGTATTTAAAGAAAGCTCAGATGTTTTATGAAGAACATGGTTCGATGACAATAGTGATAGCGAGATTTATTCCTATAATTAGAACATTCGCACCGTTTGTAGCTGGTATTGGAGAAATGAATTACTCAAAATTTATATCTTACAATTTGATTGGTGGGGGACTTTGGGTAAGCTTATTTTTAGGCGGAGGTTTTTTCTTTGGTAAGCTACCTATTATAAAAGATAACTTTTCTTATTTTTTAATAGTTATAATAATTGTTTCATTACTGCCAGGAATAATTATGTTTATAAAAGAAAAGAGAAAAAAGGGAGAAAATAATGAAGATGAAATAGCTAATACAGAAGTTTATTAGTTCTAATTTACAAGTAATTAATATCTAAGTTTTCAAAAAATAAACCCCAACAAAAGAATATAAACAATTGTTTATATTCTTTTGTTGGGGTTTATAGTATAATAAAAAGCAGTCAATTATTGATCGTTTTTTATTATATTTATATTAGAATATTTATCTATGTAGATAGTTGTTAATTAATAAATGTTTATGAATGTTCTAAATATACATGAGGTTCTAAAATTATAGGAGTATACTATAATTTAAAGGACACGTTGGATTAGGGTACAATGCCTAATATGAAAAAGGATGTGAATAATGAGTAAAATAAAAAAAAGTAAGAAAACTAAAATGGGTACAGGGAAACTTGTCTTATTATTTATAATATTTGAGCTAATGTTCACAACAATTACAGGCCCATTTATGATTTATTATGGTCCATTTAAAAATGTAAAGACTACTGTTGTAGGTGCGGCGATGACTACGTATACATTACAATGGCTAGCAACATCATTCTTATCTGATGAACAAATAAAACGAATTATGAGTGAACAAAAGGTGCAATCTATAGTTCAAAATAACCTAGAGGGCGTGGATTCTGGTGTAAAGATAGAAAATAAAAATGACAATAGTATTGAAAGATATGATGTATCAGGGATTAAATTTAAAGGGTACTTATTAGTAGTTAATGACCCTACTAGGATAAAAGTGGGTTATAGTAGTAAGCTAGGTACAGAAGGGGAACTAACTAGTGATATCGCAAAAGATAATAATGCCATTGCGGCAATTAATGGTGGCGGCTTCACAGATGAGGCTGCTGGATCAAAATGGACAGGAACGGGGGCTAACCCAGCTGGAGTTATAATATCTAGTGGGAAAATCATTTATGATGGTATAAAAAATGAAAACGAAAAAAGACAAACTGTAGCAATGAGTAAATCAGGAAAGCTACTAGTTGGTCCTTATTCAATTAAAACAATGAAAGCATTTGGAGTAACCGAAGCAGTATCCTTTGGGCCAGCTATGATAGTTAATGGACAGAAAATGATAACAAAGGGTGATGGTGGTTGGGGGATAGCACCTAGAACATGCATTGCACAAAGGAAAGATGGAGCAATACTATTATTAGTTATTGACGGTAGAGAACTTAGAAGTATAGGGGCAACTTTAAGAGAGGCGCAAGATGTATTGTATGAATATGGGGCTTATAATGCTACTAACTTAGATGGAGGTTCGTCGTCAACCATGTTTTATGATGATGAAGTTATAAACAGTCCTTGTGACAGCTTGGGTGAGAGATCTGTATCTTCAGTTATATATGTGGAGAGTAGGTAAATAGGTATATGATACATAAACTCAATCATGTATCAACCTAAAAAATGATTTCTGTATAATACAGAAATCATTTTTTGCTTATTAGTATTTTTAAAAGTTTTTGAGATAAGTGACAATGTAATGAAATATTTCCTTATATGGTATATTTAATAGAAAAATGATAAAAGAAAAAGGAGAATTTGCAAATGATAAAATTAATTGTGACAGATATGGATGGAACATTTCTCGATAGTAACAGTGAATATGACCAAAAGGCTTTTTCACTGTTATTTGAAAAGCTAAAGAAAAAGAATGTAAACTTTGTTGCGTGTAGCGGAAAACAATGCGAGTGCCTACAAACTATATTTTCAGAGGATGTAAAAGATGATATTTGGTATGTTGGGGATAGTGCTACGAGAATAATTTACAAAGGAGAAACCTTGTTTGAATCATATTTGCCATTAGAAATTGCTTTAGAAATAATTAAGGATTTGGAAAGTTATGGTGACTATTTTGGAACTGTAGTTTGTACAACAAAAGCAGCGTATGTAAATTCAAAAATTAATTTAAATATTTTAGAAGTAAGGAACAGGTTATGGGGAGCTTGCAAATATTAGTTGATATAGTTAAGACAAATAGGGGGAATTATGAATTAAAATAGAAATATGAGGAGTGAAATGAGAATACATAAAATTAGACAATGCCTTAAATAAGGATGTTTTAACAATTACTCATTGTAATAAAGGTGTAACCGGAAACGCTGCTTAGAAAATTTTGATTAACCGTGGCTTTATAGTATTATAAATTTAATTGATGTTCCCTCAGACTAATTACAATAGTTTGGGGAATTTTTAATTTATAAGTAAATACCTATACTGGTGTTTTTCATTTAAGAAATAAGATAATTTTATTAAAATATGTAGAATTTGATCAATGTAGTGAATATAGTGTAGAAGAATATATTGAGGTGTTAAAATGTAGATTATATAACTTGTACAACAAGTAGGATATAAATGCTGCGTTGTTCTCACATATTTATATATGGTTTTCTGTTGAAAGCTAAATAGATGAAAAAAATGGAGGGTAATGCCCTATGAATGATAATTTCTACAAACAATTAATTAAAGAGTCACTATCAGGATATGCATATAGCAGAATAATAAGTAATGAAGATGGTATTGCTTGTGATTATGAATTTATTGAAGTTAATAAAGCTTTTGAAGAACTTACAGGACTAAAGGGTTCAGATGTAGTTGGTAAAAAAATTTCTCAGATCTTACCGGATATTAAGAAAAGTGAATTCGACTGGATTCAACTTTGTGGAGATATTGCAATTAATGGAGGGGAAAAAGAATTAAAAAAATTCTCAAAATTATTGAAACGCTTTTATAAGGTAAATATATATTCTTCCGAAAAAAATTATTTTATAACACAATTTGTTGATATTACCAACCAAATGGGTAGATTGACTGAAATTGAAGGGCTAACAGAAGATGAGGTAGTGCATAAAAAAACTATAGAAGAAGCAATATTTTACAATGGGCCAGATATGTACTATCTCTATGATGAACAAGGCAGATTAGTGAGGTGGAATAAAAAGTTTCAGGATATAACTGGTTATTCATCAGAGGAATTATCAAAAATGAGTCTTTTGGATTGGTATAAGGGGGATGAAAGAAGCTATATGGCAGTAATGGAGTGTATTACTAGGGCCAGTGAAGAAGGGTTCGGTGATATTGAGGCAGAACTGCAAAAAAATGATGGTATAACAGTGCCAATATATTTTAAAGCATTTTCTTTATGTTTGGACGGTGACAAATATATTGCATGTTCAACTATTGATATAACGGAGCCTAAAAGAAGGGAAAAAGAAATTTCATATTTAAGCTATCACGATCAGCTAACAGGGTTATACAACCGAAGATTTTACGAAGAAGAGTTAAGGAGACTTGACACAAAAAGAAATCTCCCAATGACAATTGTTATGGGCGATGTAAATGGGTTAAAATTTATAAATGATTCTTTTGGACATCTCATGGGGGATCAGCTTCTTAAGAAAGTAGCAGATGTGATAAGGGAGGGATGTCGAACTGATGACATTATTGCTAGGCTTGGAGGGGATGAGTTCATTATTATATTACCTAAAACGGATGCTTTGGTAGCGGAGCAAATCATTAAACGTATTACTAAATTGTCATTAGCGCAAAAAGTAGGCTTCATTGACATTTCTATTTCCTTTGGGTATGAAACTAAGAATAATAAGGAAGAAAAAATTGAAGAAATATTAAGAAAAGCTGAATATAATATGTATAATAGGAAACTATTTGAAAGTCCAATTACAAAAATGAAAACAATTAAGGCTATAATAAACACTCTTTATGAAAAAGATAAAAAGGAAGAACAACACTCACAAAAAGTTTCGGAATTATGCGAAAAAATGGGAGAAGCCCTAGGACTTCCTGAATATAAAATTAGTGAACTTAAAGAGGCTGGATTACTTCATAATATAGGGAAAGTTGCAATACATGAAAATGTATTTAATGAAATGAAACAATGTACAAACGAAGGAGGTAAGGAAATCAGGAACCACTGCGAAATAGGCTATAGAATGCTCAATGCAGTAAATGATATGTCTAACATGGCGAGAGGTATATTGTATCACCATGAAAGATGGGATGGAAAAGGATATCCAAAAGGTTTAAAGGGGGAAGAAATACCCACTGCATCAAGAATCATAAGCATAGCGGATTCATATGATTTAATGACTAGTGAGACAAGCTATCAAAGTGCATTATCAATGGAAGTTGCAATAGAAGAATTACAAAAGAACGCTGGTAATCAATTTGATCCTGAACTGGTAAGTGTATTTATTGAAAAAGTATTAAGGTAAACTAATATATTATAAAAAGTTCCCTCAGACTAATAGTTTGAGGGAGTTTTTAATTCTAATAGATACTTAGAATCACTTGTAATTTCAGGAGTAGGAGGTATAGTAGGGGTTCTAGGTAGTTTTCTAGGGGCTTACTTATTAGGCAAATTTGGAAATATAACAGTAATAATATCGCCTATTGTTGTGATTATTGCTTTTGGATTACACAAAACTAATATCTAAAGCATTCAAAATATGCAAGAGGTACCAGTGGAATTAATCCACTGGTACTTTTTGTATATTTTATAAGTTAAATGCAGAAGATATACTGTAGTTTTTCAATATGTGTAGTGGTTTCAATAAAGAAACAGAAAATTACAGCATGTACAATGTAAAAAAATAAATAAATTAAAGTGCTGAATTTTAAAATGTGTAGAATACTATCGATAACATACTTATAACAAGCATAAAAGAAGATAATTAGTATAGGGACGTATTTTTGGCAATAAATTAATTAATTTGGTGTTATATAAGCTTAAATGAATGTATTTAAAATTGAAATCCTTAAATTAATGCTATATAATAGAGAAATATTGTATTGTTAAAGTTTATAATGGAGGTGAATATATGTTTTCAAAATTAAGAGAATTAATAATAGGTAAAACGCTAAAAACAGAGGAATTAGAAGGAGAAAAATTAAATGTGTTTTGGGGATTACCTATATTATCTAGTGACCCCATCTCTTCAGTTGCTTATGCAGGAGAGGAAATTTTATATGTGTTAATTGGCATTGTAGGTATTATGGCATATCAATATATGTTTTATGCCGCATTAGGTATTGTTATACTATTACTTATACTTGTTTTTTCTTATAGGCAGACTATTGATAGCTACCCATCTGGTGGTGGATCATACATAGTTGCGAAGGATAATCTGGGCATAATTCCTGGACTTACTGCTGGAGCATCACTTACTGTTGATTATGTACTGACAGTTGCTGTTAGTATAAGTGCTGGAACTGCTGCAATAACTTCAGCTATGCCATCCTTATATCATCATACAGTAGCTATAGCTCTTATAATGTTAATAATCTTGACAATAGGTAACTTAAGAGGATTGAGGGAATCATCTAAACTTTTTGGAGTACCAACATATTTATTTATAATTTCTTGTGTAGTTCTTATTGTCACTGGTATTGTAAGACATTATATTTTTGGATATTCACCAGAAGCGTTGTATGCTATACCAAAGGCAACAGGTGATATCACACTATTCCTGTTTCTTAGAGCATTTGCTTCAGGATGTACTGCATTGACAGGTGTTGAAGCAGTAAGTAATGGCATACCTAATTTTAAAGAACCATCACAAAAAAATGCAAAGGCTGTTTTGGCTTTACTAGCTTTTTTAGTTTTTTTTATGTTTGGAGGTATATCCTTCCTAGCAACAATTTATCGTGCAGTACCTACTACAAAAATGACGGTAATTGCTCAAATCAGTCAACAAGTTTTTGGAAAAAATATTATGTTTTACGTTATGCAAATTACCACTTCATTAATTTTAGTAATGGCCGCAAATACTGCCTATTCAGGTCTACCGTTGTTACTTTCTTTAATGGGGCAAGATGGATATGTTCCAAGACAATTTTCTCAAAGAGGAAAGAGACTCAGTTTTTCCAATGGTATAATACTACTCGCGGTAGCAGCTGGTGTGTTAATTGTTGTGTTTAGAGGCGATACTCATGCGCTTTTGCCTTTATATGCTATTGGTGTATTTATATCATTTACACTATCACAGGTTGGAATGCTCTTAAAGTGGGAAAGAAGTAGAACACCCGGGTGGAAACATAAAGCGGCTATAAATGGTCTGGGTGCTATTGTGACGTTTATTACAGTAATACTAATAGGTATAACAAAGTTTTTTCACGGAGCGTGGATAGTTTGTATTGTAATACCTTTACTTGTTTATTTTATGATGAAGATTAAAAATCATTATAACAAGGTAGTAGAACAAATTAGGTTATCCAAAGATGAAAGGCCTAATGTTGGCATGAAAACCAATAATGAGCAACATGTAATAATACTTTTAGGGACATTAAATAAATCATTTCTAAAATCATTAAATTGCGCTAAATGCTTATCACAAAATGTAGTTGCCTTCCATGTATCAATTGATCCGGAAGCTACTGAAAAATTAAAAAGAAAATGGAAAGAATATGATGCCGGAATTCCATTAATAATAGAACACTCCATGTATAGAGACGTAATGGGACCATTAATTAACTTTATAGAATCAGAAGATCGTGCTTCAAAGCATGGGGAAACTGTAACAGTTGTGATATCACAATTTGTTATAACTAAGTGGTGGCATAATATGCTTCATAATCAAACTGGATATTTTATAAAGAGTATGTTATATAAAAATAGAAATGTGGCAGTACTTACTGTACCATATATAATAAAAGAGTAGAAACTCAAAAATCCTTAGCTTAGGCTAAGGATTTTTGAGCTTCTATATATAAATAATATTAGATTAACTCTTCTTAAGAGCATAATAACCAATAATTATACAGGAGTAAAATGTAATTAATCTCCATAACAATATGGCAGCCATTATATTATTAGATGCGAAAAACAAACCAAACAGCATATAGAAAGCACCTTCTGCACCACCCATGGCCCCTGGTGATGGTATAACCGCTGTTATCATCATTATAAACGCAGTTCCAGCTAGCATACTTCCTATATTTGCACCCTTCATACTAAAACTAAGGTAAATAAAATAGGGGATAATAAAGTATATTGTTAGTTGAAGTATTGTATAAATAACAGCTTTAATAATCAATCCTTTGCTATGTTTTGCAATTAGTATATCATGATGAAATTGATCTAAGTTTTCATTAATGCGTATTTCTAGCTTTGATATGTTTTTTACCAGTCTAAGCTTATTTAATATCTTAGATAACACTATCATGACCTTATGGGTTAATTTACGATATTTTGAAAATATAATTAAGAATATAATTACACCGGCATGAACGGCAAATCCTATACCAATTAAATAAAAGAAATTGTTTGTATTTCTTCTGAAAAAATCTGCTTTCCAAAATATAAGGATTAAAGAATATAAAGTTAATATAGCTTGATAGACAATAAATTTAATCATCAGTGTTGAACCAGAGCTACCAGCTCCTAATCCTTGTTTTGTAAGGGCATATAGTTGCATTGGCTGACCCCCAGATGAAAAAGGAGTAATTGAATTAAAATATTGTCCTATCATAGTAACTTTAAAAGCTTCTTTAAATTTATAATCTTTNTTTGTTAAAAACACAACATTTTGCAAAATCTTAGCTTCAAAAATCCAATATAAAAGCATGGAAATTACCGCTACAATTACCCATTGGATTTGTAAATGTTTCATTTGATGGATTAGATCCATCCAACCATGTGTGAATATCACCAATAATACAAAAATTACAACAGACGAGATCCCCAAAATTAAATTAAATTTATAGTTTTTCATTAACTTACCTACCCTTTACTCTAAGCATTTAAAATACAAATTATTAAGTCAGATTCTCAAACCATATCAATTATATCATTAAAACTCAAAAACGTTGTTAATTTAATATTTATTATTTTTAATATTAGTATTTTTAAATATTATTGGTTAATTACTAAAATATTATTAGTTAATTCTTTGTATACTGCTTTATAAACAATAAGATAGCCGACTTCCACATCAACCGTAGAAATCGGCTATATAATTGTTTAATATTTAGAAAGAAAACTATTTAATTAATTTATTTTCGCGTAGAAAGTCTTCTGCAACTTTTGCTGGTTCTTCTCCAAGCTTATCAACCTTATAATTTAAGTCTATCATTTTTTCATCCGTAATCTTACCACCTAATTCATTAATTATGTCTTTAAGTTCCGGATGTTTCTCAAGAGTTTTACTATTAACTATTGGTACAGCATCATAATTTGGGAAGAAGTGTTTATCATCTTTTAAAACTTTAAGTTTATATGACTTTAATAACCCCTCGGTACTAAAAGCATCTATAGCATCTACTTTTTTATTACCTATAGCTGTATACCGTAGTCCTCCATCAATTGAACTAAAACTTTTGAATTTTAGGTTATATACTTTAGTTATTCCTGGATAACCATCTGCTCTATTACAAAATTCTAATGTAGCACCGAGTACTAGTTTGTCGCCTACTTTTGCGAGGTCCGAAATGCTCTCTAAATTATACTGTTTTGCAGTGTCTTGTCTTACAGATAAAGTATAAGTATCATTAAAACCAAAAGGTTTTAGCCAAGTTATACCGTAGTTTTTAACATAATAATCACTTACAACCTTGTAAGCTTTAGCAGGATCATTAATTGGTGCTTGCTTCATAATACCAACCAAACTCATTCCAGTATATTCAGGGTATATGTCTATTTTGCCATTTTTTAATGCAGTATAAGCAAGTCCTGACCCCCCTAAATTTAATTCTGTTTCTACTTTCATATTTGTCTTTTTTTCTATTAAGGTTGCTAGCATATTACCTAATATAATTTGCTCTGAGCTGTTGTAACAACCTACCACAATTGTGTCGCTTTTTTTACTGTACATATATACACCGCTAGCTATTAAAATAACTACTAAACTACTAGCTATGATTTTTTGTGTTTTATTAAATTTATATTTTTTTCTCTTAGAGAGTTTAATTGTACCATCTGCTTTTCTAATACCTGGAGGTGTTACGCCATTTTCAATTTTTTCTATAATGGAGTCCATTAATAGTGCTAACATACATGCAGGAATTGCTCCAGCTAGAATCATATTGTTGTCTACAGTTTGCACTCCTGAGAATACCATATATCCAAGTCCACCTGCACCTATAAAGGCTGCAATTGTCATAAGTCCAACAGCAGTAACTGCCGATATTCTTATACCTGTCATAATTATTGGGAACGCAAGTGGTAATTGAACTAATTTAAGTACTTGTTTATTTGTCATGCCCATGCCTTTAGATGACTCAATTACATCTGGATTTATATTCATAAGTCCAGTATATGTATTCTTTATTATAGGAAGCAGTGAATATAAAAACACCATAAGTATTGCTGGTGTACTACCTATTCCGAGTAGAGGTATTAGAAACCCTAATAAAGCTAAACTAGGTACTGCTTGTATCAAATTCGCAAAACCGATAACGGGTCCTGATAATTTCTTAACTCTAGATATTAATATACCTAAAGGGATTCCAACAATTATTGCTATAACTACAGCGAATACAGTTAATTCAATATGCTGAAGTGTTAAATTTATTATCTGACTCTGTCTTGAAACTACAAAATCTTTAAAACTAATTATTGAATTTATTATACCCATTAATCCTCATCCTCCTGGTTAATATACTGGTTGCTTAAAACTATTAACAAGCTGCTTTCAGTAATTAGTCCAACCAATTTTGAACTATCATCTACAACTGGAACATATCCGATTTTAAGTTCATTCATTAGATTTAGTATATCTATTAATGAGTCATGTATATTAACGGTTTTAATTTCTCGGCCCATAATAGTATCTACCTTTATAGAACCTATGTAATTCCTTATAATATCTTTTATTGTAACGATTCCCTCAAGCTTATCTTCGCGATTAATAATTAGCAAACTGTCTACTTTGTTTGCCTTCATGATTTCTAGAGCTTGGACTACTGTTCTGTTACCACTGGTTGTAATTGGCTCTGTAATCATAATATCCTTAGCCCGTATAAACCCTGGCTGCTGCCATATTCTATTTTTACCTATGAATTCTTTTACAAAATCATTAGCAGGATTGTTCAAAATTTCTTCTGGAGTGTCATACTGAAGAATATCTCCGTCCTTCATAATGCAAATTCTATCACCAAGCTTAAGAGCTTCATCCATATCATGAGTTACAAAAACTATGGTTTTTTTAGACTCTTGCTGAAGATTAAACAATTCATCTTGAAGCTGATTTCTCGTAATAGGGTCTAAAGCACTAAAAGGCTCGTCCATAAGGATTATGTCTGGATTTGTTGCCCAGGCTCTTGCCACTCCAATTCTTTGCTGCTGACCTCCACTTAATTCACATGGGTATCTATCTATGTATTCATTAGGATCCATTCCTACCATCTTTAAAAGTTCATTCGTTCGGTCAAGAATTTTATCTTCTGGCCATTTTTCAAGAAATGGTATTATTCCAATATTTTCGCCTACAGTCATATGTGGTAAAAGTCCTGTTTGCTGTATGACGTATCCCATATTACGCCTAAGCTTAATAGTATCTTCTTTTAATATATTTGTGTCCTCTAAGTATATAGTTCCTGATGTGGGTGGAATTAACTTATTTATCATTTTTAAAGTTGTGGTTTTACCACAACCACTGGGTCCTACTATAACTACGAATTCTCCTTTGTTTACAGTAAAACTGATGTCATTAATTACGGTCTTGTTTTTAAAAACCTTTCTTATATTCTTAAACTTTAACATTTGATCTCTCCTCAATAAATTAATATAAATGCAGCAAGTTTTTACTAATTATAACTAACAACTTATATAGTATCATAGGATTGTCTGTTTGGAAAACTCCATAAACTATGAATAAATGTGACAAGTCTATCAATATTCGTGTATAGCTAACATATGGGTAAAAACGATCCATATGCTAGCTATTAGTACCATTATTAGCTGTATAGTGTTTTTAGAAGTTATAAATGGAAATAGGAGGCTTTCATAGAGAGATGCATATGTATAATTTATGAAAACAAGTAAAATTTTTTAAGATTATTCATTCATATTTTTACACTTTTCTAATTTTTCAACAAACAATGTTGCAATTCTTGATAGATTTTTCTCATGAACTAAGTAGGAAAAAAATCTGTTATATCTAGTTTTAGTAGGTATAATCTTTAGTTCATTGTTATTAGCAGCCTCAGTTACGACCAAAGATGAAATAAAAGTTACACCTAAATTATTTTTAACAGCCTCTTTAATGGAGTAATTACTTCCAAGGATAATAAAATTTTTTGGAGATATGCCTTCTGTATTTAAAAAGATATTTAAATACTCACCAGTTCCGGAGCCTTCTTCTCTATGCATCCAAGTTTGATTTGACAAGCTAGTTTTAAGTCCATTGTTTTTATCGTAGGTAAAAGAGTTTGGGGTTACAACAACCATGGTATCCTTATAAAAATTTTTGAAAGTATAGTTATGCACAGGAACGGTGCCTTCAGTTAAAGCAATATCAATATCATAATTTTTAAATTTTTCGTAAATATTATGTGTATTTTCAATAGCAACGTCTAGTCTTACATTTGGGAACTCTTCAATAAATTCTCCTAGTATTGAGGGCAGTAAGAATTCTCCTATAGTCATGCTTGCACCAATTTTTAAAGTTCCAGAGGTGGAGTTATGGTAATTACTAAGTTCCTCTTTTGTGTCGTCTATTAGAGACAATATCTGTTTAGCCTTTTTATACAATATTTCTCCGGTTTGTGTAATTAATATAGTTCTTTGTTTATTAGATCTTTCTATTAGTCTTGTATGGAATTGCTTTTCTAGTGTTACAATATGTAAACTTACACTAGGTTGAGATATGTTTATGCTATTTGCAGCTTTTGTGAAGCTTTTATTATCTACAACGGCAATAAAAGTTTTTAATTCATCAATCAAAATTATCACCCTACCTATCAGAAATATTAATAAGTATTATATAAAAAGAGTATTATACTTATTGGTTAAAAAACAGTATACTATAGCCATAATAATGTTGCAATAAGAAAGGATTGATATAGATGAATACTTTAAATGAAATTCTTCTCAGTGAAATTGATGGTTTTAGAGCACTCGGACATAAATTTTTAAATGGAGAAATAAGTAAAAATGAATTTAAAGGCATTTCAGGTGGAATGGGAGTCTATGCCGAGCGTAGTGGAAAGAAGTTAATGATAAGATTTAGAATACCATCAGGAATAGCTTCTATAAAGGATCTTAAACTAATTTATGATTTTGCAGTGAAATATAAATTAGAAGGTATACATCTAACTACTCGTCAAGCAATACAAATACATGGGATTACTGTTGATGAAGTTTGTGATGCTATGGAAGAGGGTATAAAAAAAGGTTTATATTCTAGGGGTTCAGGCGGTAATTTTCCTAGGAATGTTGCAGTTTCTCCACTATCTGGAGTAGAGATGAATGAGGTTTTTGATGTATCGCCTTATGCATTAGCTGTAGGTGAACATTTTTTACGGAAGGTATATACATATAAACTTCCAAGAAAATTTAAAGTCGCGTTTTCAAGTAATGACAAGGATGAGTCACATGTAACTGCTACTGACTTGGGATTCTTGGCGGTTAAAGAAAACGGCATAGAATATTTTAAAGTATATTTAGGTGGTGGAATAGGGAATAATTCAAAATTATCTGCGAAGCGAGAACAGTTAATTAAGCCAGAAGATATTTTATATCATGTTGAAGCAATTACAGAGCTTTTTATTAATGAAGGCGATTACGTAAACAAGGGAAGAGCTCGCATAAGATATATTATGGAAAGAATGGGCGAGAAAAAATTTATAGAGTGCTACAATAGTTATTTGGAAAAGGTTAAGGCAAAAAATAATTTGAGAATTAATGTTAAAAGTGTGGTTTATGACAAAACCGGTTGTGATACTTCTATAAAAAGTCCTAGACTGTTTTCTCAAAAACAAAAGGGTTTATATAGTGTGTATGTTCATCCAATTGGTGGTCAATTAAAAACTGAACATTTGAAACTAATAATTGATAAAACAGAAACTATGAACTTCGTTGAAATAAGACTTGCTATGTCAGAAGGGTTATACATTAGAAATTTGAATGGAAAAGAAGCTGAAATATTACTTGAACTAACAAACGGAATGGGTGGAAATACTAAATTACAATATTCTGTTGCTTGCATTGGAGTTCCTACTTGTCAGATGGGAATTTTGGAAAGTCAACGTACTTTAAATGAGATTTTAAACTATTTTAAAGAAAATAATTTTAAAAAAGATATACTTCCACAAGTTCATATATCAGGATGTCCCAATTCCTGTTCTGTACACGAAATAGGAACAATTGGGTTTTGTGGTAAAAAGAAAAAGATTGAAGATAAGCTTTTAAATGTATTTGAATTATATTTTGGTGGAAATCTTGGAATAGGTAAAACAAAGCTGGCTAAATATTATGGAGATATCAAGCAAGAGGAGGTTCCAAAACTTCTATTTGAACTTGCAAGTGTTGCGTGTGTTTCTAACAAAGACTTCAATAGTTGGGCTGAGAAAAATGAATATGAACTTAATAAAATTATAAATAAGTATATAGTGTAGATAATTATTCTGATAAAGAGTAAAATTGTAAATATAAATACTATATTGTTAAAAAGGAGGGATAGTTTTGGACGTTAATCAAATATCGCAACTGTTGAAGATTATGGGTACAGGAGGAACGAAATCAACAACAGGGGTAACAGGCAACGATTCAAGTTCTAGCTTTGAAGCTTTACTTAATCAAATGGTAAATAATCAACAAGATCAGGCTTTAAGCAATACAACCACAAGTGTTCCTAATACAGATAGTAAGAATGCTGTAGTTAATGGCCTAGATAGCATATCATTACAATCTCAAAAGGCTCAACAGATTGAGCAATTGGTAATGCAACAAATGATGAATATTATGTCAACTCAAGATGCAAGTAGCAGTTCAAGTACAGGTACCGATGGAAGTGATGATAGTACTAGTAGTATTATGTCAAGTTCAAATAGCAATAATGACTTAACTCAATTATTACAAACTATAGTCCAAGAGCAAGCGGATACTAGTGCTACAACTAATGGTCTAACCAATACAAATCAAGCAAATGCTGTATTAAGCAATAGTAATATCAAAGTCTAAGTTATTGTTAATGCTTACAATGAACTACGAATTAAGGGAACTCTAATTAAATTAGAGTTCCCTTAATTCGTAGTTCATTGAGATAACCATAAATCAATACCTATGAGTTACAACATTGTAGTTAACAATATTTTAACTCCAACGAGTGCTACAACTGAAGCTACAACACATAGGGTAATAAAAATTGAAGTGTTTTTCGACATTTCTGTAACATTATTGTTTTCAGGTTTCATAATAAATCGGCTCCATTTCCGCCCTTAAGGACCATACTGTAAATTTCAATATAATACTGACCGGATGTGATTATTTTTATATACGATATTTTGCATAGGTTACTTTATATTTTTTTGAGTGACATATTTTAATAACTGTAGTACTAATAAATATAATACTAAATAATTATTATATTTAGGTGTCAATATTGTAAACAATCTATAACAATTATATATTAATATTTTTTCTAATTAGGATAGTAAGCGATGTAAATATATAATTTAGATTGCAAAATAATTTATACTATACTATCTTGTAGCAATTTTACCACATGTTAAATAGAATATATAGTTATGGAGCTTAATAAAATATAATTTTTGTGGGATAATAAAATTAAAATCATAATAAAATCAATGTTATTAAAAAATTTAATATTTGTTTTTTTTGTTGTATAATATTAAAAAGAAGGTGATTTTCTTGATGCATTCAAATATAAAACCGTTAAATTATATATCAAAGGAACTACTTAAGAGTAAACCAATTACTGAAAAAATATTAAGGATTATTGTTTTAGGTGATAGCCACGTAATATCTAATACGGATGGGTCTCTTGGACCAAATGCATATCTGTACAAGAAAATTCTGTTGGAGGTTAATTATAGAAAAGAAAATAATTATTTCAATCCAAATTTTATAATTCATGGTGGTGATGCAGTTGATAATGGAAAGGATGAAGCAAGTTTTCGACTTTTTCATAAATTAACGTATGACGAGCTGATACATAAAGGTATGCCGATTTTCATTTCTATAGGAAATCATGATTATGATATATCAAAACCAAAACCTGATTCGAAAAATTTTGAGAAATTCATTGGAAATACTAGAGATAAAATTCATATACCTGGAACAAATGTAAGATATATATATCTAAACACACATTATTGTTTTGGTCCAATAGATAAAGAACCAGTTATATATTCTTATTTTTCATCTAAAGAAAATGAAGATATTGATTTACTAAAAGGAATGAATTCTGAAGATATTTATTTGATTGATTTTCATAATCCATTTAGAATTAAAGGCTGCAATGATGGTTTACCACAAAGTGATTATCATTATTTGCAATGTGATCAAGAAAAAATATTTAGAGATAGTGTAAACTTAAATGTCAAGGTATGTGCTATTTTTTCACATCATATGCATACTATGAAAAAAAGCGAATTTAATTTTATTCGTAATACCGATAATGTACCTTTTCTAATTAGCGGAAAGGGTGGTAATTGTATTAGTATTAATAATTATGGGAGTTATTATGAGGTTACAGTAGATTTAATTACCAACAAGATTCAATATAAGCAAATAATGATATCTATATAATTATTTAATATTAGTAAGTAAGAAAATATCTTATTATATTTTATAAAATTACATAAATACTTCGTTTATTGCAGGGTTTTACAAAATAGTATCGAATACTTATTAGTGTGAGGAGATGATATTAATGCATAAATCAGGAGAAAGACCAGGTAAAGGTTCTTATAAATGTAATACTTGTGGAGAAATAGTTAATTTAGAAAAAGATACTGATACATTACGTCCATGCCCTAAATGCCGTATGACTACATTTACTAAACTTTAGTATAAAACAACAAAAAGGATTTGTTATCGATTTGTGCCTTTTGTTTTTATAAGTAAACATATTGATTAAGTTACTTTATAATGGTATCAATAGTATTTGCTGTATTTATTTTGCAGTTCTTAATTTTTAAAATAAAATTAATTAAATGGAAAAAATAGTTGGATAAAGCTATCCAACTATTTTTTTTTATACTTACATATAATTAAATATACCACCCAAATTAAAATTCCAGATAAACTTACTAGCTGTGCAATTCTGAAAGAGCCAATCATTAGGCTATCTGTTCTTAAACCCTCTATAAAGAATCTACCAATTGAATATAGGCCGATATATGTGAAAAACACAATTCCAACTTGTTTAGATTTTCTTAAAATAATCATTAGTATTACAAACACAGTTAAATCCCATAAAGATTCATATAAAAAGGTGGGATGATAATAAATTCCATCTATATGCATACCTTGTTGTATGAAGTATGGAAAATTCTTAATAAAGTCAAAGGATACAGGACCACCATGGGCTTCAGAATTAAAGAAATTTCCCCATCGTCCAATTGCTTGAGCAAGGATAATTGCGGGGGCTGTAACATCTGCCATTTTAAAGAAACTCATATTCTTATGCTTTGCAATTATAAATGCAGATATTAAGGCAAATAGAATTCCACCATGAATTGCAAGTCCGCCTCCGCGAATATTAAATACTTCTAATAGATTATCTTTATAATTGTTAAACTCAAAAGCTACGTAATATAGCCTTGCACCTATAATACCTATTGGGAGAGAGATAAGCACTACATCTAAAAGAGATTCATAATTCACTTCTCTATATTTACAGGTATATTGTATTAACATTATAGCTAGTGCCATTCCCGCTGCTATAAATATTCCATACCACCTTATACTAAATCCAAAAACATAAAACGCTACTGGGTTCATATTATCACTCCTAATATTATTCTTAATTAAATTATATATAGTTTTCACCATTTTGCAAATAACTATATTAAAAAAGTACTCCCCTTTCAGTAACAGATTTTTATTTTTTAATCTGTCCACTTTAGGGGGAGCATATCACATTATATTTATAGATGGACTATTTCTTTAAAACCATATTAAACCTTAGTTCTAAAAAG
>JGI24146J20443_1000957_pt1 | contig 19323 bp, 18 predicted proteins | sample BarGraIncub1131A_FD_20443 | JGI IMG/M metagenome (IMG submission 20443) | reverse complement strand
TAGCAATGTCAGTTGTTATATCTGAACGGTCAGTTCTTGAGCCATCGGTGCCATACCAACCAAAGGCATGAAAAAGCTGTCCGTCAAGTAGTGGTCTATATCTTGGATTCATAAAACCCTTTGCTCCACATACAAAGCTCATCATAGCATCAAGTCTTATGTTTTCAGGTACAGCCATAATATCTTTTTTGATTAAGGGCTCTGTTTTATCAGTTCGTCCATTCCAATCGCTATCGCCTACAGCCTCTGCCCTCCAGAATTCTTTTCCCCTGGAGGCGGATCTAGTCATATCTCCCCCCATCATTGTGTGGCAATTATTCCCATACCAAAAGGTATAGCCGAATAAATCAACTTCCTTAGAATATCGCCAATCATCACTAGCGGCAGTTACTATATCACTATGGCCTTTAGCATTTCCATGAGCTATCATCTTATGATTGCTATCTGCTTGCCTTAGTGTATTTAGTCTAAACTTAAACCACTTCTCCTGCATGTCATTTTGGAAGGCAATTGCGTCAAAGAATTCCGGGTATGGGCCTACAATTCTAGGAAGTTGAACCTGGTCCCACTGCGTATAACTAAATCTAAACCAAGCTTCATTAAGAGTTTTTAAGTCTTTGTACTTATGCATAAGCCACTGACGAAACTCATCTTGGGTGCCAGGACAATAGCAGATATTTTCAGGAGAATATAAGGAGCATTCATTCCATATATCATATCCAAATAGACCAGGCATATCCTTATAGTGTTCCCCCATAGCTGTCAGGAAGGCACCTACCCCTTCCCTTACAACTTTATTATCTAAGCACATTGTAAGATGTCCTCCTGCAATTGCGCTGGAGGTTATATCATTATTTCTTTTTTTACCACTAATGTTTTCCCGTCTAGCTTCAGGATATTTAGCATAAAACCATTCCGGTGCATAGTCACTCATTTCAGCAATAATAGTATCGATGTTATATTTAGCAGCTAGCTCTAAATGTCGGTCATAAGGCTCCCAATTAAATACTCCTGGTGCAATTTCAATGGAACTCCAGGTGAACCAATGACGAAAAGTGGTTATTCCATCCTGGGCTGCTCTTTCATAATCTCTTTCCCAATCAGTCCTAGGTGGTGCGGAACGCCTATAATATACTGCACCAAAATTTACTGGTCTTTCGTCTCTATTTATCATTTTTCTTCCCCCAAACTATATTTAATCAATATAATAAGTTTACTAATATTATATATAGTATATTGCGTATTCATCAATACTTCAATATTGAAATTTAATTTCACATAACAAAATTTTATTTAACCCCTTGTGATTTTTGCAGGATACCATTTCTCAAACCATGTTTCTACCTGGATGCGACCTTGCTCTGAAAATTCTTTTCCTGCTTGCTTTACATGCGCTAGATATTCTGAAATTTTACCCTCAAGTTGAGGTACCTTAAGTAGCTCACCCTCTGTACGGATTATTTTTGTCAATTTGTCACCGAACATAATGTCAAATTGACTAATTAGGGCATCATAATTATGTTTTGTAGCATAAAAGCCACACGTTGATATAAGAACATGTCGTTGATGTGATAAGTCGTAACGTGGAGCGTGTCCGCTTGTGCCATCCGCGTTTAAATCCATATAGGGTAAATTTGTTGGTAGCAGACGATCAAGGAAAGCCTTTATTTTTGAGGGCATACCAAAATAGTAAAGTGGGAAACTCCACACAATCAAATCTGCTTTAATATATTGTTCTATTAAACCTTCCATATCATCTTTTATTATGCAATTGCCTGGGGTTTTAGTCCAACAAGCAAAACAACCGTGGCAATGATCGATTTTTGTTTTGCTAATATTTACTATTTCTATATTATCTTTTTCATTTCTGTTTAACCCCTCTAAAAAAGCTGTTGTTACCTTAAATGTGTTACTTGACTCACCCTTAGGACTACCGTTAAGTACTAAAATATTCATACTAACCTACCTCCAATTAATTCATGTTTACTTTGTCAACATGAATACATAATAACACGTCAAGTTTACAGTGTCAACATATTATGATATTATATATTTAAGGTTAGTTGAATATTTGAAAAGGGGTTTTAAAATGAAAAGTGATACATATCATCATGGTGATTTGAGGGAAAGTCTTATAAAAATGGGCTTAAAGCTATTTAATGAAGGCGGAGAAGAAAATTTTACAATTAGAAAAGTAGCAGCCTTATGCAATGTAAGTCACACAGCACCTTATAGGCATTTTAAAAGTAAAGAGGAATTAATTAATGCAATATCAGAATATGTATTCACTAAATTCCAAGATTCATTAAATGAAATTGTAGAATTATATATAAATGATCCATCTAAAAGAATTGTAGAATTAGGTAAAAAATATGTTTGGTTTATGGTAGAAAATCCAGATTATCTAAAATTTGCTTTTTTATCGAAAAATCAACCTGTAACTGTTATGGAAGGAAATAAAATTAAAAATGTAGGAAATGGTACTTTTAATATATTTGAAAACTGTGCATTTGATTTTTTTAAAAGTATAAATGTTAAAGAAGAAGATTATGTACAGGATATAATTGCTATCTGGTCCATGGTTCATGGTCTAGCGACAATGCTCGCATACAAGACAATTTCATATGAAGGGGATTACCTTAAATTAGTTGAAAAGATATTACGTAAAAATCTTAATTTTTGAATTAGCTAGATCACAATAATGATAATTAAATTTAATATCTGAAGATGCACTACGAATATAATAGAATGACGAAAAAACAGCTTTAAATTTAAAGCTGTCTAATCTTATATAGGTAATTACATTGGTACTAACCAACTAGTTTGAAGGAAACAAAACAAAACTGTCAGCACTCTCTTCAAAATTAAGCTTGGGTTCCTCATCATAGCTTAGATAAAGCACAGAAGAGTTTCCAGCATCTGCAGTAGATGCATTAACTGCTAATAAACCTTTGTATTGCATTAAAGTAATCATATTCAGAATGTTATCTTGCAGCTTAGTATCCTCCATAAATATTTCAATCTTAAATTTACCTGGAAGGGAATCCTTAACTTTATTTCCACCTTGCCATATTTCCTCTCCCTGTTTTAAGACTTTGACAGTAAACTTCTCTGTAGGTGTTTCTTTAACAACTTTTCTGAGTATAAATTTTACTTCAGCCATCATATCATAAATTTGCTGCTTTCCTCCTAAGTCATTATCATAAGTATATACTTGGCTTCCAAAGGTTTCTGTGATTATCTTAGATACTGTGCTATCTACCTTATAGGTATCACTAAATCTAGTGACATAACCATTAAGATTAATATCTTGAAAATTTAGGAGATACTCATATACTATCTGGCCAATTCCATTCTTATCTGGAATTATAAAATAAAAGGTGTATCCATTTCCATCAGGATAGTTTATTTCTTCCTTTGTTGAGACGCCAGACTTAATACCATCTAAGACCTTCTTTATTTTAGCCTTATCCACAATCTTTATTTGCTTATTATCATCCTGATTTTCAACTATTAATGCAGTTGCTTTATAGCAGTCCTTTGTTATACCATTTCCAGTAGGTGCTTTGATTTTTTTATATCCTGCTTCACTTCTATAAAGTGTCAATTTCCCTTTATCTTCTACAGCTACCGCTACTTCCTTATCAATGTTTTTGATAGAATATATCTTCGATCCTTCTGTTATAAATCTGGCATATGTTTCCTTTGAGGTATCAATGGTAATAGTATCGTACAAACTTATATCGAATTTAACGGTTCCAATTTCTTTACTTAATATTTTTTTATCCGTTATTACCTGGTAAGACCAGTTACCATACAAGCTTCCACTAATTGAAAGAATAGTCGGATACATTCCAATGGAGTCCGTTACAAAGGTTTGAATTCCACTTATTGCTTTATTGTTGACAGCTTTAATTGGCTTTTTAGAACTTCCATAAGCTGAGGTCATTACAAGTATTATCATAAGGAACATAATAATAAATTTTCTCATACAATCTCCCCCGGAATCACTGATCTACAATTAATATAATATCTGGAAGTATTTACTTATAAGAATAATATACCACATGCTAATCAATAATAGTCAAATTAATGAAGTTTTTGAGATTGTGGAGGAGGATAAATAATGAATAATTTAGGAAAGTTATTATTGTATCAACATGTTGCATTTGCCACTATTATAGTAGCTTGTCTTTTTATAGCATTGGTTGTAGATAATGATGAATTTCATCAATACGCAATGAATAAAGCAATCAGAGTTTCCGTTATAATAACAATATTTACTTTAATGGTATATTCTCTTTATAAATTAGTTTCCGGTAGTGGTGTTATTAGTATTAATGTGATCTTCTTTGGTATAGAGGGATTAAGCATTTCAACATTATTATTATATTATCTTGAATTAAAGGGATTTAGTGTTTCTATCAACAAAAATAAAAAAACTGGTGAATTTTTAAATACGATATCAATAATTGTAATTAGCTACAATTAGTATATTATTTGAATTCAAATTATTTGCTAACCCTACAGGATTTATTAGATATGATGTGTTAATATTATTAATAAATTTTCTTATGCTACCATTAGCCGTACCTTTTTTCCCTAATAGGAATAAAATACTTAGTAGAGATGCCTATAAAAAAGAGCAGAAAGAGTTAAAGAAAACATTTAATATTTTCACAGCAATATATGTAATATGCACATTATTAGGAATTATATATATTATTTATAGACGTTTTAATTAGTTCATTACAATACCTAAATAATATTAATATAATCTACTATGGCTTAATATCCAACATATAAGATTGATGAAACTTTAAGAATTAGACGAACTAATTGAAAGTCTGAACCATTAATCGCTTTTATCAAAGATACTTTTAATAAAATTCATATTGCCGAAACAATGTATATGGGCATATGTTCCTATGGTACTATTTTTATGATAGCCTGAGTCACTCTCCGTTACACCTTCATCAGCACTTATTTTAAATATTGTTTCTTCCTTCAAAGCTACAAAGGAATTATGGAACTGGTGACAATTTATTTTCAAGTTTTCTTCTACCATAGAATTTTCTTTAGCTACTCTTACCTGGGCATAGCCGAAATTTTGTAGTACTGTACCCATATGTGCAGTTCCCTGAAAGAATCCTACAGTAGCTTGGCCCTCTATGCTATTAGTTAGATACATTAGGCCACCACATTCTGCATAACATTTAAGTCCATTATTAAGAGAGTTCTTTATGCTATTTAGCATGGATTTATTGTTGCTTAATTCTGATATAAATACTTCTGGATATCCTCCACCTAGGTATAAAAAGTCAATATCCTCAGGTAGTTTTTCATCTTTTAAGGGGCTAAAATATACCACAGTCCCAAGTTCCTCTAAAAGTTCAATATTTTCTTTATAATAGAAATTGAAAGCTCTATCATAAGCTACAGCTGTTTTTAATCCCATATTATCCATGTGGAAATTATCTTGGAATTCTTCAGCTTCCTTAAATTCATGTAGTAAGCTATCAATATCCACATACGCCTCTAAGTGTTGGCTACAGATTTCAATTTTATTATCTAAATCATCTACTTCACTGCTTTGTACAAGACCTAAATGTCTGCTTTTAAGCGCTAAGTTTTCATCCTTTGGGACATATCCAAATACTTTTAAGTTAGGACTACAATTTTTCTCTATTGCCGCCTTTAATAGTTTGTAATACTTCTCATTAATATTATTTAAAATCACACCTACTACATTGGCAGCTTCGAAATTACAAATCCCATTTAATTCAGCACAAAGGGTTACGCTCTGTGCTTGTGGAGTTATAACTAAAACTATTGGTAGATTAAGAATCCTTGCTAAATGTGCAGTAGAATATTCTGAATCTATTCCCTTACCATCATATAAACCCATTACCCCTTCAACTACTCCAAACTCACCTTTACCTCTACTGTAAGCAGCCTTTGCTCCTGCCTCTCCCATAAGAAATAGATCTAAATTTCTTGAAGCTTTTCCTGTTACATGTTTGTGAAAAGCCGTGTCTATATAATCTGGGCCAACTTTATATCCTTGAACCTCAAATCCCCTTTTAATAATTGCTTTCATAATTCCTAAGGTAAGAGTTGTTTTCCCCCCTCCACTACAATTAGAGGATATTACCATACTTTTCATCTTACATATCCACCTCTCTTTCTTTTCCATAGGCATAAAACAAAATACCCCTGCCAATTTTGATGTGGCAAGGGTATAATTAGCCTGTAACTTATTATACTTATATATATTTTATTTTTCAATGTAATAATTAGAACTAGACTGTTGATTCATTTACTTTTAGAGATTTATTCTTTGATAGTAAAGCCTAGTTCATACAGATCCTCCAATAGATATTGTGGCTTTGAAATTATATTTATTTTGCTATAAAAGGGTTCCTTTTCTTCTATTGTACTCAATAAGGCTAATTTTTCCCTTATTGAAAGACTAGTTATTTTTAAGATTTCTTCACTTGGTCCTATAACTCCCTCTTCTATAATCTCATCAATCCCCTCTAAACTTTCTGTTATAAAACTTGGGTGTTACCATAGGAAGCTACATAGCCAATATCATATATTCCTATTCTTCCTGCTCTTCCAGCTATCTGCTTCACTTCTTGAGAGTTTAGAAAGAAAGCTCAGCCGTTCCCTCTTCCCAAGGGTAACTGTGTGACTCGGGGAAAACAGTAAATTCATGAGGTAATGTACAGTTAGGTAGACTACCTAAGCCATCACAGACTAGGCAGTAGATGAAGATAGTACAGTTAGTAGCTAAGAATTAGCTTTTCAGTTTTGTAGTTATTTCTTAGCTCGCCTCTACTATATTTCCAAACAAATCCAATCTTTTATTAATCTTATTAAACTATGCCTGAATAAAGATGTATTCTTATAAAGATATCTTTATTTAAATAGTAATATTCACTGAAAAAGTCATGATGAAAATAAGTCTAGCTATCGCTAATTTAAATATTGAAAAATTAATAATGTAAAAAAAGAAACAAATTAAGGAAATGGAACAATCCTGGAGGAGATGTCCCAAAACGGGCTGTCTTTATATTTTTAAGGTTTCCCACACGACCTTCTTCCACTAAATGGGTGATTCCATTTACTGGATGCTACTAAAGAGGTAAGATTGATTGGATTTTGATTGGTTAAATAATATACAGCGATAAAGCTATAGTAGTAGCTCGACCCATTATTATATCGAAATTAATGTAAAATATTTTGTTACTTAAAATTTCAATAAATTTGTAAAGAATTGACATTTCGTTCTTTTTCGGCTATAATGAGGTTAAAGTAGATATAAGCCGAAAGGAGATTGTGAATGTATATTAAAAGAGATATGGAAAATATAGTTTTAAAACTTACAAAAGAGTATCCTACGATACTCATAACAGGTCCCAGACAAGTTGGAAAAACTACTATGCTTCAAAACATAATGAAAGGCACAAATAGAACTTATGTTAGCCTTGATGACTTGAATGCAAGAAGTTTAGCAAAAGCTGACCCAGTTATGTTTTTTCAAGTATATAAAACACCTATTCTTATAGATGAAGTACAATATGCACCAGAATTGTTCACCTATATTAAAATAATGGTTGATAAAAACCATAATCCTGGAGAATTTTGGCTTACAGGTTCTCAGATTCTCAAACTTATGGGTGGTGTTCAGGAAAGTTTGGCTGGGAGAGTTGCTGTTTTAAGCTTATCTTCACTTTCACAAAATGAAATATATAATCAAGACGAACTCAAACCATTCAGTCTTGATTTTACGGTACTTGCTGAAAAGCAAAAAAATACTTTACCCACAACTGTTACAGATATTTTTAAAAGAATTTTTAAAGGAAGTATGCCTGCTTTAGTTAGCGGAGTTTATTTAGATAAAAACATCTTTTATAGCAGTTATGTAAGCACATATATTGAAAGAGACATAAAAGAAATATCTGGAAGTATTGATAGTCTTGCTTTTTTTAAATTCATTACCTCTGTGTCCGCAAGGACTTCTCAACTAATTAATTATGCTGACATAGCAAGAGATGCGGACATAGACCAAGTTACCGCTAAAAAATGGCTTGGAATACTTGAAACTTTGGGACTTATATTCTACCTACACCCATTTTCAAATAACACTTTAAAGAGAACCATTAAAACTCCAAAACTTTATTTTTATGATACAGGTTTAGTTTCATATCTTGCAAAATGGTCCTCAGCGGAGACATTAGAAGCTGGTGCTATGAACGGGGCAATATTTGAAAACTATGTTATCAGTGAAATTATGAAGTCTTTTTATAATTCCGCTACAACGCCATTCATCTACTATTACCGTGATAAGGATGCAAGAGAAATCGATATAATTATGGAGAAGGATGGTAATTTATATCCAATAGAGATTAAAAAATCAGCGAACCCAGCCTCACAATTAACAGGAGTTTTTAAATTAATTGATAAGTCGTCCTTAATCAGGAGCACAGGGGCAGTTCTTTGTATGGCAAATAACCTATCCGCTTTTAATACAAATGAATTAATCGTTCCAGTTAGTTTGATATAAATATTAGCAACAAGAACCTAGTTTGATATTTAAAATCATATTTTGCTACAGTTCAGATGTAGCATCGATAAATAAGTTCTCTAAATATAATATAGTGACCTTATACAATTATTATATTTTTAAAGTTATAATCAATGTCCCTATGTAATTAGGCAAAAAAACCAATTAGCTAATGTAGCTTTTGTTAGGTCAAAGATATCTTTTGCAACGGCTTTTAGTTCGTTACTATAGGTTACTACATTATTTTGTTGTTTAGCAATATCATAGTTACCTACATGAAAAAAATAAGACCTAGAGGGGAATCTCAATATAGTGATTCCTCCTCTAGGTCTTTGTCCTAAAAAGTGTATATACTTTCTGTATCCTGGGATACTTTTAAGCTTTATATGTCAATTATGATTGATCAATCCACTTTTCTTTAGCTTTTATTACATCTGCTTCCGAGAGATGAGTTTGTGCTACTATCTCAGTCATTCCACAACCTTTGTCTATCATTTCCTTAGCTTTTTCCATAGCCTATTCATGATTACCCCATTCATGATTACCTTTGTTCATATGTATATTATCATCCATTATAAATTTCCTCCTTTAGATAAATTAATTTCTACCTTTAGTTTCTACCTATAACAGATTTTTTATACAAAATGAATATAATTTGCTTATATTTCATAACTGCCATATTTTTTTGCTGTTTTCCAAGTCTTACCGTACAAAGATTTAGGATTATTATTAGGTTTTATGCCTCTAAATTCTTCTCTGATTATAGCTCTTGCAATGGACTGAAACTTGATATATGCTCTCTCATCCACTTCTTGACCAACCATATTTTTCATTATTAACTCATTGATTTTTTTATTTACAGCTCTATCGAATTTATTCATCTAACTCACTCCTATACATTATTACAATCATCAATATTATTATCCATTCAGTCACAATTTATCCATTATGCCTTCACCTATTATATGCTTTTCAAGATAGAATTGATGTCTTCACTTACTTTTATCCTATTCTCATATACCCATTCCTCATCAAAATCTATATTAAAGGCTTTCGAAAAGGAGTAATAGAGATTTATTCTTTGATAGTAAAGTTCTAGTTCATACAGATCCTCCAATAGATATTCAGGCTTTGAAATTATCTTTCTTTTTGCTATAAACTGTTCATCTACATAACTTAAAAATGTCCCCATCATATCATTATTGGCTACATCAAAAGGTATTTTTAATAGTGTCCATTGGGTTCTTTGGTCTAAGTGTAAACTTCTTATATTATCAAGTACTATTAAATATTGGTTTATATCCATTTTTCTATAAAATGGTATCTTTTCTTCTTTTGTACTCCATAAGGTTAATTTTTCCCTTAGTGAAAGACTAGTTATTTTTAAGATTTCTTCACTTGGTCCTATAACTCCCTCTTCTATAATCTCATCAAGCCCCTCTAAACTTTCCGTTATAAAAGCCTGGGTATTGCCATAGGAAGCTACATAACCAATGTCATATATTCCTATTCTTCCAGCTCTTCCAGCTATCTGCTTCACTTCTTGAGAGTTTAGAAATCTTACCTCATTCCCATCAAACTTTTTAATATCCATAAATATAATTCTTTTTATAGGAAGATTCACTCCCATTCCTATGGCATCCGTGGATATTAAAATTGTATTTTCCTTTTTAATAAATAAATTATACTGTTTTTTTCTCACCTCAGGAGGTAGATCCCCATATATTATACTTGCCTTTACGCCAAGATTTGAGTAATGATAGGCTAGCTCTAGTACTCTCTTCTTTGAGAATACCACTAAGGCATCCCCCTTCTGAATGTGCTTATAAGAAAAGGCTTTATCCTGCTGCAATAGAGGAATCTTTCTTTTATATTCCTTAAACTCATATTCATCTCCGCAGTCCTCTATTATCTCGAAAAGCAATTCTTTTGCATTAAATGCTCCACATATATGAATCTCTCTACATTTTAGTCCTAAAAGAGCTCGTGTCCAAGCAGCGCCTCTCTGATCATCCTTTATCATCTGAATCTCATCTATAATTGCAACCTCATACTCTTTCTTTGTATTTAATTTTTCTATAGTACAAGAAATATGTGTTGCTCCTTCTATAATTATTTCCTCTTCTCCAGTGATAAGGCTGCATTTCACTCCCTCTCTATTCAACTTCTCAAAATTCTCTAAAGCTAGTATTCTTAAAGGTGACAGATAGATGCCCTTGGTGGCATGCTTAAGCTGCTCCATAGCATTATAGGTTTTCCCAGTATTTGTCTCACCTAAATGAAGATAAAACTTTCGTTTAATGCTTCTAGCTTCCTTATATTCATCCTTTGGGTTAGCAGGAAACACTCTATCAAACTCACTTGAAATAAAATCAGGAATATGTTCAGTTATAAGTACACTTATTATCCCTGATTTATAATAGCTTCCCCGCTTACCTTTTACTACATCCTCAAATTTAAAGGTTGTATTGTTTTTCTTGTTATAATCCTTAATAAGTCTAATAGATATTGTCTCTAATAACTGTGAATATTTCTCATAAACAATTCTATACTCACTAAAATTATCTTTTTCATATTCTTTTAAAACCTTTATCTTTTTTCTAACTGCAGCTTCACTTTCCCATAACGCATTCTCTTTAGTGTGCTTAGTTATTTCTTCAATTTGATTAAATTGGTCTTTTATTTTTATAAAATCTCTTTGATTTCCACCTTTTTTCATGTTTCCACCTCACAAGATTTAATATTCACTTATTCTTGCTTTAAACCCTATTGCTCTACAGTTATAGTGTAGGCACATATGAATTCTTGATCTTTTTCTAAACCTATAATTCCTGGTTTTTCACTAAAATCTCCATTGAAATTAAGAGTATCCGCATGCCCAAACCAGGGCTCTATACATATAAAAGGTGCTCCACTTGGCTTTGACCATATTCCCAGATAAGGGAATCCTTTAAAATTCACGATTAGCTTTTTATTATTTTTATAGCTTTTTAGAGAAAGTTCTGTTGACTTTAGATTGTTAAATATCAAAGCATCCTTCTGGAACATATCTTTATGTAAATTTATAATGTTTTCATTTTTTAAATATAAATTACTATCCTCAGTTAAGAGACCAGTTTCAGCTTGGAGGATTTTCCCTTCAGCCCTTTCCTTCTCATTAAATTCAAGATAATAATCTTCCATAGTTTCTGATTCCATAAAGGGGCAACTAAACCCTGGATGGGCTCCTATAGAGAAGAATATTTTTATATTGTCAGTATTTCTAACTTTATAGGTAACTTCTAAATTGTTTTCAGATAAACTATATTCTACGTCTAGTTGAAATTGATAAGGATATTTCTTTAAGGTCTCCTCACTACTAGCTAATCGGTATATAAGCTTACTTCTGCTCACTAATATCACTTGAAATTTACTATCTCTTGCAAACCCGTGCTGTCCAAGATTATATTCCTTATCCAGAGCTCTATATTTATCAGCTTTAACCTTACCAACTATAGGAAATAAGATGGGTGCATGTCTATTCCAATATTGTGAGTCAGCCGTCCATAAATATTCTATGTTATCTTTCTTTCCTTTTATGCTTGTAAGCTCTGCCCCCTTTTCATCTGCTATTATTTCAAGGAAGTCATTTTCTAATCTCATTATCAATTCATTACCCCCTTATTAATTCTATGTTCTCTACTATTATAAATGTAGTATGCCTAAAATAAAATTTTATATTTAATTTGCCTTACTTATCTCTCAATAATTCCCCTTATAAAAAATCATGTCCAAACAAATACTATATTGAAAATATTCTTACCATGAAAATTCAACAAAAATATAGTATCAAAAGGAGATGTAGTATATGGCTAACTTTAATAGTGTTGTCAAATGGTTCGATGACGAAAGAGGCTTTGGTTTTATTTCTGCCAACGGAGGTAATGATGTATTTCTTCATCATTCACAAATTAAAGAAAAAGGAAATGATAAAGTTATACATGAGGGTGTATCAGTAAGTTTTGATATTGTAGAGGATGAAAAAGGTCCTTCCGCTATTAATGTTCAAAAAATATAGGTTTACTTAAGTAAATCCTCTGAAAAGGTAATATGGTATACTTAATTATATACTATATACATTTTTCAGAGGTTTATTTTAAAATAAGGGACAATCTATTTAATTATATAACTTTTTATTGTGATAAAACAAAATTTGGAGGGTAATTTTATGCAAGAAAAATCAAAGCTAGCTAAAATCACTTTGACCTGTGGGTTAATAGGGATTATTGCTGTGCTACTCACTATAATATGTGATTTCATATTAATTGGAAAACCGAATAGCACTTTTGATTTTTTGAAACTAGGAACTGAAAGCATGAAGGGCTTGTCTCATTGGAGAATACTTATGGGTACATTTCTAGGAATTATTGTAATACCCATTCAAATCCTAGGGCTAATACCAGTTTATTTTGGGTTAAGGCCTGCTGGGAAAGTTAAAGCCCTTTCTGTAGTTCTTATAATAGGTCATGCAGCAGTTATTGCAGTGGCATTTCACATGTCCTATGCATTTATTGCAAGTGGTTGGAACCTTTCTCATACATTAGAGCCTGGAAATATTGCTACTGTAAATATGATAAAAAACTTTGACCTTTATTGGAAGATAACTATGACAATAATGGCAGTGGATTTAATCCTTAGTTCGCTACTCTATATGTTCCTTATAATCAGAGGAAACACTTTATATCCAAAATGGATGGCCTTATTTAATCAAAGCTTTATTATGTTTTACACCTTCATTATAATTCTACCATTCCCAAATCCAATAGGGGGTTTTGTGGCCCCAGCTTTTCTTAATTTTTCAACTTTGATATTCTTTATTTTTTCCACAACTATAGTTTATAAAAAGCTAAAAATTAATTAAATTAATATCGTCTTTTTTGAAACTTTTCTTACCTCATAAATATCTAATAGTTGTAAAAAAGAATGCTGCAGCATCTAAAAGGGGTAGAAAATGCAAAATATATTTGACCTTGTTCATAAAAGTAAAAATGGAGATATATCCTCCTTTATGGAACTACTAAAGGAGAAAGAACAGTTTATTTATAATATTACCTTTCCCTACACAAAAAATCCCTATGATACCGAAGATTGCATATCAGAAGCATCAATAAAAGCCTTTGATAAGCTAAAGCAATTAAGGAATGAAGAGAAATTTTATTGCTGGTTTATTTCCATACTTATAAATGTCTGTAGGAAAAACATTAAGAGTAGAATTACTAGCTCTTCTGAGGATACTCTTGATCAACTCAGAGATGAATTCTCCTATGAATCTGCTGACGACAGGATTATTGTAGAAGCCCTGCTATCTAAACTTAGAAAAGATGAAAGGGATATCCTTGCACTTAGATATTTAAAAGATTTTTCTTTGAAAGAGGTTGCATTTATTATGGACATACCCCTCAGTACAGTAAAAACAAAGATATATAGGGCCTTAAATTTTTTAAAGGCTAAAAATGGAGGTATGAAAAATGAATGCTAATAATCCTAAGGATTTAATGGATAATGTTGAGAGAAATCTTAGAAAACATATTAAAGATAAAATAAGGAAAAGCTACCTTAATAAAATAGTTGGTTCAGCAATTGTACTATTAATAATAATACCAGGATCCACCTTCGTCTATGCCCAATATAATGGAAGTATTATATATAAACAAGAAGTAGATTTAGCCCGTGAACACAAAAATATTACAGAAGTAAAGGGAGTCTTTAAATATAAAGATGTTGAATTTACAATTAAAGAGATTGTTGCAGATGATACAGGAATGGAAGTTATTTACGATACCTCCGATCCAAAGTATTCAATAAATGAAGTTACTTTTGGTGACAAAGATAATAAAGAATTTTATAAAGGTTGGGGCTATACACTTCCAGATTTAAATTTAGAGGATAATGAAAAAGCTTTCTGTATCCTTATATCAGATAGTAATATTTCAAATTATATGCACAATAATCCAGTATCTTTGAAAATAAATAGTCTTATTGTTAAAGCTGATAATAATACAAATAATATTTTCAATAAAATGGGATCTATTTTCGAAAATAATGAGAAACCAAAGGTTGATTGGACTTTAAAAATGCAAATACCTATGCAGCAAATTAATGTTATACCCGTAAACAAAGAATATTCTTTAGATATTGGCACATTAAAAGTGAAATCCTTAACCCCAGGTGTATTAAAAAGTATTCTTGACTATAGTTTTGTACCTAAGGATAAAAATTTAAAAAGTATATCCCCTGTTTTTTCTTTAAGATTAGATAAGGAGTACCTAACAGGTAGTGGCGATGATGGTTATTCCCTTGACTCTGGCATTGGTGGAACCGAGGTCTTTAACTCTATATATTATAGAAATCCTGATGAGATAGGAATAAACCTTATTGGTTTAAAAGCGGATTATGATTTCAGTAATTCAATGGTTTATAAGATAGATAAGAATAAGTTACCAGCGGAATTTGATTGTAATGGGGAAAAATTTAAAATTACTTCTATGGAGCAGAAAGATGACTCAACTATATTCACTGTAGATTATGCTAAAACAAATAGGATCTATAGTGAGTTTCAGTTTACTGGCTCAGGAACAAAGGAAAGTTCGAATAAAAATAATAATGAAAGTATACAGTTTATAGATCAGCCCTCCAGGGACGGAATTTATAACGCTTTGATGAAAAAAATCCCTAATTTAAAAGACATAGAAAGCAAGTTTGGAAGCTTGCAAAAGGGATCTTTAAATACTGAGGTTATTATAAAACCCGGATCAACGGAGATCACAATAAATTCTGCTACTAGAAATTTAATTTATGATGAAGCAGAAGTAATAATACACAAATAAACCTTACTGATTTGAAAACTATATTGCTTAACAATATAAAAAATAATATATATATGTTTAGAATAAGTTCTGATATTGTGCCTCTAGGTTCCCATGAGATTAATACCTTTCCTTGGAGCTTATATTATAAAGAAAAGCTTAGTGAAATAGGGGCTTTTGCTAAGTTTAATGGCATAAGACTTTCTATGCATCCTGGCCAATACACTGTAATAAACTCTCCGAGTGAAGAAATTGCAAACAAAGCTATAAAAGATTTAGAATATCATTGCAAGTTTTTAGATAGTCTAAATATTGATTATACAAACAAGGAACATGGCTATAATTACCACAAAAAATGTTCAGCTTCTGTAAGAAATAATTGTAGTTTTCTAGAGTTTTATACTTTAATTGATGAAGTTATAAGCATACCTCTTCAATGGAAGTCTCAAAAAAACGCCTTTGAGCATGTATGGGGCTATGTAAAGGAAGCGGCTTCAAAGGGAGAAAGAAATCACTTTGAAAAGCTTATGGAGGAAGAGAATCCAGCTAAAGTTAAAGACTACCTAGAAATCTTAGTTTACAGATATAATAGTGAGTATCTTATGGATTCCTACTTTTTCTCTCAATAGCCATTAGTGATTTCCATTCTCATATTTTCATTATTATTTTTCTATGATTTTAACAAGTTTATTATACAACTCTTCTCTGTCCTTACCTTTAATAACTTTGTCCTTGATCTTTGCTATAGGTGAATCTGAACAAGCATGGCATTCACCTATGCATCCTTCACTTATTAATATTGCTATAAGTATTATAACATAGTTATGGTTGGCTTAATTGTCTATATATGGTAAGCTATTGTAATAAAAATGTTTGAAAGGAGCTTGTAAAATGGATGAACTAATAATTGAGAAATCTTTCAATATGAAAAGAAGATTTTTTGATGATGGTAATACAAGAAGTTATGATTTTAGGATAACCCAATTAAAAAAGTTAAAAACTGTGATTAAAAAAAATGAGAAGGAGATTCTTGAAGCTCTTTACTTGGATCTTCATAAGTCAGCTTTTGAAGCTTTTACTTCTGAAATAGGTATTATATATGAAGAAATAAATTTTACAATAAACCATTTAAAGTCATGGATGAGCCTAGAAAAGGTTCCTGTGCCTATAGTTTTACTGCCTTCTAAAGGCTATATATATTCTGAGCCTTTAGGGGTAGCCCTCATAATAGGGCCTTGGAATTATCCTTTTCAACTACTCTTTGCTCCGCTTATTGGAGCAATCTCTTCGGGAAACTGTGCAATGCTTAAACCTTCAGATCAATCAAAGCATATAAGCAATTTAGTTTCAAAGATTATAAGTGAAACCTTCCAAGAAGAATATGTAAGTGTGGTACAGGGTCCTGGAGCGATGCTTGGACCAATGCTCATAGATAAATTTAGATTCGACCATATATTTTTTACAGGGAGTGCGGCTATTGGTAGGAAAATTCTAGCTATGGCCTCCAATCACCTAACTCCTGTTACCTTAGAACTTGGTGGTAAAAGCCCTGTAATTGTACATAAGGATGCAAATATAGATGTTGCAGCTAAAAGAATAACCTGGTCGAAATATTTTAATGCAGGGCAAACTTGTGTATGCCCTGACTACTTATTAATTCATGAGAGCATAAAAGATGAGTTTCTTGATAAAATGAAATTCTACATCAAGGAATTCTTTGGAGATAAGCCAATTGAAAGTGAAAGCTTTGGAAGAATAATAAATGAAAAAAGATTTGATATATTAAAGGGACTTTTTGATGAAGGTGATATTATTATTGGTGGGGAAAGTGATAGAGACAGCAATTTCATTTCTCCAACAATAATAGATGGAATAAATGTAGATAGCAAAATAATGAAAGAGGAGATCTTTGGTCCAATACTTCCTGTTATTACTTATAAGGATATACATGAGGTTTTGGATATAGTAAGGAGAAATCGTTATCCTTTAGCATTATATTTATATACTAAAAATAAAGATATTGAGAACTTCATACTGGAAAACATTGAGTTTGGAGGGGGCTGCATAAACAACGGCTTGGTTCACTTAGCTAATTCTACCCTACCTTTCGGTGGAGTTGGAAATAGTGGTATGGGAAGCTACCATGGCAAATGCAGTTTTGATGTATTTTCTCATAAAAAGAGCATTCTAAAAACTGGTGAATGGCTAGATCCCCCCTTAAGATATGCACCTTATAGTAAGCTAAAATTAGATATTGCTAAGAAATTCTTTAAATAATATATACATTTATTAGTTAGCTTCTAAAATAATTTCATTTGCTTATTTTCATAATCTTTACTGACGAAGGCACTAATATGATCCATTCCATATATAATGCCAAGTCGGTCACATTCAATTGTAAATACTTCCTCTAGCCTTTTGTGATTTAAGGAATAACACTCATAAGAATTACCGAAAGTATTTATATATTTTTGTTTCAGGCCTGGAAACAATTTATCTAGCTGCAAATAAAAATAATCTCTTTGATTCTGTCTCAAAGTTACACCGAAGCCATGATTAATAAATTTAGCTCCACATTCAAAGGCTCTATTAACAAGGCTCTGAATGTTTTCCTCAGTATCATTAATAAAGGGTAATACTGGCATCAGTAATAACCCTACCATAATCCCAGCCTTAGATAATTCTTTCATAGCGTCAAAACGTTTGCTACTTAGGGTAACATTAGGCTCGATCTTGCGACTCAAGGCATCCTCTACTGTAGTTACGGTAAAATTAACTACTGCTGGGGAATGCTTTTTTATTTCCAATAGTAAATCCATATCCCTAAGTACCAAATCTGATTTAGTATCAATAACGATGCCATATCCATATTGGTTGATTAGCTTTAAGACTTCCCTGGTTAGTTTAAGCTTTTTTTCAATTGGATTATAGGGATCACTCATGGAGCCAGTGATAATAATTCCCTTTTTTCTTTTAGTTCTTAGCTCTTTTTCAACTATGTCAATAGCATTTTCTTTTACTTTAACTTCATCAAAATTTTCCACATGATAACATTCACTTCTACTATCACAATAAATGCAACCATGGCAACAGCCCTTATAGAGGTTCATATTAAAGTTGCTACCGTACCAGCCACCCTTAGCACTATAACTAGAAATAATTGTTTTGGCTGGTATAGTTTTAATCTTATCTATCATCTATCTTCCCTGAAGTAAGCAACCCCAAGATTTTTGGGAGGTGCATTTTTCTTTGACTTTTTCATTGAAACTACCACTAATATTAATATGGTTACAGCATAAGGTATTATATCTACTAAGGATTGAGGAAATTGTATTCCTGCATTTTGAAGTCTAAACCCAATAATATCTAGACCCCCAAAGAGAAAGGCTCCTGCTATTGCTTTATATGGATTCCAGGATGCGAATATTACTAAGGCGATTGCTATCCAGCCCCTTCCTGATACCACATTTTCCTGCCAGGTAGGTATATAAACTAAGGATAGATATGCCCCTCCAAGTCCACACAAGGCTCCTCCAAATAATATGTGAATATATTTATAGAGAGATACATTTACACTTGCTGCATCTGCGCATCCAGGGTTCTCTCCTATGGCTCTCAAATTTAGTCCTTTACTTGTGTTGAAGAGATATATTCCAAGCATTATAGCTACTATATAGCCAAGGTATACAAAAGGATCCTGTTTAAAAAGTATAGGCCCTATAAAAGGGATTTTACTTAATATTGGAAGGTTTAAAGTTTTAAAGAAAAGTTTTATAGCTTGTGGTGCTGTTTGGCCCACCAGTTGCCTACCAAGTATAGTGGAAAATCCACTTCCAAAGGTTGCTACTGCTAGACCTGACACTACTTGATTAGCCCTTAAGGTTATAGTAAGAAAAGCAAATATTA
>JGI24146J20443_1000954_pt1 | contig 19346 bp, 16 predicted proteins | sample BarGraIncub1131A_FD_20443 | JGI IMG/M metagenome (IMG submission 20443) | reverse complement strand
GCCAGCTGAGGCAGAGGATGGATCAGGCGTGTGAAAATAGTATTTATCAGATGGATCGCGACACCTATGGCAAGAATTCCAAGCTGTATGAGCAGCAGTATGGCCAGAAGAGGTTTTCTGGAAAACGCAGGACCGGCCGTAATACCTACCCAAATAAGGAGCGCACCCGTAATAGCGGAAACACCTGTCAGATAAAGTACACCGCGCAGAAGATTCCTGCGGTTTTGGGGCTTAATCATACGAGCGGGCCGATTTTCCAACAGGTCCAGAAGTAAAGGACATCCATTCCCGACTAAATACGTTCCGACATGATTCGGCAATATAAGTAATGGGTCCGTATGCACCATACCTGCAAGCTGCACCGCTTTGGCTGCAACTGCAGATTCCATCAATTTGTGGCGCTCCGCTAATTTTTCTACTTGTCTGCGATATCGTCCTCGTGTATTAGCGTCTGTCAGTGAATAAATCCCGGCAGGGTCCAATTCAAGTGTCGACTCCATTTTTGAGATTTTTTTGAAAGCCTCTTCCCAATTGAGTTCCCTCATCTCCTTGAGACTTATGATCAGGGAGCTAATCCGCGACTCTGCCATTGCCTCACGCTGTCTCTCTTTATTGACCATCTCGGTAATGAGCTGCAGATAGGCATCCCGTTCCAAATCGTTCATTTGCGAAAGCCACAGCACAACATCCGTTTCATCAACAGACATGTTTCTAAGGCAATAGAAAAAATAAGTTACAAATTTCTCGTTTCGGTACTTATTTCTGTCCATTTCCTTAATGAGCAGTTCGTCAATATTCTTGCTGCCGGAGCGAATTGCCGCCGCAATCCGCTCCGCTGCCTGTCCTGCATGAATCTTGACCTTGATACCCTGTATCATAAGAACCGCTTCGTCAACGATTTTTTCCAGAAGACAAAGGCTTATAACCGTGCCGAAACACCAAATTTCCTTTGACTTAAGTTCTTTCTCCATCTGATAGGCATTAAGCAAATGAATGATTGTATTTTCCTGCGGGTGATTGTTGGTAGCATCAATTATCTCACGTGCAATTATGTACAGGCGCGGACAACTCTTCCAAAGTCCTGTTTCAAGTGTCGGCAGGCGGGATAGCTCATGCAGCTTTCCTGTTCCCTGCAATTTTTTGATTTCCCGGTAAAGAAGATTGTAATTATCAAAAATCCATACTGATGCCGGAATCGTCGAAATGGTTTTCGCAGGTGTCCTGCTCAACTGACGGCGCACAGACTGAAGATTGAGGTAAATCCTCCACTGTGCATTCCGGAGAATGCTGCTATGCTTACGTTTGCGCAGAATTTGCTTTTTTGCAAGTTCCCGCATAATATTTTCACTGTTTCCGCTGCTTGCGGCCGACTCAAGATGCAGCAGCCACTCCTCGGTTCGAGATGGAATCCGATAGGGCCTGTAATAGTGAAATACTGTTTCAATTCGCTTAATTATAAAAAGAAGTATAAAGACCGCCAGTAGAATCCATAGAAGAATTGTATACTGTGAAATTGAAAATAACTGCTTCATGGCACAACCTCCATTTAGCTGCTTATAAAATAATTTATTATTTTTATGGTCTACACTATTATGTCATATATTCAAATGACTTTAATAATAACATGAACATCATGGTTTTTCGAATTTGCTTATAATTTCATTTTTTCGCACCTGTATTTTATCAACTATTTTTCGTTTCATATGACAAAAGTATTCTCGGAGAATATTTGAATAACCTTATGGCAGGAAAAACAGTAAAGGAATCTCAGGATGCAGCTATAGCCGTCAGTGGCCCGGACGATGGCGATGCAACTCCTGCTGTTTTCAAAATGACTGGAAATGAAGATTTGACAATCATGCAGATGGGCATACTTAACGGAAGTTTTGAAGCAGAAATGACAGGCTGGTCAGGAACGGGAGATTCACGGGTAATCAGCTCTCTGACAGATTTGTCACCTACAGATCAGGCCAATATGGCAATAATCAGTACAGGACTGGGCTCTGCGGAAGCGTCATATGGAACGGAAGGCAGTTCCCTGCAGCAGACATTTATAGTTCCTGCAAATGCAAAACTGTTAACGTTTGATTATGACGTAGTATCTGAAGAACCTATGGAATACGTCGCAAGTTCTTATGATGATTATTTTGACGCTTCAATCATAGATATGACTGGAAATTCGGTGCAATTGGTATATGAGAATGTAAATGACTCGGCATGGGTTGAATTGGGAGGCGACTATTTCTCCGGAGGAGATGATACCACCTATGACACTACCTGGATTTCAAAATCGATTGATGTATCAGCTTATGCCGGCCAATGCATTACTTTAACTTTCCATACCGGAGATGTAGGCGACAGCGCATATGATACTGCAGGACTACTTGATAACATCAAATTATACGTTTCACCATAATAATGTCCGTGCTGAAAAGCACACCTGAATGCTCGCTTTTATATCAAATCCCCAAAGACTTTATTCCTACGCATAGCATTTCACTAATGCGATGATGATCTGAACACATTGATCCATACCTTCAACTGTGATGTGCTCAAAGATGCCGTGGTAAGCATATCCCCCGGTACCGAGGTTAGGGCAAGGAAGTCCTTTGTAACTAAGTGCGGCACCGTCGGTTCCGCCTCGCATAGGAATAATAATCGGTTTTACTCCAACGCTTTCCATCGCAAGCATTGCGTTCTCTACGAGATGAAAGTTGTTTTTGATGATGTCGTCCATATTTTTGTATCGGTCCGTGATCGAAAGACAGACGGTATTCGCTCCGTATTTTTCATTTATTATTTTTACTGCCTGCTGTATTGTATTTTTACGGGCAGTTAGAAAGTCATTATTATGGTCGCGCAGGCTATATTCCATGGACACGTGTTCAATGCCACCTTCAAGCCTGCGAAGATAATAGAATCCTTCATATTCTTCGGTGTGTGCCGGTGTTTCCGCACCCGGCAAAAGGCTGTTAATTTCACAGGAAACGACCAGAGCATTCACCATTGTGTTTTTAGCTGTTCCCGGATGCACGGCTATTCCGTTGATTTCCAGGACAGCTTCGGCGGCGTTGAAATTCTCGTATTCCAGCTCTCCTTCGCGTCCCCCGTCCATCGTGTAGGCAAAATCCGCACCAAAACTCTCCACATCAAACCAATCCGCACCTTTCCCTACTTCTTCATCCGGCGTAAAGCCAATGCAGAGCCTTCCATGCGGAAGCTGTTCCGCCAGAATGATTTCACAGGCTGTCATTATTTCTGCGATACCTGCTTTATCATCGGCACCCAGCAAAGTGGTTCCGTCTGTGGTAATAAGTGTACGCCCTTTCAGGGTGTGCAGATGCGGAAACATTCCCGGGCTTAGAATACTGCCGTTTCCCTGCAGCACAACATCTTCTCCCTGATAATTTTCTATTGCCTGAGGTTTGACATGATCGCCTTTAGCATCAGGAGCTGTGTCCATATGAGCAATAAATCCAAGTGACGGTTTTCCTTCATACCCGGCTGTGGCAGGAAGTACGCCGTACACATAACCCTGTTCGCTGACCCTGACATCGTTTATCCCAAGTTCTGTCATCTCGGAAGCAAGTAAATGCGCCAGATCTAACTGCCGGGCGCTTGTCGGGCGGTTTTCGGAATGATCTTCGGAAGTTGTGTATATAGCTGCATATTTGAGTAATCGTTCATAAGATTTCATTGTATTCCTCCTGGAAATGGCTTGTGTGTGAGTAATTATGAATAACAGGGCAAAGCGGGACCATACTTGTTGCATCATTGTCACAGAATAATTATTGTCTTCCCGTCTTTCGTTTTGATGATCAATCCGCGTGCCGTTTCTTCCGTTTTTGTTGACGTACTTGACTTGATAGTCATGATATTGGAAAGGAAGATGAACAGGTCTCCTGTAAATCCTTTGGTTCTTACGATGATTGACTCATCTGCCAATTCAACTTGAACCTGTGCTTTGGGCACTCCTTCCAAATCATATACGGTTTCGCACACCTGGACTCCAGGAATAAGATTATATATGGAGATCGTTGCTGAACCGGCAAAGTCGTATTCAGGCGACTCCCTTCCTTCTCCGGAAACAATGACAGAATTTTCACGGGCAAGAAGCGGGAAAGTAAAATAATCATGGTTTTCCTCAACCCACGCCGGTCCTTTTACCTGTATCCCTGTAAGAATATTTGTCCATTTCCCTGAAGGTACATAGTAAGATGCAAGCCCTTCGCTGTTAAAAATCGGTGCAGACAACAGTGATGATCCGAGCATATATTGCTGGTCCAGATACTCACATGTTCTGTCGGAAGGGAATTCCAAAAACATCGGCCGCATCATAGGGACACCTTTTTTGCAGGCGTGCACGGCAGCAGCATACAGATAAGGCATGAGACAAAGCTTAAGCTTTGTAAACTGCCGGGTAACTTCCACCGCTTCCTCGCCATACATCCACGGAACCTTATATTCCTGATTGCCATGGTATCGGCTGTGAGACGAAAGCAACCCGAATTGCGTCCAGCGCTTGTATATATCAGGAGTACAGCCAGCTTCGAACCCGCCGATATCATGACTCCAGAATCCAAATCCACATAGGGAAAGAGAAAGTCCGCCTCTTAATGATTCGGCCATAGAAGCATAATTGGACAGGCAGTCCCCGCCCCAGTGCACGGGAAATTTCTGACCTCCGACTGTTGCCGAACGCGCAAACAGACAGGCATTCCCTTTGCCGAGCTTTCTTTCAAGTACCTCAAAAACTGACTCGTTATATAAATATGTATAATAATTATGCATGCTGTCAGCGGAAGCTCCATTAAAATAGGAAATACCGTCTTCTTTTGCTTTGCTTCCGTAAAAAGCATCTTTAACAGGAATTCTCTCGCCAAAGTCAGTCTTGAATGCATCAACACCCATATCAATCAGGCGTTCGATGTATTGCTGATACCATGCTTTGGCATCAGGGTTTGTAAAATCTACCAATGCCATTCCTGCCTGCCATCGTTCCCATTGCCATACATCCCCGGAACCGGTATTAACGAAATAATTACGCTCCAGTCCTTCTTTAAAAAGCGGAGATTTTTGCGCAATGTATGGATTAATCCACAAACAGACACGAACGCCCTTCTTATGGATTCTCTCTATCATTTTTTCGGGATCCGGAAAAATGCTTTCATTCCACGCAAAATTTGTCCATTCAAAATCTTTCATCCAGTAGCAGTCAAAGTGAAAAGCGGACAGCGGAATCCCCCTCTCGATCATCCCCTCAATAAAGTGAATGACGGTATCCTCGTTATACTCTGTTGTAAATGAAGTTGTGAGCCAGAGTCCAAAAGTCCATGCCGGCGGCAGTGAAGGTTTTCCGGTTAGGTCCGTATAGGTGGAAATGACGTCTTTAACAGTTTTTCCGCCAATAATCATGTACTCCATTTTTTCTCCGGCAACTGAGAATTGGGTTTTTGTAACGCTTTCACTCGCCACTTCGAAAGAGACGCGATCCGGGCTGTTGACAAACACGCCATATCCTCTATTGGTCACATAGAACGGAATACTTTTATACGCCAGACCGCTGTCCGTACCGCCGTCTTCATTCCATATGTCTATCGTCTGACCATTTTTAATGAACGACGAAAATCTCTCACCCAGCCCATATACATTCTCTCCCGGAGAAAGCTCCAGACACTCACGTACGTAAGATTTTTTATGGGGATCAATGATATATGCCATTGATTTTCCCGATGTCGACGTAAGATATTTCCCGTCGTAAAAATAGCCAATACTCCAATTTCCTGTCTTATTAATTCTTGCCTCTGTTTTTCCGGAAAACAAAATATATTGGGAATCCGTCTCCTTGGTATGTACACATAATGCGTGCTCTTCTGATACATTTCTTGTAATGCTAAATTGTGCTTCCTTTTGCCGGCTTCCCATATGGTTTTGAATAGAAATACTGATTACATCATCAGCAGGAGAACTTACCGTAATCGTAAGCAGCCCGCCATCTGTTGTATTTCCGCGATGTACAATTCTGGTATAAGGCGCAAACACTGTGATACTGTCCGCACAGCAATTTGCTGTAAATAGCTCCTTGGGAGAATATACCTGACAGTCTTCTTTTGTAAGCCACATTCCGTTAGTAAATTTCATGAAAGCCTCCGTAAAAATGGTTGTTCAAATAGTTTAGAAAATGCTGCAAAAACATCTGTCTGGTCCCTTCGGCAGATAGGGATCCAGCGCACCGGCATGAATACAGACTAAATATTTGTAAATTTATTCATATGAACAATATGTTGGATGTTGTTTTAGTTTACTTTCTAACAATGCTGCAATCAAGTGCAAATCAAACAATCACTTCTGCACTGTGTACATAGCTTTGCGTTTTCTTGTTTCGAGTTGTATATTACATGTATATTTATCTAAATATTTACATATCCATCTGCAATTCCAGTAATTAGTAAAATTTCGGAAGATGATATGAAAGTCAGTATAAAAAATAAAAGAATTAGGGCAGATGGCTGTTGAAAAAATAATTGATATGGTTAAAAACGGAGACTACATAAAGACAAAGGTTGAATTCTCAACGACATTTATTGAGAGGGACAGTGTTAAGGAATTGGTCCACTGAAGATTAGAAATATCAGCACCGTCATTTCATAAAAAACCGCAAAAAAATGCCTGCGGACAATTATTCGCAGGCATTTTTCCTTAATTAAAGCGTCTTATGTGTTCCATCGCAGAACGGAGGGGTATGGGTATGTTTACAGCCGCACAAGTATACGGTTTCTGATTTTTCGGCCGTGAATTGAACTGTTTTAAAAGAAGTGACTTTATGAGATCCGTCGCAGAACGGCTGACTGCCGCTTCTTCCACAGGCACACCAATAGTAGGACTTACCTTCTTCAACCTCAACAGCATATGGACCCTTCTGGGCAATAATTGGTTCTTCCATTTTGACATCTTCCTTTCTGTTTATATAATAATTACTTTCACTTAAGACTTCTGTATCAAATAATCATATACTTTAATAGTCTAATAAACAATTGCGCTATTTGCGGATCAAATTGCGTGCCGGCGCATCTTTCAATTTCTTCCAATGCCTCTTGTTTTGATATTGCTGTCCGGTATGCCCTGTCGTTGGTCATAGCATCAAACGCATCCGCGATGGCCAGTATTCGTGACAGAAGCGGAATTTTTTCTCCTTCCAGACCTTGCGGATATCCTTTGCCGTCCCATCTTTCATGGTGGCACAGGATGTATTTCGCGATAGGGACAAGTTCAGAAGTAGCCTGTGCAATCCTGACACATCTTTTCCGGGGTTCATTTTTTCGCAAAACACGGGGCATATTTATTTGCCAGCAAAATAGCTTCTATCATACTGACCGGGCTTGCGACGCCCTGGCCTGCAATGTCAAATGCAGTCCCGTGATCGACGGAGGTACGAATAAATGGCAGACCATTTGTAATGGCTATCGTTTTTTCAAAATCAAGGGTTTTGGTGGCGATATGCCCCTGATCGTGATAAAGGGATAGTACAGCGCTAAACCGTCCCTGAAGAGCAAGATGAAAAACCGAATCCGCACCCAGAGGACCGACAACGGAATAACCCATAGCATTGAGTTCGCGAACCGCAGGTTCAATTTCCGTCATTTCCTCTTCCCCGAACAGCCCGTGCTCTCCGCAATGAGGGTTAAGTCCCGCTATTGCCAATGTACCCTCAGTGATACCAAGCTGCTCCAGTGCTTTCATACAGCTTATTGTACACGCAATAATCCTGTCTTTTGTAATAAGATCGCAGGCTTTCCGCAAAGACACGTGCCGGCTTAAGAAAAAAACTCTCATACCGTGTACTTCAAACATGGTAAGTGGATTTGGTGTCGCCGTCAGTTCAGCAAATATTTCAGTATGTCCAATATAATTTACATAACCCGCCTTCAGGGATTCCTTATTTATTGGTGTCGTAGCAACAGCATCAGCCAGACCATTCATTGCAAGGTTGATGGATTTTTCAATATACTCAAAAGCGGCACGCCCGCATAGTCCGGAAACCCGGCCTATTTGAAAAACCGACAAATCAATATTGTTCAAATTGATCAAGTTCATTACGCCCTGCCGGTCAATACACATCCCCGGATCCTCGATCTCATTGATTGTAAGTGAGATATGACAGAAACGCATAGCATCTTCGAGTACCTTCCGGTCGCCGATTACCAGGCACACAGCCATGCTCTGCACCATAGGATCAGTCACGGATTTGAGAACAATTTCCGGTCCGATGCCTGCCGGATCACCCATTGGGATGGCAATAACGGATTTTTTCATATCAATATCCTCAATTTCAACTAAAAACAATTTCAAAAACTGCAGCCTGCTCTGTCAGCAGGGTTGAATACTGGTCCAAACATCTCGAATATCATCAACAATTATGTCTGCGCCGGCTTCGCGAAGCTCTTCCGCTGTATGTGATGAAGTAAATCCGATGCAGGTCATACCGGCAGCCTTTGCAGCCTGGACACCGCTCACCGCGTCCTCAACAACAAAGCACCGGTCAGGAGAAATTCCGCAGCGGCTTGCCGCAAGCAGATAGATATCGGGAAATGGCTTTTTACGTTCGATATCACTTCCGGTGATTACGGCATCAAAAAACGCAGCTGGCAATTCGAGCAGCTCCAAATTAGTAGTTACCTTGATTTGTTCCGCACTGCTGGCTACCGCAATCCGGCAGCCAGCAGACTTGAGCCGGATCAGCATATCCCGCATGCCGGGAAAAGGCTGAACAAATTTTGAGGCCAATTCGCTATATTTTTCATATACATGATGTTTGATGGTGTCGTCAAATACAACATCGTATTTAGCAGTCACTTCGCCGAGGTACATGTCCTCGCCCATACCGATATATGGCTTAAAATCCTCCGGGATGGCCGCAGCGCCAAAATCATGAAGGGCAATAGCCGAAATTTCTGCGAGCGCGGGTTCGGAGTCGACCAGGACGCCATCGCAGTCAAAGAGAATCCCTATGGGACCCAAATCAGCTGAAAGGCCGCTTTTATCAATATTGTGCATATTCATTCTCCCACTTCTGTAATCCGTAATTATATAATATTGTGACTTCTTCTTATGATAGCAACAAACAAGGGCGATGACAAATGAAAAGGAATGCGTTCATAATTTTGAATGCATTCCTCATTCGCTCCTTAATCCATTCCCAAAATCCCGGGTGTATTTCAACTAATGATTGTCGACTCTTTTATATGATTTCCAACGCAATTTTGATCATGTCGTTAAATGATGTCAGCCGCTCTTCGGCTGTACATCTTTCTCCCGTGACCAGATTGTCGCTGACTGTCATTATCGTCAGTGCATCCGCGCCATGTTTGGCGGCCAGGGAGTAGAGTTCACAGGTTTCCATATCTATGGCAGCTACGCCATAGGAAGATAATAATTTCTTTTTCTGATCGAGCGCATCATCATAAAATTTGTCGCTTGTAAAAACATTTGCCACTACGGCTTTCATGTTTTCCTGCATTGCCAGATTATGGGCTCTGTCAAGAAGATCAAAGCTTGCTGTCGGTGCAAAATAAATGCTGCCGAATCGGTCATGATTCATATTTGAGTCCGTTGATGCACCAAGTGCAATGACGACATCCTTCAGATGTACGTTCGGATGGATGCTGCCGCATGTCCCTACCCGGATAAGCGTTTTAACTTCGTAAAACTCCATTAGTTCGTTCGCATAAATGGACATGGACGGCATTCCCATTCCCGTACCCTGTACCGATACCCGCTTTCCTTTGTATGTACCGGTAAATCCAAACATTCCGCGCACTTCGTTGTAGCAGACAGGATTTTCAAGAAAATTCTGAGCAATGAACCTGGCGCGAAGAGGATCTCCCGGAAGCAGCACTTTAGAAGCAATATCTCCCGGGTTTGCCGAATTATGTGGTGTGCTCATAATTTTACACCTCTTTTATATGGAAATTTTACCATAATTCAAGACAAATACGTGTATTGTTACTGAGCAAGCTTCCCAAACCGGCTATTTATTGCCAGGGCCGGATCCATGGGGACCGGTACACCCACGGTTCCTTCCGGAATGTCGATCATACTGATTTTCTTTAGTTTCTTGTCTTTAAATTGAGGAAGCCACTGAGCCTGTGCTTCAAACATCTCGATTACCATTTCTCGAATTTCCGATAAAGACAACACGCTTGAGGTAAGTGGGTCCATTGCGATTGCCCAGAAGGCCATTTCAGGATCAGACTGCATAGCAGCTTCCACGGCCAGAGACTGTACAGAGATGTTTGACTGGTTCATTGCTGCCAGGTGTGGCGGCAGTTTCCCGATAACTGTCGGATGCAAACCCATTTTGTCTGCAAACACAGGCACTTCCACGCACGCATCCTGAGGCAAATTATTGATATAGCCCCTGTTCATTACGTTTCCGCTGAATTTGAATATTTTACCTGTTTCCAAAGCCTCCAGAATGTATGTGCAGTATTCCTTGCTGCGCGGCTCGAGTTCACCGCTTTCCAATGAAAGCGGGTCTATTTCATGGAATTTTTTGCCCAGCATCTCACAGTATTTATAATAAGCTCCCGATGCGCCGCCGAAATCAGGCTGATCACAATACAGCTCAAGTTCTTTTTTGTTTTTTCTGAACCACGGCAGATACTCTGACAGATGACCGGTTGATTCCGTCATAAAATACCCGCTGTGACGAAGTACTTCACCCCTCACTTTGTCGTTAATGTAATATGCAGGCTTTTCAAAATTGGATTTCAAAAGCGGATAAAGATCCTTTCCGTCTTTTTCAAGTTTCAGAAACCAGTCCATATGATTTATACCGGCGCAAAGATAATCGATTTCTGATTTTTTACAGTCCGTATAGCCGGCGATTAAATCCAGGGTAGTCTGAACACCATGACATAGCCCAACAAAATTCATTTCTGTGCCGCGCCCCATGTACGTACAAACTGCACCCATGGGATTCACATAATTCAGCACGTATGCATTCGGGCAGAGTTCTTTCACATCTTTCCCGATATCGAGCAGAACAGGTGCCGAACGCAGACACCTGAACACCCCGCCGGGTCCCAGAGAATCCCCGATACACTGATCAACACCGTACTTATATGGAATTTCATAATCAAATTTGAATGCGTCAACTCCGCCAATCTGAAAAATCAGTATTACGTAATTTGCATCCCTTAAAGCATCGCGCCTGTCGGTGGTGGAATAGACTTTGGTCCGCAGGTTATTTTTCTTAATGATTTTCTGAGCATAACCCTCCATTTTTTCAATTTTCGAAAGAGTTGGACCCATTAATGCGATTTTGAACCCTTCAAGTGACGGTGTTGCAAAAATATCATTAAGCAGCGTTTTGCAAAATATTAAGCTGCCAGCCCCGATTATTGCAATTTTTGACATATTGATACCTCCAATTTACAGAATATTAAAATCAATTTCTCACACTATTAAAACTCGATCCACGAACTTTCAGTATTTGAGCTTTTAACGCAGTTAATTATGAATTTCACACCGTCAATTCCAGCTTCAACGGATGGAAAATCAAGATCAGCATCAAGCAGCGCTTCGCCGGCTTTTTTCTTAAGTAGTGCACTGGCAAATTTGGAATAAATTGCAGCAAAAGCCTCATAATAACCTTCCGGATGTCCTGCCGGAAGCCTGCTTGAGGCAGCCGCCTCAAGATAACCCTGTCCGCGTGACATAATCTGTACCGGCTGCCCCGGAAATGCAACTCTAAGGTAGTTCGGGTCTTCCTGTCTCCATTCAAGGGAACCCTTCGTTCCAAAAACGCGCACTTTCAGCCCGTTGTCATTGCCGCATGCTATCTGGGAAGCCCAATATAGACCGCCTGCACCGGAATCATATTTGAGCATGACAGAGCCGTTATTATCCAGCGTTCTTCCCTCACCAACAATATCAAGCTTCGCACTGAGAGATTTAATTTTGAGTCCGGTAATATATGCAACCGTATTTTCAATATGACTTCCAATGTCTCCCATACAATTTGAAACGCCGGCTTGTTTGGGATCTGTTCTCCATGATGCCTGTTTTGATCCCTCTTTTTCTATTGTTGTAAGAAGCCAGTCCTGCGGATATTCTGCCATTACAAACAGAATATCTCCAATACTTCCGTTTTTGATCATTTCCCTGGCCTGTTTTACCATAGGGTATCCTGTATATGTATATGAAACGCAAAACAGAAGATCGTTCTTTTTTGAAAGAGCTGCAAGTTCATAACCTTCTTCAACTGTAAGAACAAGAGGTTTATCACAAACAACAGAAATGCCGTTTGCTAAAAAAGTTCTTGCTATCGGAAAATGAGCACTATTAGGAGTGACAATCGTAACGAAATCAATTCCATCATCTCTTTTGGATTCTCCAATTGCCATTTCCTCATAACTTCTGTACAGCCGCTCTGTGGAAATTCCAAGATTTTCCCCTGTTCTTAATGTATTGGCATAGTCCCTTGAGAAGCATCCTGCAGATAATCGGCACTTCCCGTCAAGTGCTGCCGCTTTGCGGTGTGCATCACCTATAAAAGCACCTTCTCCACCGCCTACCATTCCATATCCAAGTACTTTTTTGTCGTTTTTGATTTCCGATCCGCTGATCATACAATTCACCTCCATGTTTTTGCCGATATTTTTTTCAATTCTTCATTTACGTCGAAAGAGCACTATAGTTGAGCAATCCCATAACCTCATACATGATTCTCGCCGCCTCATCAATATTGTCATCAATATACTGCCGTGCCTCACACGATTCAAAATCGTTTGCAAGTATTTTTTCGTATCTCTCCATCAGTTTTCTGGCAGCGTACTGACCGGATTCCCGCACAATTCTTGTCCACATATTTACGCGGACTACGCCATCCTCATTGAGGCCGTTGATATCATCGTTTTTGAGGCTCGATGTTCCGTGCAGGACAAGCATGGGTCTATTAAGCCCCTCTGTCAAACGCACCGCACGTTCTTTAAGGTATTTGGCCGCTGTACCTTCAGACTGCTGTTCCGTCCCGAGATCTGCTACCAAAAAGTCTACCCCTGTTTTTCGAACAAAATCAAGAGCACGTTCAACATAATCATCATTTTGTTTTGCGGCATGATCTCCGCTGACTGACAAGCCCTCTACAATACCCTCAATAAGAATTTGATCGCCATATTGCCTGACATACTCACTGGTCAGACGCACATTTTCTTCATATGGGTATTTTTGCGCGTCAAACATGACACTTGCCAGAAGTTCAACGGCCTCTGTCATTTCCCATCTGTCCTTGACAGGGTCTGCATGGTCGAGATGAGGAAGCACAGTAACATTGGAGTAGGGTGCATATGGTCCTTCGCAGAGAAGCCTGCAGTATTCAAGTGCGGCAATCAGTCCAACTTTCGAATCGTGGTTTCTGGTGATCCTGTGGGTCTGCTGCATATAGTCATAGTTTGCGGTCATTGCAAGTACGACCGGAATATCTTTAATATTGTGATCCTTGGCGAATTGGTCTGCAGCGCGTAAAATAGCCTCTACATTCCAGAAGCTCCCCGTGCAGAAAATCGCCAGACTTACCCCTTTTGCAATGGCAGAATCCATAGCTGTCCGGGCTTCTTTTCTTTTTGTAATATATGCCACGCCTATTTTTCCCCCTTATATATTATTTGAAGTGCCGGGTAAATTCGTTTGTACTGTTCCAATTTGTTTTTGTATATTTTTGCAGAGGAGCTGTCAGGCGAATAAACTTTTTGCGTTTTCGCAAAGAGTTTGGCCGTACTCTCTATATCCTTATAATCCCCCAATGCATACCCGCACAGAATACCCAGCCCGATAGTTCCGCTTTCTACCGATTGCAGTGTCTTAATCTCACAGTTCATAATATCCGCTTTTATTTGCATAAGCTTACACGACTTGGATGCTCCGCCCACAGCCGTCAGTTCTTTCAGATCTATTCCGCAGTCACCTAAAAGCTCAATATTCTGCATCATCTCAAAGCAAATACCTTCGAGTACTGCACGGTAGATCTGCTCTTTTACCGTGCCCATTCGAATTCCAAAAAGAGCTCCCCCCATGCTCGCATCCATGTAAGGTGTCCCTGATCCGAGTACGTGAGGCAGAAACAACAGTGGACTCGGCTCGTCACCGCATTCAGCGTCCAGATCTGCAAACAGGTTTTTACCTGTTTGTTCATATGCGTCGGCGCGCTCCCGTTCGATACAATCCCTGTACCACTTGATCGACGTTCCCGATGATGTATTAAAGGCAAGTGTAATATACCTGTCTTTGAGTACGAACGGTTCACAGCAAAAATTGTGTGCGTACATTTGAGGCGAAATAGAATCCTTATTCAGAACCATGGTAATACACTCTGAAGATCCCATTCCGTCAACAGAATCACCGGCAAAAACAGCTCCCGCACCGAGTGCGGCAAGCGGCTGATCGTGCCCTCCTGCTACAAGCAGAACTCTGTTTTCAAACCCCAGATCAGCTGAAACTTTGGGAGATATATAAGCAATAGGGGTGCCTGAGCGTACCAGCCTGGAAAAACGGGATGTATCCAGACCCAAAGCATCGGCAAATTCTCCGGCCCATATTTCTTTTTTGATATCCAAGAGCATTGTTCGGGAAGCCAGTGAAAAATCAATTGCCGCCTCTCCCGTGAGCATATACGCAATGTAATCACCAAAAAGCATGATTTTTGCAGCTTTGTCATAAGTATCCCGATTATGTTTTTTGATCCACATAAGTTTATTTGCCGAGTACATGGGGTTAATCGGCATGCCTGTCAGTTCCTGCACCTTTTCTCTTTCGAAAAGAGACAGAATATCGGATACTTCATCTGTTCCTCTAATGTCTGAGTAAAAAATGCTTTTATCAAGCACACGGTCATACTTGTCGAGAAGTACAACAGCTTCGCCAAAGGAAGCAATCGCAAGAGCACGTATATCCTTGTGATCAATTGCGATTTGCTGCAGCACGTTTTTAACTGCCGCCCAAACAAGATTTGCGTCAATTTCGGCATACCCCGGTTTCGAAGCAGAAAGTTTATATTCCTGATATTTGTAAGCCGAAATTATTCCGTTAACATCCATAACAGAAGCCTTGCAGCCTGCAGTACCGACATCCAATCCGATGTATGCCATATTGTCTCCTTGTTTTCAGGTAATGATTTCCCGCAGCTTTTGACCGGCTGCATATATGTCTGAGCCAGGTATAAACAAGCTTGATGTTCCTGCCACAAATATATCTGCGCCGGCCGCCTTCATGAGCGCAGCATTTTCAAAACTGACATTTCCGTCTACCTCAATAGCAATCCGATCATATCCATGCACATGCAGGTATTCCCTGAGACGGCCTATTTTTCCAATTGTTGAGGGAATCAGTTTCTGACCGGTATAGCCGGGGTTGACAGTCATAATCAGGATAACATCTACATCATCAAGAACATCTTCGATACTGTTTATCGATGTCGCAGGATTCAGCGCAACACCGACTTTGGCACCCAAATCCCTGATCCGCTGGAGAACCCGCTGCAGATTAACCGTCGACTCCTGATGAACACATACCAGATCGCCCGGCCTTATGTCAAAATAGGACAGCTTGTCCTCCGGCCGCTGAACCATCAGGTGAATGTCGAAGGGAATGTCGGAAATACTCCTTACAACCCTCATAAAATCCGGTCCCAATGTATAATTAGGAACAAACTCTCCGTCCATAATGTCAAAATGCAAATATTCGACCTCCAGTTGAGTAAGGAGTTTGACATTATCTTCCAAATGTTTGAAATCCACACACATCATGGACGGTGAAATCATGCTTTTCATAGGAACTCCTTTATGGATGAATAACAACCCGCATACCGGTATGTCCTTCCGCTGTCGCAAAAGTATCATTGATCTCTTCCAGTTTGAAGGAATGCGAAATATATTGTTTAGCATCTATTGCACCGGATGCAATGAGATTCAGAGCTTTCAAATGATGGATCGGCATCTGCCCATTTTTCTTGCCACGCCGATAATCATGCATCCGATCGGGCCTGCTCCGATAATGACAACTGTTTCACCCAATTTGGTGTCGGATAATTCCAAAGCATTCAGGACGCAGCCAGCAAACCGTAGTAACTGCAAACGAGCCCCGCTGAGAGAAAAGGGAGGGCGGGACTCGTCTGCCAGTTGCAGAGTTGCTACATCCCGCAAGACCTGAGATATTTCACACTTTTCAGTAAGACATCAGCGCCGCCGACAATCTCAAGCGTAGAAGTTTTAATGTTTGCATCCCTTAAAACATCACAGACACCCTTGATATCGATTACACCGTCCCCAACCGCAATCGTTGAGAACCCGCAGCCATATTGTGTGCCTCTCTTAGCAATCCATTCTTCACCAAGGTCCTTCCAGTGAATATGATAGATTTTGTCTTTGAAAACTCTTGCCATCTCAATGGGATCCGTACCGCCCAGCCATGAATTACCGGTATCAAGATTTACACCGAGGGATTTCGGATTGCCAAGAAGATCCATGATTCCTTTCAATCCTTCGATGGTATCTGTTACCGGGCCATGGGGTTCAAGTACGATACGCACGCCATAATCTTCCGCCATTCTTACCGGCTCAAGAAGTTTTTCAGCGCAGGTGAATATTTTCTGGTCAATTGTGGTTTTTTCCGCCCACTCTGAATGCGGCTCACTATCCGTTGTAACAACTTCCCTTACTCCGATCGCTGCTGCAAATTGTACAGCCTTCATGATCTCTCCTGTTCCGAACCTGCTGGGTTTTGTCGGATCGAGAAGATTGGCATGAGCACAAACTGTAGCAATTTTCATGCCGTATTTATCGAACAGGCGTTTTACGTCATACGGATTGTCATCAAGGCTTACAACAGGTGAGAACCCGGCAGTACCAAGCATGGTTGCGCCGCTGTTTGTATCCGTAATGTCGCAGCATGTAAAACCCATTTTTTGAGCTTCCTGCAGCTGCACTTCTACGCTGGCAAAAGGGGTAATCAAAAGGAAAACACCAATATCCATACCTTCACACCTCCTTAATCATTTTTCATAGCAGCGTCAAAAGCTCCGGCATTTGCGTTTATATTTACGCTCTTTGCATAAACACAAGATTCCGTTCCGCCTCTGAACCTTTCCATTCCCGAATCTTCCCATTCCACTGACAAAGGACCTTCATAACCGATGCTGTTGAGTTCACGAATAATTGCTTCGAAATCAACATGTCCTCTTCCAAGGGAGCAGAAATTCCAGCCTCTTTTGGGATCTCCAAATTCGAGGTGAGATCCTAAAATACCGTTCAACCCGTCAAGCGTTACTCTGGCATCTTTCATATGAACATGATATATCCTGTCTGGCAGTTCACGTATCATCAGGTGGGGCTTGATTCCCTGCCATAACAAATGGCTCGGATCAAAATTCATACCCAATGTTTTTCGATAATCAAATGCCTTAAGCAGTTTTACAAATGAATAATAATCGAACGCTATCTCAGTAGGATGCACTTCAAGTGCGAATAAGATGCCATATTTATCCATTTCATCAAAAAGTGGCGTCCATCTCTCAACGATCGTCGCATAACCCTCGTCAACCATCGTCTGAGACGTCTGCGGGAAAGAATACCAGTAGGGCCAGATCGGGGAACCCATAAATCCTGTAATGGTCTTGATACCAAGATTTTTTGCGGCCAGAATGGTATCCTTAACCTCTTGAATCGCCCACTCCCTCATTTTCTCCGGCTGGTCCGCGACAGAAGAAGGCGCAAACCCATTATGCCTGCTGTCGAGAACATCCCCGACCAGCTGACCAGAAAGATGAGCGCTGATAGCCCAGGCTTTCAAATTGTGCTTTTCCAACGATGCCTTAAGACTATTTACGTATTCCATATCTACGGCTGCCCGCTTCGCACTGACATGATTTCCCCAGGTTGCGAGTTCAAGACCGTCGTATCCCATTTCCGATGCTTTTGCACACATTTCATCAAAGGGTAAGTCTGCCCATTGTCCAGTGAACAGTGTAACTGGTCTCATAACAAAACCTCCTTATGTTATATAAATATATAACATACATAATGTTTAATAAAATATTATTCATAAAAATTGAAAGTCAAAATCATGATACTTTAGGACCTGAGATTTTTCCCAGGTCCTAAAGTACTACAGCCTGCTTACTAATGATTTTTCATGAAATGATTGTCGTATAGGGGCCCGCCGGTGCAGGCCCCTACTTGGCGAAATCAAATGATTATTGAGCTAGATATGCTGTTACTGCGGCATCAAATGCTGCAAACTGATCTTTGTTCTTCGTGTATTCTTCTTCATAATAAGACAGATCCCACTTGATTGTATTCGCTGCACGTTTTGCAAGATAATCGGATACGGTCCACGGAATTGCCTGGTCGATGTTGTCTTTTGTCAGCACAAACGGCGGCTTGATCTGCAGATACTGAATGAACGGTTCGCCCTTAAAATGTCTGACAATCTGCTGTACGCAAAGGTCCGCATTCAGTGAAGGCGGATTCGGTACGGTTGCTGCGATGGTACCATCCAAAAGGAATGGCCAGACAGAATCTTTACCGTTGTTGGATACTATAATCTTGTCTTTGACACCAAGCTCCTGGAAAACCTGCAGAATTCCGAAGGCTTCTTCTTCATTTGCTGCAAAGATTACATTAAATTCTTTACCGGAAGCGATCAGATCCTGTGTAATGGGAATAGCAAGTGTTCTCTGCCACTCACCGCTCTTCAGCAGTTCAGCTTTACCCATTTTAGCTTCATCAAGAGCCATCTGGAATCCTACGATTTCGCCTTCTGCAGGGCCTTGTCCAAGGAAACCAGGCATGTTAACACATATTGCTTTGGGATAGTTCTGTGCTACCCATTGTCCAATCATGTAACCCATCATTACGAAGTTATCCGTAACGTGTCCTGTCAGGTCTGTTCCAGGCTCAAGTTCCGGCTTGCCTGCAATAAAGAATATCGGCACACCAGCCTCCTGCGCTGCTGCAATCGACGCTGCACTTCCTGCCGCGCCGGCAGTAATAACAGCAATAGCATCAACACCCTGAGCAATCATGTCCTGCACATTGGATAGTTCTTTTTCAGGCTTGTAGTCAGAGTTCAGCTCTACGATCTTCATACCATAGAGGCCGGCGATTGCTTTGAATGCATCTCCGAATTGTGCATAATAGTCATCCGGACCTGCATTGATAAAGCCAATCGTTTTCCCTTTTACCGCCGGATCATTTGCCGGATCTACTGTGGTTGCGGCTGCTGTGGTTGCAGCTGCTGTGGTTGCGGCTGCTGTGGTTGCGGCTGCTGTGGTTGCGGCTGCTGTGGTTGCG
>JGI24146J20443_1000950_pt1 | contig 19422 bp, 19 predicted proteins | sample BarGraIncub1131A_FD_20443 | JGI IMG/M metagenome (IMG submission 20443) | reverse complement strand
AAGGTACTACCTGCATACTTCTTATGATACTGTGTACCGCCTGCATATACATTAAATAAGGTGTTACAATTGATACTATTAGGGTTAGTCGTGAAATGTTCACCTAATCTTATTACATGGTTGTCGAATGTTTTGGTGTCTCCTGTTAAGGCTAAATCTACTCCAATAACCTCACCTTCTTGTAGTAATGGGTTAGTGGTTTTATATAATTTGCTAAATGAATAAAAAGAATTAATCTCGCATCCAAATAGCTCCTTTAAAATTAATGCTGATAGTAAACTGTCTAAATCATCTGATAATAACAATTTATAATCTTTATTTAATGTGTTTACCCATATAGGTAATTTTTGTTTATATATAGCTTTCATTATATTATGTGTTTAAATCTTTCCTTAGCTTTAAAACATAATACCTTCCTGTTATTTAATATTGTCCTCTCATTTTATTTTGTTCTTCCTCCAATTAAATGGCTGTCCTTCATTTCCTTAATTATAGAAATGAAGGTATTTAGGTTTTTCTAGTTATGTCCGAATGAAACACAAACTTCACTTCCTTCTCTTTAAATTTTGTTAATATATTAAAACACTTGTATATCAGCACCTATCCAAATGGAATAATCATGCTAAATTGATTGACTCCTTTTTCACTGTATTGTTTCCAGTATTAAATAAAATCGAACATAAAAAAAGCAAGCTAAATAAACCGTATCATTTTCATAAAAAATAATAAAGCTACATGCTCACCACATAAGTATCACTCCCTTTTAAAGTAAGATTTTATGAGAAAAGTTACTTTAAAACTAGAAGTATTATTTAATTTTAGGTTTATTTATAGATTGCAAATAATTTAAGGATTCTTACATACTTTTAATTTTTTCTTGTTTTGACAAAGCATTAAAGTAACTTTTCCCATAATTATGTTTCACCATCCTTTTTAGTTTATTTACATACTCTTAAATAAATATGTAAACATACTATAACCTAAAATTGGTAATCATGTCAACTAATATTATTATTGAATTGTCAATGAACTTTTGTTGCCTTTTGAAAAATTAATGTGTTGATTGAATATAAGGAAGTAAACTTGCTACTTCCTTAGTTAACTTTTTATATTCCAGGTGGGTCGATACATACTAAAACACTTTTTGTTGAAGTTGTATTCGCTTCTGTTGGATTTGTTGCTGTCAGATTACTTGCTAAAACACCTCCTACTAATACTGTTGATACAATTACTGCAACTAAAACCTTTGTTTTTTTCATGCTGATCATTTCCCCTTTCATTTTTTATATTAAAGACCTTTTACGGCCATTAATTCCATTTTCATATTTTCTATAAAGTCGGTTTTGTTCTCACTAAAATACCAATTTGTGGTATTCGTATTTTCAACAATTTTTATTAATCTTTCCATAGCATTAAAATTGAGTTTTAATTTAGCCATATTAAAAATTACAGTTAATCTTAATCTATCATTTGTTAATTCTCTATATACATTTGATAAAGTTTTATAAATGGAACATGCCTTTTTCTTGTCTATATCTGTATAGCATCTTGCTAAAAGTAGCATTGAAAATGTATAATCCTGTGAAAGTATGTCTACTTCATTAACATATTTAATACTCGTTTTGGCACTAATTAGACCATTATTTATGTCATTTAATCTTATAAAGCTTGAACTTTTCATATAATTTCCGTACCATAAAAATTCATTCATATTAGTTTTTTTGATAAGTTTGCTACATTGGTCTATACATTCATTATATTTTTCTTCTAAATACAATGGCAATATCTTACTTTTTAAAATGTTTAGCTCTCTTTTTTTGTCCATAGTTTTATCCCCCATCAAAAATATTTCTTCTAAGTCCTCCGATTGTAAATTTTTAAATTTGTTATCTAATTGTAGATGTTGTTTTAAAATAGTGTTTATTTCAACCATTTTTACATTACTTACTTTACCAATCTTAAAAGTTAGATCAACTTTATTTACAGTTAAAACTTGTTCACACATTATCTTACTATCTTTATCAAGTCCGAATTCTTCTATTGCAACATGGCTCTTACATACTTTTTTAATGTTTGAAGTTATTGGAATAACTTGAATTAAATCATTTTTTAATAAGTGCTTAAAAGAAGATACAACAATTACTGGATGCAAACCACTAATACAATATTTATAACTTGGTTTTAAATTACACATATATAGTTCATTCCTGCAAACATTCATCATTAACTATCCCCTTTAAATTAATATCTTTAAATCTCTTAGGCAACGCCTATTATAATAACTATGCTACTTTATAATTCTGTAATTGAGCTTTTAATTCTGTTAGTTTCCTCTTATAAATTTCCTTTTGTTCTATGTCATGTTCCCTTTTCAATACTTCTTTAAAATACATAATTGAATTTATTATATTCATACCTTCCCAATCCTTAACCTTTGGTGCTTGTGGTATTCCTCTTCTATTCATCATTTTTACATCCCCCATTTATTTTTGAGATAAGGCTCATTTGTCTGAGCCCAACCTATTTATCAAATTTTCATTTCTTGCACATAGTCCTTAAAATTCCACATTCTAGTGCGTGTCATCTTAAAAGGATTTAATAGTTTTGCATGGTTAACAAACAGTTGTCTGATCTCCATGTCATTCCAATCCTCTGGGAATAAATGTAAGTTTTTTAAAAGTGATTCTTTTAGTGTGCAGCATAAGTTTTCTACAATTAGTTTTTGTTCTTCTTTCTCCAAATATATTTACCTCCTTTTATTGGCTTGTTGCGTTTTGTTTTTGTTGATGTTTATAATATACTACCACGCAGTATAGTTGTCAACAGTATGTTTGTAAACAATGTGTTAATAACTATTGTAGTTGTCACTATATTATTGAAAACTCATATACTATGTACTATACTTATTAATGAGGTGAGAATTATGATAAGTTTTATATTAGATAAAATTCTAAATGAAAAAGAATTAACTAGATATTGGTTAAGTAAACAAACTGGAATTGATGCTAATACAATTGATAAAATTTACAAAAATACTGCAAAACAAATACAGTTGGAAACGTTGGATAAGATAATTAAGACATTAGATTGTGACTTGAGTGATATTTTAGAATATAAATAAAATTGAATTAAAAAAAGGGTACTGCAATAACTACAATATCCTTTTGGTGGGTTATGTATAATAGAATTCAGTAAAAATAACAAGTAATATACTTTAAATAATAACTATAATTAGTAATATCTATTGATAACCTAAAAAGTATGTTTTGATAATCTATCATGGTTAGTAATATTTAATTTATAATGTATATTGATATTATTATCTATATTGTTTTACCTACTGTTGTGTCTATTGATATACCTTAGGGAAGTTATCGAGTAAAAATATATACTTTTCATACCCTTCTAGCCATTGCCATTACTATGCTAGGAGGTGTTTTTGTACCCTCTTCATTCGTGATTTAAAAATTAAGGGATATTTCTACCCCTTAAACTGTTATTTTATATCCTGTATTTTGATAAATATCTCTTCTATTTTGTCATCAATTCCTATAAATGCTGTGGAACAACTCTTATAAACTTGCTTCCAGTTTCTATTGAAATTAATCTTGTCCACTTTTCTTACAACTTCTTTTAAATCCTCTATATCCATCAACAACGGTGTTTTATAATTTAATTCGTAATCCGATAATTCTGTTAAATAAGGTTTAATCCATTGCTTATGTGTTGCCCTAAATTCTTTAGCTATATTATATAATTTGCCTTGATTATCTGTTTTAAAATCCTTATAGCGGCTTATAAAATCTTTGTTAAATTGAGTTTTTATAAAATCTTTTATTTGTGTATCCGTCAAACTGTTTATTTCATTAGTTCCAAATACGTTTATTATTTTTGCATCTGTAAGTAATGTATACTCTATTCTTAAAATGCTTTTGTTGGTATCAAATGCATATACTTGTTGAAGTTGTTCCGTCTTATCGTATGTCTTGCACTTGATACTCTTGTTACTTACTTCCATCAAATTCACTTTGTTTTTTCTGTGATCACTCATTATAATTCTATTTTTGTATGTGGCCGGTGCAATCCTCATAAGTATCCCTAATGCTCGGACATATTCTTCAAACGGTTCATCCAACTCGAAGGTAGCATTGAGTTCTAAACTCTGAAACTTTATATTCCTTATATCCATGTTAATACCATACCTTTCGTATATATATTTGAATACTGCTTGTACCTTTTGCTTGTATGCCCCTATTGATAATGGTGTCAGGTTGTTTTGTCCCTCTAAGGATATACTCATGTCTAATATTGCATATTGTATGAATTTATTTTTCACTTTCTTAACATCAATTTTTAAACTATTAAACATATTGTTATCATTTATCTTTATAATATTGAAGTTATCCTCTCGTTGCTCTGCATGATAGTTATATCTATTGTGGCAATTCCTTAAACACATCACATTACTTATATTACCCTCACTTTGTAGCTTTGCCATATCTATATTTTTTACTGTAAAATTCTTAATTACGGTTTTGTCGATACCGATAAAATCCATTTATACTATACCCTTCCTTATTTAATTATTTTTTTGAAAGGATATACAATTTTCTTATTTTTTGATACAATCTATATACAAATCAATGTTAATAGGTCTCGATAATAAAAATTATATATCCAAGTGTCTATATGTTAAGTGTTTATATAAGTATTCCCGTACCTATATAAGCACTTTTCGCTTTCATCCATATTCTTGCTTCATCTCGCCACCTCATTTCATATTTATTTTAATAACCCCTTGACAACTGTTTCACCCTTTGGTATAATCCTTGTAGTTCAACTTTTCAAAAGTATGTGCCATTGCTTTAATCTTTTTTTGGGTTACTGTCATACTATAGCATTTGTTAATTCTTTCTGTCAATTCCAACAATAGGTTTAATCCCCTCTTAAATCAATTCTGACTACATTATCCCTCTATAGCGTTAATATACTATAGCACCCTTTGTCATGCCCTAAAATCCTTCTAATGAAGTTTTAAGGATATATAAAAGCACCTATATTCCTACAAGTGCCATTGATATAAAAATGAGATTTTAAAAGTGATCTATTTATTTTGTATCTGCTGCGGTACTTTTCTTAACTCTTGAAGTTGGTTTCTTCTTCTCCAGTTCTTCTAATAATGATTTATATTTACTCTGATATTCTTGTATTTCTGCATTATGTTTCAATTGCTCCTGGCTTAATTTCTCCTGTTGTTCCTTTTTCAGTTCTAATAGTGCTTTATCCATTACTATACTTGCCTTGTCTCTTAACTGTTCAACCTCTTCAATATGTTTATTATTCAATTCACTAATAACCTTTTCATTCGCTTGTTTCATCTCACCTATAGTCTTATTTAAATCTTGGATGCTAGATTCTTTCTCATTAACTTTATTATTCAAATCAATATTATCTGCCTGTTGTGAAGCTAATAGCACTTCTGTAGTTTCTATTTTATCTGCTAACTTATGATTTACTTCTTTAAATTCTTGTAAACCTTTTGTATCTTCAATAAGTTTACTATTATTAAACTCTAAACTATCATTTAATTTTTGCAATTGTATATTAGTATTCTCTAATTCTTTTTTATCCTCGCATAGAGTATTAAATGCACCTTGTAATACTTCATTTTCTTTGCTTAATTCTTCAGTTTTAGCCTTTAAATTGTTAATACTGATGTCCTTTTGTGCCAATTGTTCCCCGAACTCACCTTGTAAGCTATTATTATTAGTATTATTGCGATCTATTAAATTACTATAAATACTATATATCCTATTGGTTATTGTATTTAACTCTTTTAACTCTGCATCTCCTCCAGAAACATTACCTATTATTTTATTAGTCTTATAAACTTCTAATAATGTTTTGATGAAGTCACCACTGTTTGCTCCTGTGCTACTTTCCTTATATCCTTCTAGTAATTGTAATAACTCTTGTTTAACATCTCCACCTAATTTTACAGCATATGTACTATTTTCTTGTTTAATATCCTCCGCCATTTTATACACCCTTTCATAACTGTATTTTTTATGGGTTAATATTAGTAAACTTGTTGATATAACTACGGTTTACCAACTTTTATAATTTATTATATACCTACCCCATAGCATTTACAAGCAAAATTATACAGTTCCCCTGCATCTCCCCTGATTGATACCAATGCACCCTATACACTGTCTAGTAGGCTTGTGGTTGCATTGTATCGTTGGTGTATGCAAATATACCTATAAACAAAAATAAGGCTCATATAAGCCCTGTAATTGGTTATAAATATATGTTTGTTTTGCAAATAGCCAAGCGATTAGCAATTTAGGGCATAATCCATAATTGGAGACACCTATTTAAAGCCTATTTAAAACCCCTGTGAGACACTTTAAAATTCATAGGTGTATTTACTTACCCTTACCCCTATATATGCTTTAAATGACTTATATAAGCCTTAAAATACTATTGATATGTTATCACTTGTCCCACCCTAATAATTTGCGTTCTAATTCATCAAAATCATATTCTCTTTGTTCATAATCATTAAATCTATCTTCCTTAACATTTCCCTTTGGCTCATTAAATCCTTTTACAAGTGTCCTCATATATCCAACAAGGTTTGGAACATCTTTGGTTAATGAATACTGATAACATTGATTAATTAAATTTATGTTGTTATTAGCATCTTTTAATATACAACTTGCTTCATGCTCTGTGATACTGTGATTTACAAATATTTCTTGTAATTGTTTTATTAAGTCCATATCATTGTGATCTTCTTTAACCTCTGCTACTGTGGCTGCTGTTTCATTCATGGCTTTTCCCTTAGCATTTGAATTAATATTAAATTTAATACTTGTTACCTTGCGTCCTGTTTTTATTTCCTCATAGTTAAAATTAATATCTGTTTTTTCTGCAAGTTCTTTTTGTGCTTGGAGAATAACTTTGCTCTTAAAATTAGCATAAGTATTATATGATTTTTCATTAGCACCCACCATATTTTTAAGGTCTTGGAGTTCAATATCAATGCACTTTTTAAATAAATTACTTTTCAATATTTCATATAAACGTATTGAATATTTACTCTTTAGGCTCAATATATTCTCTAATTTGTAACTGGTATAAAAATCCTTTAACCCTAACATATATGGCTTTAGTGTTGGATCAAATCTTAATATAATTATGCCTTGTTTTTTCTTATGTCTTGCACTACTTAGCCACCCAATTTGAATTAAATCCCCATCATCTAATATTCTAAATGGCTTCATCAATCCTTCTGCAATCTTGGGTAACTCTGTATATTTCTTTTTATCTTCAACCCCTAATAACTCTATAAAATCCTTAATCTTAAACTCATACTCTTTAAATTCTATGTCCTGCGGTTGTACCATACTGGCTAAAGTTAATATTAGTTTTTGTTGTTGTACTGTTAAAGCATAACTACAATTTATTAATACATTACTTTTAGTTACTATGTAATCCTTTTTCAATATTACCACCCCATAGGGATATATTAACATATTATTATTACTATTTCAATATATAAGTAATAGTAATAGTTGGGTAGGAAAAAGTAATAGTTGGGTAGGAAAAAGTAATAATAGATTTTATTTTGGGTAGGAAAAAGTAATAGTTGGGTAGGAAAAAGTAATAATAGATTTTTGAACCTATTGATATAACTGGCTTTGGAGTACCCCCTAAACATCTTAAACAAAGTACTGTTAAACATCTTTAAACAACAACAAGGGAAACTACTATCAATAAGTTATATTTTTGTTGTTGTCTTGAAGGATATAAATTTAATAGAATTATATTATTTTTTAGAATACCTATCCATGAACTCCATAAGTGCCAAACTATATAAATCTTGCATCTTATAGGCATTGTTATCCTTGCAGAAACTGATCCAATTATCATTAATATTACTATAAACTTTTACTAATCTACCCTTTAATTCTCCATTAAGCTTATTCCTATCAATTCTTAACGGCTGCTGTTCAGGTATTTCTATTATACTTTTACTTTTGTTATATTGTTGTATAACCTCTTTTAATTGATCTTTCATCTCTAATAATTCTTTAACTTCTTCAAGTGTGGTTTTTAAATCTGTAAACTCCTGCATCTTTAATAAGTTATTTTCTTGTGTAGTTATGGTTACTTCACTTATACAATTGTTATCCTTTGGTATAACATCATCACTTATACTATTAGTATCCTTTTGTATAACGTCTATTGTATCGTGTTTAATGGCTCTCTGTGGCTCGTTTACAACACCTTTGACTAATTGTACCTTTATACTATTATTTTTAATATATTGCTTTGTATCTGCGTTATAAATATATCCTATTTTAAAAAACCTATCTCTAATTGTAGTTTTACTCATGTTTAATTCGCTGCTAATAATTCTTAGGCTTTTAGGAAATAAAAGTTCTTTATTTATGTATTTTAATTGCTCCAACATCTCCAGTTTATTAAATTCATCTTTTTTCAATTTGGTTCACTCCTTATACAAATCTTATACTTTTATAAATGTTTTACTTATACATAACTTATACTTTTGTATATTCTATAAATAATATAAAAACCCTCTATACATTATTTCTTAAATATTTCATTGTATGTTCCTATTCAAAAGGGTATAAAAAAAGGTACTCAACTTATTGAATACCTTAATGGCTTTTAACCTATTGAATTTACTAACTTTATAACCATATATTAAATCATGATATTATAGTATTATATAATATATTGTTTTATTTTTTCATTTATCTCGTTTACTCCAATATAGTTAATTTTTTCTTTTTTATTTTTTTCTCTGACTTCATGTTTTGTTATTATCCAAAATTCAAACTTTGCCTTTTTATCATCTAATATGTTAATGATCTCATTAATCTTTTTATCTTTAGTTCTATTAAAAATATCAACTTCCAATATTATTATTTTTCCACCTTTTAATATAAAAATGCAGTCAACTTGGTTGTTTTTTATTTTATATTCTCTCTCCATAAAATCTAATTTGTCCTTTAATAGAATAACTACATCATTTATAATTAAACTGTGGTAACTTGGCATTTTTTTAATATAATAAACCTTTTTACCTAGTATAGGATGTATTTGAGCTTTAATAAATTTATTATTATTTAATATACTTAACCTATTGGCCGCTACACGATAACCAGGGAAAAATAACTTTTGTATTTGATCTATTGTGGCACCTCGGTTTTTTTCTATAAAAGTAATGATTTCTATATCTCTATTTGTTAATTTCATTTAGCATACTCAAAACATTGTTTAAGTCATTTTTAACTATTGGGTCTACTATTGGAATAACTTCTTTCTTTTCAATAACACTATTTTCGATATTTTTGGTTATGTCCTCATGCTCTATATTTAACGTGTGCCCTTTATCTGTATTAAGGGTTTTACATATAAACTCTCTTTCTTTAAGTAATGTGGCGGTATTATCTCCCATTATTACTATACTTGTAGGATTATCCTTTATAGTTAGGCTTATTCTAGTTGTTAATTGTGCTTTAATATCGGTTGGTATACTATCATTTGTGGGTTTTTGAAGTGAGGTTATTAAAAATATCCCGCTTGATCTGCCTACGTTTACTAGATTTTTTATATACTTTAGGCACTCTGATTTTATTTTTTTTTCTTCCTTCCCATCTCCCCTAGATATATTTAAAAAGCTAAACTCTTCTATGACTACATAGTTATATTTTAGCTTGTAATAGTTCTTTTTGTTAAAATCCTCTACGTTATAAATCCCTTTGGTGTTATCAATTAAAATTTCTCTTCTCTGCAACTCTACATCAATTTTTTCTAAACTATTTCTAACATCTAATAATGATTTGCTATAGGATAATACTTGTTTACAATTCTTAAATACTCCTAAATCATTTTTTCTAACTTGCAGCAAATGTATATAAATGTTTGAATTATAAATTAAATTAGTTAGGATCACCAGTAATAATCTACTTTTTCCTGTGCCAGTATCTCCACCAATTAATACATGCGGAAATTTATTCATGGATATAATTACATTCTTTGAATAAGTATATCCAACATAGATTTCATAAGGTCTTAATTTTATAGGCTCATATTCAATGTTATTAAAAGGTTTTGTTATAAAAGTAATATCTATCATACTTTTATTCTTTAGTCTATTAAATACTATTTCTTTTGCTCCTGTGTTAGTTAATAATATATCCTTTAGTTTCTCAACATCTTCCAATCCCAAGCCATAAGGCACACCAACTGTGAGGTTATAACCATATTCTAAATTATCAATTTTTCTAACTCTTAAACTCTGGTGATTGTTATTAAATAACCCTGCCTTTTCTACTATTTCCCTAAAATTGCTTTTTACCTTTTTATCTTCAAATTTATATAACTTTAAAATACCATATACGCACCCTGTGCACGTTGCTAACTCCCAATACATAAATTGTACCTCCTATATTAAAGCACCCATAATAACGACCGTAATGGCGAATATAAACGTACTAATAAACAGTTTATAAGTAATTTCATGTATTTTTTTCATTCCTTACCCCCCCTATAATTGAAATAAACCTCTAATATTATTAAATAAAGTAGACATTAACCCTGCTACTATTCCAACTATCATTAAAATGGCTGCAAAATTAATTATTGTTGCCATGTCTTGTTTCTTAGCACCTACTAATATTTGCTCAATAACTACTACTACCAAGCCTACACCGCCTAATTTAAAGAGTAAACCAACATCTAACATATTAACTCCATCTCCTTTTAATATAAATTTTACAGACAATCAATACACCCACGCATATAAATGAGAATTTTATAAAACCGTTTATATCACTTGGAAATAAATTTAATAACCTTAAATCAAAATTACTCGGACTTGGCATTATATCCCCCTTCTAAATATTTAATATAAAATTCAATGGCTCTTTTTACAAAAACGGACTTCTCTTCCTCTGCCATTACCGCTAAATATAATTTCATATCCTTTGATTTTGATTTAAAACTTATATCTAATTTGGGCATTTACTACCTCCTATTTATTACTTTTATCCTTACTACCTAATATTAGTCTATGTAATAATTCTATAAATGTTACCACTTATGTAAATAATATTTGTATTTATATTATTTATTTTTATATTAATGGAAATTATATTTGCATAAAAAAAGAGGTTGGCTATTATTCTTTATACCAAACCTCTTCTATTCTCATATTTAATTTTTCTGCTATAAGAAAAGCATTTTCTAAACTGGTACTTTTTTTATTACTTTCAGTCAAACAATAGTCTTTTTTACTCATATTTAAAAATTCTGCAAAATCTTTCTGAAACTTATATCCTAAACTTAAACGTATTTCTAACAGTTTATTTTTAACCATATAACCACCTCTATTTATGAGGTATATTCTCCATTTGTTAAATAATTCCTTTATTATACTGTAAATAAAAAGCTATTAAACTTAACTATTATTTATATAAGTTATATATTTATCGTATCGCCCCAGTACGGGGGTAGTAACCGTATATATATTACGGAGGAATAAGCCCCCTCCACCCCTTCAATGAATATACGAGCATATCGAAGCATACAAGAGCATGTTCGGTATATTAGAGTTTATTCTATGTGTATAGTCTTATATAGGGTTATTTAAGCACTCACTATTTTACGGTTTATTATAAACTTCACTATCAGTTTTATAATCATACTATATAGTATATGGTAGCATTATCGAGTATGTATAAGTTAATAGCATCTTACAGCGACAAAATCAACTATCATAACCTTATATAGCCGAATATCAAAAATCACTCAGGGTGTGGAAACGTGTCAGGCGGGCGATTTTGATGTGATCTCCATAATTAAGCAAACGACTAATACCCCGGGTGCTGCAATTCTGGTAATCTTATGTGCCTATAGCCTCAAAGTATGCTTTTTAGGACGTCTAGGCTTATATTATCTTCCTTTGCTTCATCTCTTAGTGTGAATAGGCATGAAAAAAACAAGTATTGCTACTTGCTTTCTGTAATTTCTTTTTTATATTTATAATAAGTATTCCTTGCAAGTCCTATAAGCTTCATACATTCTGTATCTTTTAAGGTTCCGTTAAAGTCTTTACTATATTTCATTATCTCATCTTTAGCCTTAATACTCTTCTTGGTTGTTAGTTTAGTTCCTTCTACAAGTCCTATTTGTTTCCCGTTTAATCTAGCCGTCAATATACCTTCTCGTGTTCTTTGTTGTAAGTCCTTAACTTCCTTCTCTGCTTGATTAAATGCTATCTTAATTTGCTCTTTTGCTAATGCTAATAAGTATTTGTTTACACCTTTCAAAATCTCATCTATTGCAGTTCCTGTCAGTTGAATATTATTTGTTAATGCTTTCTTATATGTTTCTGTGTTTATGTGTGGCTCTTTAAGGAATACTAAGTCTATACCCTTATTAAATAGTTCCTCGTATAACTTGAAGCCTTCCTCTGCATCTCTACTCATACGACTAACACTATCAAAAATTATTGTATCGTCCTTAGTAACTTTGTTTAATAACTTAGTAAATTCCTTACGACCTTCTATCTTAGTTCCCGTAAATATTTCATTTGTTATTATTGCGGTTGGATATTCTGCTATTATGTTTCTTCCTTGTCTTTCTATACTTTGCTTACTTGTACTTATTCTACAATATCCATATATTTTGTTCATGTTATCCATCTCCTATAATATATTTAGTATTAAATCTAACGACCGTTACTTTTGATACTTTTATTGTATCATATATCATGGCATTGTCAACTACTTTTAATACTTTTCTACTATAGGTTAGTTTTGATACTGAACTATTGTGCTATATTTGATATGTTTGCAATTTTTGATACTATATAAAAAACTCCTATTATATTAACTATTGTTAGAACTAACCAAAATATCATTATTTTTTTTATAGTATCAATATTATTATTCATTTTTTTATTTACATCATAATTTCTTATTTTTATACCTAAGGCTAACTCTTCATCACTTAATTCAATTACTTCTTTTTTATAATATTTTTGTTCGTTTCCTGTGTCATGGTAAGCATACATTTCTTTATCCTCTGATTTTTGATATTCCTCATGCGTAACTTCACAACCCATATCATAAAAGTTATTGTCTATAAAATCATCTTTATACTTCTTAAAATTTGCATTCATAATAATATCTCCCCCTAAATAATTAATATTAATATTAATTCAATACTAAGAGTTAATATCCTTTATTATCTTGTATTAACTTATATTTCCTTTATAATTTAACAAATTAATTCTAAAATATTATCAGTTGTATATAATTGTTGTGCAAAATCTATCACTATAAAGGAATAAGGTCTTCTTAATTTTTGTAAATCTTCAACAGGAATATCATCAACTAATACTCCTAACTTGTCCAATTCCTCAGCATCCTTAAACATATCGTAAAGCAATTTAGCACGTTTGACATCTTTAATATCATATTTTTGTATAGCCTTATATCCAACTTCATCACACAAGGGATGACATTGAATAATAAATTTCAGAATTTCATGTTCTTCAATGTTTAAACCCTCTGCATTTTCAATCAAACCAGTATTTACTATATGTTTATAACTATCAATCCCATACAGAATATTATCCTCTTTGTCATTTCTTCCTACCTCATGATATAGGCCAGCATATGCGAGAATTTTTCTACTTGAGGATGACAATAATTCATAATAATTTAGTTTTTGTAAAATCATTATCAATCTATTGGAATGTTGAACTCCATGTATTCCAAATGGATCCGTATGAAAAAATAAATACATATTATTGTTTGATAGGGCTTCTAAAAATACGTTAGAAGTCGGAATTTCCTCTAATATTGGGAGCTCCATTATTTCCTCTGGTGTAAATTCCCCTATTAGTTCATTATCTTTATAATAGCTAAATTTAACATCTTTTATATCCACCTTATCCCAAATAAAAAATTCATATTGCATATCAAAAAATGAATATACCTGATATTTTGTTATGTCTATACTAATTAATACGTCATCATAATTATTACATCTTCTTAAACCATAATTCCTTGAACTAAATGCCAGGTCAGTAATAAAAACTTTATTGTACTCTATAACATCTTTATTATTTGATCTCTCGGTTCCAGTATTTTTAGACATTTGTATAAATCCATCTGTAATAATTCCTTTTGCATTTTCTAGTGTAGTACCATGAAACATAATTTTTGGAGGATTTTTCAATGGCCTTATGTCTAACTTTTGCATATAACCCTCATCATTTTTATCCTTTTGTGTAAATGAACCACCATCATACACCAATCTATTTGCGGTTATGGACTCCTCCGTGAACTCTATATTAAACAAGTCCTTATCCTTTAAATAAATTAAATGTTTTAATAAATCATTATCCCACGCACCTATTTTTTTTAAACCTTTATCCAGTGTATTTTTTAATGTTCTTTCTGCTCCATCAAGTTCAAACAATGCTATTGCATATTTTTCACCAAATTGTGAATAATTTTTTCTTAAATATGTCTTATCAAAACCTCCGAACCTTACTCTGTCTAATGCATCAGCATCTTTTAATAAGTCATATAATAATTTAGCCATTTCAATGTCTTTAATATTATAGCCTTGTATAGCCTTGTATCCTGATTCATCCTCTAAACAGTGAAATTGAATAATAAATCTAAGGATTTCATGTTCTTCAGTATTCAAATTTACACCATCCAACAACCCAAACTTAATTATTTTTTTATAGCTATTAAAACCATGATCTGATTCTATTCCATTGTTTGTTCTTCCAATGTCATGATAGAGGCCAGCGTATGCGAGAATTGTCTTTTGTGAATCTGACAGTATCTCAAACCTTTCGAGTTGTCGCAAAATCATTATCACTCTTTTGGAATGGTATATTCCATGTATGCCATATGGATCAACATCAAACAAATATTTATTAGTTAAATTTATAACCTCTGTGAATATATCGGTTCTTGGTAACTGTGCTTTTGGTAGCTTCATTATTTCATCTGAGGTTAACTCTCCTACACATACATTATCTTTATAGTAATTAAATTTAACATCTTTTAAATTAATTTTATCCCAAATAATCCACTCTTTTCCACCCGGTGTATTTATTTCTGTAGAAAATGTATAGACTTTATATTTTGTTAAATCTATAATCAAAATTACACTATCATAATTACTTCCTTCATGCGAAAACCGTCTTGCTGATATTAGTCTCTTCGTCATAAAAGTTTTATTATAATCTATATCGTCTTTATCTTGCATACCTTCAATAAACCCAGCCACAATGATTTTTTTTGCTTTTTCTAAAGTTGTACCATGATACATTAATGTCTTTGAATTACATTTTAACGGTGTTATATCTATATTTTGTATTCGTTCATTAACTTGTCCAACGTGTACAGTCCTCGCACTTTTTATTTGATCCTCATGAAACCCTATATCAAATAAACCTTTATCTTTCAAATAATGTAAATGTTCTATCATTTCTTTTTCCATTAATATATATCCTCCTTCTATTGATGTTGAGGGATGCCTTGTGCTGAAAACATCCCTCTATGGCTTATTTTTACTCTTCCATACTAAAACTTACATAAAATTTTGAAGTACATGCCATGCTAAAAATCTTTACTCCATCTGCAATTAAATTTTTAATGTTTAAAATTGTGTCATACGCATTCTTAAATGTTTTTTTTAATTGAAACGTATCTTTAGGTAATCCAATCCAATCAAATATTTCAAATTCTAAGCCTAAACTTATATAAAATAAATTACAATTAGTTTTTAATTTACCATCTTTATTTATAGTTATTTTTGCACTTAGGTTATATTTTTTTTGTATCTCCCTAAACTCTTCTTTTGTTGTTCTTTCCAATGTCTCATATAATACGTCAAGTTCTAAAACCTCTGTTAAAAAAAACTTACATGCGTTTCTATCTGCTTGATATGATGAATAAAATCCTAAAAATGTACTATCAATACATAATAATATTCTTTTTGCTTCATCTGATAACTTTGATAGATCAACATTGTATAGGCTTAATATTGTAAGTAAGGTACTACCTGCATACTTCTTATGATACTGTGTACCGCCTGCATATACATTAAATAAGGTGTTACAATTGATACTATTAGGGTTAGTTGTGAAATGTTCGCCTAATCTTATTACATGGTTGTCGAATGTCTTGGTATCTCCTGTTAAGGCTAAATCTACTCCAACAACCTCACCTTCTTGCAATAATGGGTTAGTGGTTTTATACAATTTACTGAATGAATAAAAGGAATTGACCTCGCATCCAAATAACTCCTTTAAAATTAATGCTGATAGTAAACTGTCTAAATCATCTGATAATAACAATTTATAATCTTTATTTAATGTGTTTACCCATATAGGTAATTTTTGTTTATATATAGCTTTCATTATATTATGTGTTTAAATCTTTCCTTAGCTTTAAAACATAATACCTTCCTGTTATTTAATATTGTCCTCTCATTTTATTTTGTTCTTCCTCCAATTAAATGGCTGTCCTTCATTTCCTTAATTATAGAAATGAAGGTATTTAGGTTTTTCTAGTTATGTCCGAATGAAACACAAACTTCACTTCCTTCTCTTTAAATTTTGTTAATATATTAAAACACTTGTATATCAGCACCTATCCAAATGGAATAATCATGCTAAATTGATTGACTCCTTTTTCACTGTATTGTTTCCAGTATTAAATAAAATCGAACATAAAAAAAGCAAGCTAAATAAACCGTATCATTTTCATAAAAAATAATAAAGCTACATGCTCACCACATAAGTATCACTCCCTTTTAAAGTAAGATTTTATGAGAAAAGTTACTTTAAAACTAGAAGTATTATTTAATTTTAGGTTTATTTATAGATTGCAAATAATTTAAGGATTCTTACATACTTTTAATTTTTTCTTGTTTTGACAAAGCATTAAAGTAACTTTTCCCATAATTATGTTTCACCATCCTTTTTAGTTTATTTACATACTCTTAAATAAATATGTAAACATACTATAACCTAAAATTGGTAATCATGTCAACTAATATTATTATTGAATTGTCAATGAACTTTTGTTGCCTTTTGAAAAATTAATGTGTTGATTGAATATAAGGAAGTAAACTTGCTACTTCCTTAGTTAACTTTTTATATTCCAGGTGGGTCGATACATACTAAAACACTTTTTGTTGAAGTTGTATTCGCTTCTGTTGGATTTGTTGCTGTCAGATTACTTGCTAAAACACCTCCTACTAATACTGTTGATACAATTACTGCAACTAAAACCTTTGTTTTTTTCATGCTGATCATTTCCCCTTTCATTTTTTATATTAAAGACCTTTTACGGCCATTAATTCCATTTTCATATTTTCTATAAAGTCGGTTTTGTTCTCACTAAAATACCAATTTGTGGTATTCGTATTTTCAACAATTTTTATTAATCTTTCCATAGCATTAAAATTGAGTTTTAATTTAGCCATATTAAAAATTACAGTTAATCTTAATCTATCATTTGTTAATTCTCTATATACATTTGATAAAGTTTTATAAATGGAACATGCCTTTTTCTTGTCTATATCTGTATAGCATCTTGCTAAAAGTAGCATTGAAAATGTATAATCCTGTGAAAGTATGTCTACTTCATTAACATATTTAATACTCGTTTTGGCACTAATTAGACCATTATTTATGTCATTTAATCTTATAAAGCTTGAACTTTTCATATAATTTCCGTACCATAAAAATTCATTCATATTAGTTTTTTTGATAAGTTTGCTACATTGGTCTATACATTCATTATATTTTTCTTCTAAATACAATGGCAATATCTTACTTTTTAAAATGTTTAGCTCTCTTTTTTTGTCCATAGTTTTATCCCCCATCAAAAATATTTCTTCTAAGTCCTCCGATTGTAAATTTTTAAATTTGTTATCTAATTGTAGATGTTGTTTTAAAATAGTGTTTATTTCAACCATTTTTACATTACTTACTTTACCAATCTTAAAAGTTAGATCAACTTTATTTACAGTTAAAACTTGTTCACACATTATCTTACTATCTTTATCAAGTCCGAATTCTTCTATTGCAACATGGCTCTTACATACTTTTTTAATGTTTGAAGTTATTGGAATAACTTGAATTAAATCATTTTTTAATAAGTGCTTAAAAGAAGATACAACAATTACTGGATGCAAACCACTAATACAATATTTATAACTTGGTTTTAAATTACACATATATAGTTCATTCCTGCAAACATTCATCATTAACTATCCCCTTTAAATTAATATCTTTAAATCTCTTAGGCAACGCCTATTATAATAACTATGCTACTTTATAATTCTGTAATTGAGCTTTTAATTCTGTTAGTTTCCTCTTATAAATTTCCTTTTGTTCTATGTCATGTTCCCTTTTCAATACTTCTTTAAAATACATAATTGAATTTATTATATTCATACCTTCCCAATCCTTAACCTTTGGTGCTTGTGGTATTCCTCTTCTATTCATCATTTTTACATCCCCCATTTATTTTTGAGATAAGGCTCATTTGTCTGAGCCCAACCTATTTATCAAATTTTCATTTCTTGCACATAGTCCTTAAAATTCCACATTCTAGTGCGTGTCATCTTAAAAGGATTTAATAGTTTTGCATGGTTAACAAACAGTTGTCTGATCTCCATGTCATTCCAATCCTCTGGGAATAAATGTAAGTTTTTTAAAAGTGATTCTTTTAGTGTGCAGCATAAGTTTTCTACAATTAGTTTTTGTTCTTCTTTCTCCAAATATATTTACCTCCTTTTATTGGCTTGTTGCGTTTTGTTTTTGTTGATGTTTATAATATACTACCACGCAGTATAGTTGTCAACAGTATGTTTGTAAACAATGTGTTAATAACTATTGTAGTTGTCACTATATTATTGAAAACTCATATACTATGTACTATACTTATTAATGAGGTGAGAATTATGATAAGTTTTATATTAGATAAAATTCTAAATGAAAAAGAATTGACTAGATATTGGTTAAGTAAACAAACTGGAATTGATGCTAATACAATTGATAAAATTTACAAAAATACTGCAAAACAAATACAGTTGGAAACGTTGGATAAAATTATAAAAGCATTAAATTGTGACTTGAGCGATATTTTGGAATATAAATAAAATTGAATTAAAAAAAGGTACTGTAATAACTACAATATCCTTTTGGTGGGTTTGTCAGATTTCTAACAAAGGCACCGTATTATGTAGAATGTGTATAATAGAATTTAGTAAAAATAACAAGTAATATACTTTAAATAATAACTATAATTAGTAATATCTATTGATAACCTAAAA
>JGI24146J20443_1000949_pt1 | contig 19429 bp, 18 predicted proteins | sample BarGraIncub1131A_FD_20443 | JGI IMG/M metagenome (IMG submission 20443) | reverse complement strand
GTAGTAAGTCCAGAATTGGTATCATTACCCGAATTGCTTACATAGTATGTTGTTGCAAAGCTTAGTATAGAGCATTGTACAATCAGAATTGACAGTACAGTTTTTTTGGTAAATATTTGATAGAAAAGTTTCATTTCCAATGTCTTTAAGCAAATAATCTTGAAGAAATATTATACATCCTTAAATCCGCAAGAGCGAATTAAATGGCAATACAATTTAAATTGTTATTTTATTGTTAAAAAGCAGAACGCAAAATTATAGTAATTATTTTCTCCTCAAAATATTTCGCATGCTATTTAACTTTATTTGCGATAAGGGATGACCAGATAATATAGTACCCCCATTCTCTAGACCATTATTAGTGGTCTAGAGAATGGGGGTACTATATATGAATAAAAGACCCGATCATCATATTTGATGACCGGGTCTTTTTAATTATTCTATTTCGATTTTTATCTATATGGCATTGGGTTCGCCTTTGAACATATTATAGATGGTCTTAAAAAAGATACGGATATCTAAAATAAGAGACCAATTTTCGATGTAATATACATCATGCTTTACACGCCCTTCCATCAGCCCTGGTTCTGTAGTGTCACCACGATAACCGTTTACTTGCGCCCATCCGGTTAAACCCGGTTTAACAAAATGGCGTACAAGGTAACGATCGATAATTTTGGAATAGTGCATGGTATGCTCGATCATATGAGGGCGGGGACCTATCAGGGACATATTACCCAACAGGATATTGATGAACTGTGGGATTTCGTCAATATTAAATTTGCGTAAAAAAGCCCCTAGTTTGTTGATCCGGGGATCTCCCTTTCGGACTTGCAATAGATCAGCCTGGGAGTTCATATGCATGGATCTGAATTTAATGATATTGAATTCTTTATTGTTTAAACCAGTACGGCGCTGGGTAAAGAAAATGGGTCCTTTAGAGTGGAGCTTAATCAGAATCCCCAACAAAGGGATTGCCCAGGAGAGGACAAAGAGGATAACACCCAGAGAAATGAATACATCAAATCCTCTCTTAAGTATACGGTTCCGAAGACTCTCGAGTGGCTCTTCACGTAAACGGACAATAGGTATATTGCCATAATAGTCAAGCTGGATCCGGGCAGTATTGTAACGAACGAAATCCGGAACGATTTTCACTCTGATTGTACTCTCGTCACAAAACTGAATTAATTCAGTTACCTTGGATGTGTCATAATCGGGTAAGGCGATAAAGGCTTCATCGACCCTGTTTCGAAGGACATATTCTTTAAAATCAACTAATGAACCCAATACTTCTGACTTAAACTTACACTTATTTGGTTCATCATCAAAGATTCCCAGATATTTAAAGCCAAAAGAATATTCATCTATCATATTGGATCTGATTTCGTCGCCCAATGTGCCTCCACCAAGGATTACAATGGAGCGTGAGTTAAATCCCAGTTTTCTAAAATATTTTAAAGCAATAAAGAGAACGAACTTACCTGTTAATATAAGACAGTAGATGAGAATATAAAGGGTAATTATCTGAAGAGAGTTGTAATCAAAAACACTGCTCATTTTCAATATAAATGAGACTACGAGATAATTTAGCGTAATAATGAGAGCCGCCTTATATATTTTTTTTATCAATTTGAATGTTTCGGCGGATTTGGTAAAGATCGCTATTACCGGCCATAAAGCTCCAGAAAAGGTTAATCATTACCAAAAAGATAATGGTCTGTCCTTTGGGAAGAAATGATGGGCTAGATGTGGTAATGTATGAGGCTACAATAAAAGCGAAATTTAAAAAGAAAAGATCGCTAAATTGAAGGATGATTTTAACTTTTCGCGAGTAATGTATTCCTGGCATAATTAAAGTGTAAGTTATCGATTTATGTTTCAAATTGCAATATCCTATACTAAAAGTATTATATTGCTACTTAAAAGCTTAATCCGGTTTTTTAACGTGGCCTTTTATCAAATAAGCGTATTTTATGGAACACAGATAAGAACACTTATGTTAAGTTTAAACAATCTCACCCAGTCTTCTTAAGAAATCCAAACAATCCTTTTTTTTCTTTTTTGTTTGTGTATCCATATCCGTTTCCGTATCCGGCTCCATATTCATAGCCGTAGCGTCCACCTTCTTTGACTCCGTTAAAAATCAAATTCATATGTTTGAATTTTTTACTCTTGTATAATCCATCAAAAAATTTGAGATAACTTTTCGGGGTATATTCATGTCGCAACACATAAAGCGTAGCATCCACATGTTCTCCCAGTACCTGAGCATCGGTTACTATACTAATTGGAGGGGCATCGACAATGATATAATCGAATTTCTCTCTCAGTGCCATAAACAAATCTTCAAGCCTGCCGTTAACCATTAATTCAACAGGATTGTTCTGAATGGGTCCACTTGTGATGATGCTCAGGTTGGGCTGTTCTGCTATCGGTAAGATAATCTCATCCAGTTTAACCTGGCCCATCAGATAGTTACTGATGCCTTTCTTGTTATCTATATTTAACAGCGTATTCAACATCGGTTTACGAAGGTCAAAATCCAGGATCACGGTTTTTTTATTCATCATCGCAAGGCTGGCGCCCAGGTTAAGGGCAACAAATGACTTTCCTTCGCCACTGATACTTGAAGTGAAGAGGATGCTTTGTGGTATTTTCCCTGAGGTGATATAGGGCAGGTTGGTGCGCAAGGAGCGGATCTGCTCTGCAAACAAGGAACCCGTATTATTGACCACCAGCGGCTCATCATGATTTACGTAAGAAATTTCGCCCAGTATAGTGGCGCCCGTAGCATCAATAATGTCTTTGCGTCGCATTATTTTATCGTTGAAGAGGTCACCAATTTTGATGATACTAAAAGGTATGGCAAGACCTATAATTGCAAAGACCAGGTATATGAGACTGGTTTTTGGGGATACCGGAGCATTTCCTGCATGGGGTATATCGATAGTGAGGCTGTCGGTTTCAGCCGAGGAGAAAGATAGTGCTGTCTCTTCACGTTTCTGTAAAAGATAAAGGTAAAGGTTGTTTTTTATAGACTGCTGCCTACTGATGTCAACAAGCATACGCTCTTTTCCCGGTATGGTTTGTAACGCAGATTCCATTTTAGTGTTTCGGCCCTCAAATTGTTGCCGGGCAATGGCTAAACTCTTTTGCTGCGACGCAATATTTTCATCTATGTTCTGTCTGAGCGCTGCTACCTGATCGTTCATTGATATTAACAAAGGATTATCTGATTTTACCAGTTTTGACATGTTCAACTTTTTACTCTCAAGCTCAACCAACTGGTTGATGAGGGAAAGCAGCACGGGTTCATTAATGCCAAGGGTCGAGGGTACAGTCCCGGTATTGTTACCTTGGGAATGAACGTATTTACTGATCTCGTCGAGTACCTGTTGCTGAATCTTTACTTTGTTGAGCTCAATGTCATTGCCTTGTACACTCGCAAGGAAAAGTTTAGACTGTTCACTGATATCGGTAATCTGATTTCCGGATTTGAAATTTTCAACGTTTTTCTCTACGTCTCCAAGTTCCTGCGAGATCATTTTTAAACGGTTTTCGATGATGACGAGCGTACTTGTGGCAACCTTGTTTTTGTCTTCCAGTTTTGCCCGGTTGTAAAAATCAATCAGCTTATTGAGAATATCGCATCCTCTCTGTTTAACAGGATCCTTGAGGTTCATCAACAACACTGCAGAGACCTTGCTGCTTGGTTCAATTTTTAAATCCTTAATCAACGATTCGGTAAATACACCGGTGGTTTGTACCAGGATCTTTATTTTGGTTACTTTACTGTATTTATTAGCTTGATGCACCTTTAGCAAACCATAAGGTGTCTCTACAGCTTTGTCTAATGGGACGATTACACCGTTAAGTTTAATCGTGTTCGGTTTTACAAGAGTAAGTTCTAATGGCTGCTCATAAATAATTGCATTGGGGCGGATCACTTCTAACGTAAAGGGGCTTTGGGTGTAAAGCTCTTTATCCCTGAAATAATCGTCAATGGATTCCCGGGCATTGAAGTTTAACCTGGGAAATCCATCAAATTTCAATACCGGGGAGCGAGATTCAAAATATTGAACATTGAGGTTTAAAGCAGATACCACCTTTTGCATCAAGGTGTACGACTTGAGTAGTTCAATCTCATTGTCAACACCTTTATCCGATGCGAACATGTTGAGTTGTTTGATTAAGTCATCCTGGTCTGATTTGTTTTTATCCTCTTTGATCTGAATGCTGCTTTGTATATTGTATTGGGGTGTCTGGAGCTTCAGATAAAAAAATGCAATGATAAGGGCGAGGAAAAATGAACATGCAAACCATTTCCAATAGGAGAGTTGTTTAAAAGTCACTTCCTTTATGTTGGTTTCATTCTTCTCTTCTTCGAAGGAATAAGGGTCAAAATTTTCGGTATTCATTGTATAAAGCTTTTAAAGTTATTTTTTAAATATAATAGAAAGTAAAACCGTCAGCAGAGAAGCCCCACTGAGAATAGTCGGTGCCAGTTGTATTGTCCTGTCCGTGGTTGCTTTCTTCCCTTTCCCGGGTTCTACATACACCACATCGTTTGGTTGTAAATAATAATAGGGTGAATCAAACAAATCTCTTTTAGTCAGGTCAACCCTTGCGAATTCGCGTTTCCCATTATTTTCTCTGATAACAAGCACATTGTCTCTTCGGGCAAAAATGGTAAGGTCACCTGCAAGGCTCAATACCTCTGGCAGGCTAATGCGTTCGTTGGGGATTGTATATACGGATGGCCTTTCTACTTCACCCATCACCGAAACATTGTAATTCAACATTCTTACGTTCACTATCGGGTTAACAAGATATTTTCCAAGCTTTTCAGTAATCAAATCGGTTGCCTCTTTGGTGTCTAATCCTGAAACTACTATTTTACCAACCAGGGGTAATGAAATGGCTCCGTCTTTATCAACCATATATCCGATTGCCGGATTAAGATTATTTGTTTGTTGGTAGGTATTGTATACCGGTTGCATGACCACAAAGGGATTAAACATCGTATTCGCGTCGGGACTGATGCTGTTCACTCCAACATTGATGATATTCCCTGGTTTCAGATAGAAGGTTTGTTTTTGGGTAATATTCTTNATGCTGGTATCTTTGGCCTCTTCTTTTGGNTGAAANTAGGTTATCTTTTTTTGGTTTAAACANGANGAAACAAGTAGCGACAGNAGTATCGGTACAAAAAATAAAAAGTGCTTTGGNANACGATTTTTCATATGGATTATTTTTATGATAAAAAATATGTTTTGCTATATGCTAGCGTTANTTAATNAATTTTAATGTGATAAGCTCCTTTAAAAGGAAACCTGTTCAGGCGATAAAAGTATTGTTTAGACACAAAATAGGCTTTAATAGGTTTTTAATCGTAGCTTTTTAACGATTTATCGTTAATGAGATAGACATAGAGATACGTTCCTATACTACATGTTGGATTCTATTTCTATTTCCAGAGACGCTACCTCTTAAGAGTAAAATTGAACGTGATTTATGATTTAGTTTACGAAAAAACTTCAATTTTTTATAAAGTATTATTTTACAGGTCAATATAAGAGAGTAGGTGAAGATATAAAAGTATATAATCCTAGTTGGGTCATAGTCAAAAGTGTCACTTGTTTTTAAAACAAATGAGACGGTAAGATAATGAAGGCTTATAATAATAGCAGCTGTAAACATTTTTCTGGCAAGTTGAATATTACGGCTTATTCTATATAGTTTGATAATAAGGGCCAAAATGATCCATAATACATTTATCATTGTTAGAAAGATAATGGTCTGTTCGCTAGGGAGGAAATGTAAGTTTGAGGTGGTAATTAAGGAGGCAACAATAAAAGCAAGATTCAAAAAGAACAGGTCGCCAATTTGAAAGATAAATTTTACTCTTCGGAAATAATGTTTTCCTAACATGTTAAGGATATAAATTAGTGATCGGGACAGATACTGTTAGTCATTCATGATTTATTATTCGACCAAAAGTTCATAAAAGACTTTTTCTAAATGTTCATGTAATTTAATGATATCTAAAGGTTTTGATAAATATTCACATGTGGAATTTCTTATGTTATTATTTGTGAAATATTTTTTTGAAGAACAGAAAATGATTTTAAAATCAATAAAGTCGAATTCGTCAAATATCTCTATGCCACTCCTATTCGGCATATCAATATCAACGAACACAATTTTGGGATGAGTAACTTTAATGAGTTCTACACCTTCATCCAAATTTGTTGCTGTTCCAATAATATTGATAGAGGGAAAAGCATTTAACAAATCGATTAAATCTAAAATTGCACTGACTTCATCATCAATAATTACAGTACTAAACAGAAAATTATTCATAAAATCATTAGTTATAATTGTCATATTTTATTACCTGATCAGCCCGTTTTGTTTTAAAATTTAGAATAGTGCTAATCCAATTATACTCTTTCAACAAATGTATTTAGGTGTTGCAAAAAAACATTATTTGGTTTTTTAACGTAGGGTTTAATCATTTTATCGTTTAATATTATAAAAAGTAAATGTTCATATACAAGACCGGACATTCCCAACATAACCAAAATCATTAATGTAGAATAAAAAAACTCCTTAAAATATCTAATTTTAAGGAGTTGGCTAGCCAAAAGAAATCTATTTCCAAAAGGTATATAGCCCCATCTATCATCACCACCTACTAAACTTCGTAGGTAAAAAACATCAAATCATTCACATTTCTATGTTCCAGGATCATCAAATCATTCCTCCTGTTAATCATTCCCCAATGCCCGTTAAGTTTTACTGAGGCATGACCAAAAATATTAAAATTCTCAACTTCATCATACATATAAGGGATGACGAGTTGATAATTTTGATCAATATATCCCCATTTCCCACTGTTTCTATTCATTATGGCAGCTAATCCGTGACTAAAGTTATTTTTCATGATCATATTGTTTATAGTGGTGGATATAAATCATACTTTCTTGTAAAAAATTAAACCGTCAATTTCCTTTTAATATCTTTTGAGATAACTGAAGTCACTCTGACAGAGACCGGAATTTTTACGCCTCCTGACAGAAGTAGATAATTTTCCTTGCCCCGAACAAATTTCTGGATGTAATAAATATTGACCAGAAATGATTTATGGGTTCTGTAAAACTGTTTTTCGGGTAAGATCTCCTGGAGTTCCTTCAACGATTTAGGGACAGCAAGTTCTTTTTGGGTATTCATAACTACCACTGAATAAGAATTTTTAGCATAACAATATTCTATGCTACTGGTATTCTTCACAATAAATCCATGTTCAACATCTATCAGGATATTTTCGCCCGGTATCTCGGTTGAACTCAGAACATCAATCTGATCTTCCAATTCAAATTGTTGATGGTCATGTAAGAGTTCATCATACACTTTGTTCAATGTTTCTGTTAACTGGTTCATGTCAACAGGTTTTAACAAAAAGCCATTTGCAGATTTCCCTATTGCATCAACCGCATATTGCTGATTAGCAGTGCAGAAAATGATTTTAAAATTAGGAGCTTTAAATTCCTTATACAGTTCTAATCCATTTCGTCCGGGCAAATTTATATCCAGAAATACGATTTCAGGGTGCGATGATTTTATAAGTTTAACTCCATCTTCCAGATTCCTGGCAGTTCCTGCAATTTTTATAGCAGGGAAAGCGGTTAGTAACTCAACCAATAATAAAATAGTTTCTATGTCATCATCAATGATTACAGCACTTATAAAAGGTTTTTCCATAGCTTATTTATTGTAAATTATCTTGTTTCCACGTAGTAATACCCCATTTTATTTTCCTGATCGCAGTATTTTCAAAATGGAAATAAAATCTCGAATAAAAGTATAGAAGTGTATTGAAAGACGATCTTGAAGTTTTTTAACGTTGTGATTTTTAAAATTAACGTTGTTGATAATCTTGATAAAAAGGGTATAAAGAGGTTAATATTCATAGATGACTTTTTATTTATACTATAATTCTTTCTTTAATATCTTTTGAGATATAATTTGTGATTCTGGTGGATACCGGAATTTTAGCTCCACTTTCCATCTGGACGTAATTTTCTTTAGCACGAACAAATTTCCTTATGTAATAAATATTTACCAGATATGATTTGTGTGTCTTGTAAAATTGGTTGAGCGGTAAAATTTCTTCTAATTCCTTTAATGGCTTTGTGACCATATATTCTTTCTGGGTATGCATCACTACGATTGAAAAGGAGTTTTTAGCATAACAATATTCAATATTTCTTGAGTTCCGAATAACGAACCCATTTTCCACATCGAGTAAGATATTCACTCCAGTAGTTACCGGACTATTCAACAAATTAATTTTATCCTCTATTTGCAATTGTTTCTGTTCCTGATACAGTTCAGCAGCAACTTTTTTTACTATTTCCTGTAATTCGATCAGATCGACGGGCTTTAACAAGTAACCATAAGCATATCTTTTCAAGGCTTCAAATGCATATTGCGGATATGCCGAACAAAATATGATTTTAAATTCAGGTGAATTAAATTTATTATAGATTTCCAGCCCACTTTTGCCGGGCATGTTAATATCAAGAAATACGATATCGGGTTGTGTCTTCTTTATAATAGCAACACCTTCTGACAGATTTGATGCACTACCAACAACTTTTACTTTGATTGATGAAAAATTAGTCACTAATTCCTGCAAGATATAAATTGCGGATTCTTCGTCATCGATAATTACAGCTCTTAACATAATTTTTTTTATTAAATAATTATTTTATTTTCTCTAACACTAAGTCTCTCAATTCAATTTTATAGTTTTATAATCCCATAAATATTGTAATGATTATAAAACAAAAATATTATAGTATGGTAAAAAGACTTATTTCAGTTTTTTAACGTAGCATTTTTTCCGTTTAATGTTAAATATGATATTTATTTTAAATAAGCGTGCTTTAAGATAATGTCATTTTATTACATTCATTCATTTATTGTTATGTGTTATACGATAAAATAATTATTTCTGAAAAAAAAATTTCAACTTCCGGTAATCATAAAACAACACTGGTTTTACAAAAAATGTTGATCGATAAATCGTTCATTTGAGCCATTATATCCATTAATATCTACGTTTAAAAACGTCAAATCAATCAAAAACACGTTAAAAAACAGACCTTGTTAACCTTTTAATAGATTATTAATTTTAATTCATCATTAAAATAAATCGTCTTCTTCCAATTACAATTTCCTGAATAATAAAAGATATTTTAGTCTGAATCATTTTAAAATGCCTGACTTAAAAGAAAATAATCCTTGTAATTATTCATTAAAAAAAGGTCAAAAGATGAAAACTTAAGCGATAAAAACCCAGGACTTCACCACAGTGATCCGGATTGTTGATCATTATTAGATAATGGGGAACAATGTTGTATATGTAAACAGAAAATCAAATTTTACAAACCTTTAAAAAATAGAATCCATGAAAAATTTAGTAATAGTATTTATAGCATTTTTAATGGTTGCAGGTACAACAATCATAGTCAGGGCTCAAGTAACTATACCTTCATCCGCAACTGCCAAAATAGTGGCAGCTCTTACACTGACAAACACTCAGAAATTAGATTTTGGAACCATGTCTATACCGACAGGAGACGTTAGTGTGATTTATCCAACTACAAGTACCAGAACAGCCACTGTTCCGGCAAATATTGTACTTATATCAACTGAAATTGGCAATGCAGCACATTTTGCTGTTACCGGTGCAGCCCTTTATCATTATAAAATAACTCTACCACTGGATAACCTGATAAAACTAAAGATTGGGGCTACGACAACTGAAATGAGTATTGATACCTTCACATCCCGAACGACATCAGTGCCAGGGAATGATGGAATTAATGGAATACTAAGTTCTTCTAGTACCGATGATTTTACTGTTGGAGCTACTTTAAAACTTCTAAATGCACAGCAACCCGGAGTATATGATGGTAGTTTTAATGTTATGGTCACTTATGATTAGGATCATATAAGGGTGGTCACTGGACTTTTCGACAAGTTCAGTGACCCCCATTTCAGTAAACCTCATTATAGTCTCAGTTATAATACATAAAAGAAAATGAAAAGATCGATATTATTCATCATAATCCTAATCACTGGCACCACCCTTCAATCTTTAGCCCAGGGAAATTTATTGATCACCCCGATGCGCATAGTCTTTGATGGCGCCAAACAAAATCAGGTACTCAATTTAGTCAATACAGGAAACGATACGGCTACCTATTCCATCTCTTTGGTTCAATTCAACATGAAAGAAGATGGGACCTTTGTTAAAATCGAGAACCCTGATGAATTTCAGATGTCAGCCAAACCTATTTGCGGATTTATCCACTTCAGATAACCCTTGCTCCGGGAGAGCCACAGGTCATTATGATCCAATGTCGGCGAAAAGCAGATATGCTGGCAGGCGAATACCGATCCCATTTATATTTCAGGGCAGAAAAGAACAATACTCCACTAGGTTTTAAAAAAACGGTTCAGGATACCACGCAACTCAGTATTCAGTTAACGCCGGTTTATGGATTATGTATTCCGATCATTATCCGTACATCTGATGCAAATGTAAGCACTACCCTGAGCGATTTAAAACTGGAAAGCCCTCAGGAATCCCCGCAATACCTCAAACTCACCATAAACCGGTCCGGAAACATCTCAACCTATGGAGATATCATCGTTGATTATATACCGGCACAAGGCAAACAAATTGAGATTTCTAAAATAAGAGGTGTGGGTGTTTATACCGACATTTTCAAAAGAAACATCGTCCTTAAATTAAACAGCACTTCGGGAGTTCCATTAAGCAAAGACAAATTGATGGTTCATTACATCACCAATGATGACACCAAAAAACCGGTCGTTTACGCTGATGGACAGCTGGATCTTTAGGTTGATTCTATCAAAAATACACCTTTGTATAATAAAATGCTATGAACACATTTGTCCTATATAAACACCTGTTAAACACAATCCTGATCACAGCAACACTCTTTTCATTTGCTCAACCCAATTTACCGTCAAGATCATTATCCGTCACGGCCACACAAGGCATTCATTTCGGCACATTTTGCGTGACCGGGGGAAGTGGTGGAACAATCACCCTTGGCTACAATGGCAACAGGACCTCAACCGGAGAAATCATCCTATTAGACGTTCCACCCATGGCCCAACCCGCCATTTTCGAATTAAAACTCTGTCTGAGTCGTACTGTGTATCTCAACTTCGACCCTCCAGTTATCCCGTTAACCGGCTCCGGAGGATCACTAAGTCTTCGGATGGGCCCCACCGATAAGGGTGATAACGGTTCCGGATTTTTGCTAAACAGTGATTGTAACTATGTAACAACATTAAGGGTTGGAGGCACCCTTACGGCAACGGCTGCAGCTCACCCTGGAAACTATTCCGGAACTTTTGCCATTAATTTTATTTACCAATAGACCATGAAATATCACCCTGACGCTGGTAAAATCAAAGGTCTGGAAAAGTTCATTGCACATTTCAGATCCTTTTTTTTGCTTTTGTTACTGATATTATCCTCATTATTATTCATCGGTGCCAGTATCCCCACTGACAGCAGCAATGAAACTGCTTTAGTCTATGCAGAAATCCCGGTCCGGGTTATGGCCGATGGGATTGAAACCTTTTATATGGACGCCATTTACACCAATAAAAAAGTATTATACATCGATATTGCAGACCTGTTCGCGAAGCTGAACATACCGTGCCAGAGGGGACAAAATGGAAATAACCTGACAGGATTTATTGGAAATGAAAGCCGTACCTACTCGATAGACTATCAAAAAAGTCTTGTACAAGTGGACACCAAAGTCGTTCATTCGACAACCGGACTGGTAAAAGAAAAAGAGATCCTTTACATTGAATCAACTTTATTATCCGAAGCGTTTGGGATCATCCTGAACTTCAGCCACCGTGCCTTATCAATCCAACTCAAATCAGATTTTGAATTGCCTGTCATCAAACAACAGCGCATTGAAAAAATACGCAACAACCTCATGAAATTAAAAGGAGAGATAGTAGCCGATACGCTCGTACTAAGAAACTATCACCTGATGAAGTTTGGGACGCTCGATTGGGCAGTTGCATCTACTCAAATCGATAACAGTCCCACGAATAATCATATAGCCTTGGGACTAGGGACCGAACTCCTTTATGGAGAAGCCGATATAGCTGTCAACTATTATGATCAGCAGAAATTCGACAACCGTCAACTATTCTATCTGTGGCGATGGGTTGATAACAATAAGAAATTCATCAAACAGGCACAATTGGGCACCATCTCTACGCAAACCATTTCCTTTATTAATTCACCGCTTGTTGGAGTTACAATCAGAAACACCCCCACCACAGTAAGAAAAGCTTCAGGTTACTATAACATTAGTGAATACACGGAACCCAATTGGAGCGTGGAACTCTATATCAACAACACCCTGGTCGATTTCACCAAGGCTGATGCCTCTGGATTATATGTCTTTAAAGTTCCCATCGTTTATGGTTATACCACCCTGAAATTGAAGTTCTATGGCCCGATGGGAGAAGAGCGGACCATAGAACGCACCATGAATATACCCTATACCGTCATGCCAACCAGGGAATTTGAATATGGTCTGTCGGCAGGTATGATGGAGGACAGTCTATCCAGCCGTTTCGGCAGAGGTGAATTCAATTATGGTATCAGCCGGTTTTTAACTGTTGGCGGTGGAGTAGAGTATTTGTCTTCTATTTCAAATGTCGCTTATATTCCTTTCCTGACTGCAACCTTTCAACCCTTTAGTAAACTGACCTTGAATGGTGAGTATGCACAGGGTGTGAAAACAAGAGGATTGTTGAATTATTATTTCGGAAAAGACATCCTATTAGAACTGGAATACACCAAATACAAGGAGGGCCAGCTTGCCTGTATCATGAATGCACCCGAGGAGCGTAAAGCCAGGATTTCTATTCCTTTCAGCTCTAAGATGATAAGCGGATATGTAAAACTGGATTACACCCAACTTGTTTACAAGAATTTTAAATATAACCAAAGCAGTGCCCTATTTTCGGTTTATTATAAACAAGTCAATGTCAGTTCAACAACACAACTCAACTGGATCGATCAAAGAACTCCTTATGTTATTTCAGATCTGGTATTATCCTATAGATTTGGAAAAGGGTACACTTTGCGGCCATCGACACAGTATAATGTAAATATAAATGCAATTAATGCTTACAGAGTAGCCCTTGAGAAGTACATTCCCTTTGGAAATGTTTCTATATCCTATGAACGCAATGTTTCGACCAATACCAATCTTGTCAATGTAAACTTCAAATACGACCTGCCTTTCGCCAGAACCAATATTTCGGCCACTCAGCGTAAATGTAAAGCTGCCAATGCTGAGACTCCTCAATCAGGCAATACGGTCATTTCGGAAAGCGCCCAGGGGAGCCTTGCTTTCGGCAGGGGCAATAAATATGTCTACAAAAGCAATAATTCTTCTATAAGTAGAGGTGGTATATCTTTCTATCCTTTCCTGGATTTGAACCACAATGGCAAACGTGATAAGGGTGAGCCATTAGTGAAATTGACCACATTAAGACTGATGGGAAGCAAGACCATCATTACCGAAAAAGATTCGATCCTGAGCATCCCTGACCTGACGGCCTTCACCTGGTACACCGTTGAATTCAAAGATTCTGATCTTGAAAATATCTCCTGGCGGTTTAAAAAACACGTCTACCAGATCATGATCGATCCCAACCAGTTTAAACGGGTTGATGTCCCTATTGTCCCTGTAGGCGAGATTGAAGGGATGACCTATTTGAACACGGACAACCGGCTCAAGGGAATCGGCAGGATCCAGGTTAAATTCTATGACAAGAACACCAACAAGAAAATCGGTGAAACCCTCTCGGAATCCGATGGATACATCAGCTTCCTCGGACTTGAACCCGGAGAATATGTAGCCCGCATTGATTCAGCTCAATTAAGCAATCTGAACTACAGCGCGCTGCCTGAACAAAAAGATTTCACCATCAAAATATCCAAAAAGGGAGACATCGTAAATGGCCTTGATTTTATCCTGAACCCTTCTATGGATTTAGCCTTGATGCCTGACAAAATAATCCTCCTGCATCCTGATTCATTACCTGAAGTATCGAAACCAGATGCTTTAGTAGTCGTCAGCGAAATCAGAAATACCGGGCAGAAGTATAGGCTTTTTGCTCCCAAGACCAGGGAAAAAGAGATAGATCTGAATGTGCAGCCGACTCCGAAGCATCAATTCATGTTTTTCAATAATAATCTGATCATGAATACCAGGGATACGATGATTTACCTTCCGGGCACTGTGCTTTATGAAGTGCACTTGTGTACTTTTTCCAAACCGATCACGGCAAAGGACATTTTTAATCCCCTTTTGTCTGCATTACCCGGAATCAGGATCCTTGAAACACTGGACAAAAATGGGTTATACCATTATAGTACCGGAACATTTATGTTTGCAGATGGGGCAAGGGAATATCTTGGTTATCTAAGAACCCTGGGATGGAAGAATGGATATGTAGCAATCTTTACCGGAGGCAAATGCAAAGTCATCTCCTTCAGGGCTGAATAGGCCGATACTTTAATGTAAACGTTTTTTAACGTTAAACGCCCTACACCTACGTTAAAAAACTCAGCCCTACCCTCCTCTGTAACATATACTATTTTTGGACCTCAATAACCGACAGATCAAAAAACACAAATACAGATGAAAAAAATCATTACCCTTTCATTTTTACTCATCTTAATGATTTATTCCACTTCGCAAGCGCAGTGTTTTTCGCATAATGGGATCATGAACGAGGCCTGTCGATCAATGACCATCATTAAACCGCCTGCATTTGAAGTAAGTTTAGGAATGAGTAGTAGTCACATGATTAAAACGGATCTCAACTATATCACCAAAAACGAGATTGTTTATGGAGTATCTTTTGGCATCCTCCCCTATCATCCAAACATTTCTATGTTAAACCAGGAAGATGCAGCTGCAAACGCTTTCCTTGGATACAATCTGGCCGGGTCTATCATCATCGGAGTCATAGGCGGGGTTTCTCACTACACCAGATATTTCATGCAGGACGAACAACAAATAAAAACATCCGGACTCGATAGCAATATCGGAATGAGCATAAAGATAATTACAAATACCAGCTCTGTTCCTTTAACCTTCGGATGTTATGGAAGTAAGTTGGAAATAGGTGTGTCTGTTGGGACTATCTTTTAATATTAATAAAAGTTAATCTTTCATTTTCTCTATAATGTCTTTAGAGATCGATGAAGTAACCCTAACCGACACCGGAATTTTCTCCCCACCCTTAAGAAGCACAAAACTCTCTTTTGCGTGCACATATTTTCTGATATAATAAATATTGACCAGGTACGATTTATGGGTCCTGTAGAATGGTTTTCCGGGCAACATGGCCTGTAGCTCCTTGAGTGATTTTGCGATCAGTATTTCCTGTTTTGTATAAGTAACGATGATCGAATAAGATTGACTTGCGTAACAATATTCAATATTTCGCGTATTTAACATTAAAAAACCATTCTCTACATCAAAGATGATATTTTCTCCCGGCATTTCAGGAGTATTCAGATAATTCAATTTATCTTCGAGTTGAAGTTGTTTCTGGTCCCGTGATAATTCAAGGGATGCTTTTTGCACAGCTTCCCTCAATTCGATGAAGTCAACAGGCTTTAACAAGTAACCACAAGCGGCTATTCTCAGGACATCGATAGCATATTGTTGAAACGCGGTGCAGAAGATGATTTTAAATTGAGGCGATTTAAACTCATTAAAGATTTCCAGCCCATTTTGGTCAGGCATGTTAATATCCAAAAAGACAAGGTCCGGTTGTATTTTTTTTATCAGGTCGACACCCTCTTTTAAATTATTGGCAGTGCCGGCAATATTAATTTCAAAAGATGAAAGCTTAATCAATAAATTACTCAATAGAAAAATCGCAATTTCATCATCATCAATAATAACAGTAGTTAACATATTTTTAAAAATTAACAGTTAAATATTATTATGGTCGAAATAAAGTTGTATTATTTTATTTCTCTATATTAAGAACGTACGCTAAAGATATAATCTTTTTTATTAAAAAATCAAGTGTACAACCGAGTTATTGTATGAACCCCCCCTTTTTTTGGATGAAACGTATAATTATTTTTAAAAGAGACAAATTTCATCATGGTTATTCACCACATTAACGAAAAGCAGCGCTATCTGAAGCTACACTAAATTGTCAATAATATAAGAATCAGCCCTCTCACTCTATGTTAGTAATAGCTAATTTTCGTATTAGTTAATTTTTAAAAAAAAATAGTTAATTTTCGTGTTTTATGGCTTACCTTTGAAGCAATAATAGGATTAAACTTGGATAGAAGTTTTATGCCTTTATCAAGTTATCTTGATTCAAGTGAAGATTCATGTAAGTTTCCTGTTATATAAATTTATCAATCTAAGTTGTTTTGCATGGGTCATGAATTTTTCCTCCCCGTTTTTAATGATTGGATAAAGCTAGGTTCAGCATTTTTTTGCTCGTTTCTAATAACATATTTTGCAATACCGGTTATAGTTAGGGTTTCGGTAGCCAAGAACCTGTTTGTTTTACCCAATGGTCGCACTTCACACAAGTATGCAACTCCCACGTTGGGTGGAATCGCCATGTTTGGAGGAGTATTGGTTTCCAGTCTTCTTTTTGTCAATTCCTTTGAAGTTTCAAACTTTCAGTATGTTATAGCCGGTGGCGTCATCATCTTCTTTTTTGGAATCAAAGATGACCTTACACCCTTAAATTGGAAAATCAAAATCTTTGGTGAACTTGTAGCCGCCTTATTCCTGATCGTCCTTGGGGATTTCCGTATCACTAATCTACATGGGTTCTTTGGGTTACATCAAATCGACTACCTGGGCAGTTGTATTATAACGCTGGTCGTCATGCTGGGAGTCGTGAATGCGATAAACCTGATCGATGGCATTGACGGACTCGCAGCAGGACTTTCATTTATGGCAACAACCATTTTTGGCTTATGGTTTATCCTGACCGGACAGGTTGCATTTGCAGTCATAGCAGCTTCAATAATCGGTATGTTACTGGCTTACCTTGGTTTCAATGTTTTCGGCACTACCAACAAGATCTTCATGGGAGATACCGGGGCCTTGTTGTTGGGTTACCTGATGACCCTTTTTGTTATCGTATTCAACCAGCACAATATTCTGGTTGAATCATACTGGCATGTACATAATGCGCCTGTCGTTTCTTTCGCGATCCTTTTTATTCCGCTTTTCGATACATTGCGTGTGATGGTGATCAGAGTGTTTAAAGGGAAATCACCCTTTACGGCAGACCGCAATCATATCCATCACCGGATTCTGAATCTTGGTTTTACGCATGTACAAACAACGATGATCTTATTGTTGACCAATGGATTCTTTATCATCCTTGTATTTCTCCTGCAGAATCTGGAAATCCACCTATTGATCCTTGTCATTTTCGCTTTTGGCTTCGTTAAGAGCTTGATCCCTTTATATATCAGCAGGCATTGGATGGCTAAGGCCCCAAAACTCGAAATCCCCTTCAGAAACATCAGCAAAGAAGTCGCCCGTACCATCCACGAGGATGGCTACAAGATGAAGAACTAACAATACAACATTTCCACAAAACCGTTTAAATTTATTCCTATTTTTGTTTAAAACCGAAATGGAATGAAGACCCTATTGACGCTACCCAAAACACTGATATCCTATTGCAATAGATTATTTCCACAGTATCATTGTATTGCAGACACCGAACCTCATTTCGAATCCTGGTTGGGAGACGAGAAATGCGTCATCATCAATGCCGGTGACCAGAGCCGTCCCCTTCCGGCCTATGCCCCTGTAAGCAAACTGCTGACCCCGATCCCCGTATTCCGTTGGGAACGTGGCCAGAAAATCGACCAGACCCTACTCGACCTGCAAATGTCTTTGTACGAAGAAATCCTATCAAAATCACCCGAAGGATTAAACACGTTGATAGCCGGTGGCGACACCCTCATTCTTGCCGGAGAACAAATCCCTGCATTGCCCACAGCCGATGTCATCTGCTTCGGACAATGGATCCAACCCGATCTGGCGCAGCATCACAATGTCTTCTTCTGTAAACGTTCCACCCCCCAGCAACTGGAGTTCATGTTGCAAAAGCCAACTTCAGAGAGGATCCAGGAACTGGCCTCAGATTATCTGTTCCTGCTGGATACCGGCATATGGCTCCTTTCCGACAAAGCCCTAAAGCTCTTGGAAAATGAAGGGATGGCTCTTGTTGAAAATGTAGGGGCCGCCCTTGTGGCCACCCAATGCAATAACAAAAAAAATCTCTCTTTCCTTACCATTTCCGTAGTCCCTATGCCCAAAGGCTCCTTCTACCCCTTCACCACATCCCGCGACCTTCTCGAATCCTCAACCCGCTTGCAAAATCTTGTCACCGACCAACGCGAAATCTGGCATCGTAAAGTAAAACCCCATCCCGATATCTTCACCCAAAACGCCATCACCGAAATCGGTTTCACCGGTGAAAATGCATCCCTTTGGATCGAAAACAGTTACATCGGAAAAAACTGGATCCTCCACAACCATCATATCCTGACCGGTATCCCCGAAAACAACTGGACCATCGATATGCCGGCAGGCATCTGCCTGGATCTGATTCCGATAGACGAAACAAAATGGTGTATCCGTCCATATGGATTTGATGATACATTCACAGGCGCTGTTGGTGATAAAACGACCACCTGGCTGGGAAAAAAGGTAAAAGATCATGGCTATATCAATCAATTATTACAAAAACATCTCCTCGATGAGGAAACTGATATTCAGTTTGCCCAAATCTTCCCGGTTGTAGATTCATTATCATCAGATACGGGAGACATCATCCTGTCACTGTTGAATGGAAATGCGCCTGAAAATCAACATCTTTCATTGGCAAGGCTTTCGGCAGCAGAAATCCAGGAGAAAGTCAACTTTGACCGTCTCACAACCCAACGCGAAAGCTTCAGATGTGAGAACCTGAAGGCTATTTCGAAAAATTATAAGAATTCCATCTTTTATCAGTTGGATCTGAACGATGCAGCAAGGCATTTTGCCAGTGCACATCTTGATTTGCCGCCTGTACTGCCACCAGATGCTCCGTTGTTTACCAAGATGCACGATCAGATGTTCAGAGCAAAGGTCCTGGGACTGCAGGACAGCGCAAAACACTACGAATCCAATGCCTTCTCCCTCCTGGCCGAAAGCATCGTCTCCGAAACCAAAGCCGTCAAAGTCCATCCCGAACTCAACGTAATGTCCGATCAGAT
>JGI24146J20443_1000934_pt1 | contig 19585 bp, 18 predicted proteins | sample BarGraIncub1131A_FD_20443 | JGI IMG/M metagenome (IMG submission 20443) | reverse complement strand
AAACTTCTGTCTTAAATCTGTTTTTAGCCGGAGCCCACACCAAAACTCAAGCGCAAGTATGGAGTATTGAAGGCGCCGTGGAAAGTGGCAGAAGTGCTGCTAAAGCGATTGACGACCGAGTTGTTGTTTTAAACCAATATCGACCTTTGTGGATTAGAGGTTTGTCACTAATTGATGACATCTTATACACAATTAAAGCACCACAACTGATCGATTCATTTTTTTTATCATTAATTTTACTTTCTATTTGGGTTTTTGTAATGATTCATAAGACATAACTTCAACAACAATGGCTTCAAAATACATGCACGTCATAAGGGTCGTCTCAGAAAACGGAAAATAACGCACGTTAAGGCTATGAAGATGCAGGAATCCAGCGGTATAACGTTGGTACTGGCACTCCGAGGTTTTTGGCCACATCACGAGGTGACGCCCCATTGGCCAGCAACTTCTTGGCAAACTCAATCTTGCTGTCGGTCATCTGTCGCTTGCGTACGCCCTTACGGCCGAGTTGCCGGGCGACTTCTGGCCCGGCACGGGCGCGTTCAATCGTTAGTTCCCGCTCCATCTGGGCTAGGCTTGCCATGACGTGGAAGAAGAAGCGGCCTTAAGGCGTGCTAGGACTGCCAGCAGGGCAGGATATCTCCATGCACCACCACAGTCTTCCGGTGGACATGCCCGTTTACCCTTGATGCATCGGGGATAGGTCACTCCAACCTCGGCGTGTTTGATCTCCTCGAAGTCGATCTTGTGCCGCCAATCATCGCCGAAATCATACGCATATACGAATGTTGCCGGGATGATGCTCTCGTATTTCGAGATCCTGTGTTTCCTGCCTGGAAGCATATTCTCGTTAACCAGCAGGAAGTCATCCTCCTCACTGGGAATGCCGAACACCAAAGTCTCGCCGGTCTTGGCTTTGATCCTGAACTCATGGAGATGGCAGTCGAACCATCCCATGGCGTCTTGAATCGCTACGTGCAGATCCCAGAACGTATATGTGGAAGGCACTTGGATTCTTCGCCAGACCGGAGGGTGGGTTTCCTTAAGGGTGATTTTGAACTGGTATATGAGTTTCTTCGGTGGCATGGCGCGTGTCCTCGAAAGACTGATTGCACAGAGTGCTGGTCTTCGAGGTGGTATATCATAGATGCGTTCACCTTGAAAGTCGATTCACGGCTGCGGCCCATGGCTCCAATACGGGCTTGTGGCAGGAGTTTCAGGCCAAACGATCACCCCGCCGAGGTTGCCCTCTCCCTGTAACGAAGTCTCCTGCTGTGCCTTATACTCGTCTGCGCGTGGCAATTCCCAAATAGAATCCCAGTTGCTTCCTCTCCAGTGCTGGAGAACATTTCGAATTCGCCATCAGAATCCGTTGCTCCGCTTGCCCCAAGGTCATCATATTTCGTCTGCACTCTCTCGCAACTCCGAATAGAAATGCCTTCCTCGCATTACCCTCCACCGACCCATCCAGCATGCCGAGGCTAATGGGTATTCTATCGATCAAATCGGGCAACCATCCAGGTGCATCCGCGATAGCGTAGTCGTTCCATCGTGTAAGGGACGCCGTCGATTGTGGATGGTGCTACGACGATGTATCCACCATTTCCACGAACATCAATACCAAGTGCGGGACAATTCCTTCTTGAAGGGATATGTTTCCCCGTCGTATTCCTGAATATATAATGCATGCCACCCGACGGCGTCGTCTGCGTCAACGTTCGGGGCAGGTATCCGTACTTCGACTCTAATTCTTTCAGGGCGTGGAAACCATTGACGCCATGTTTGATATCGACATCAAGGACTAGAACCCAGAGGTGGACATGCCTACGTTGGCATCGGGTTCATTGCGCCACCACTCGTTGACCAGGGACAGATCGGTAGTTGCCTCCAGTGCTGCATTCTCACGGAAACCTTTCTTTGTATTCGGTCTGAGTGGGAAGACCGCAATACCTCTGGATGCCAGATTGATCGCGGCTTCATGAAGTCCTGAGGCCGGCAATCTAGCGCCGGTCCCAGGTGTAACATTCCATTTCAACATACCGTGGTCCAATCCCTGCTCTGCTGCGAAGAGATCTTGCGTACCTTCCTCGATGACCGAGATATCATAGGTACTTGCGGGGCAATCGTTGGCGGAGCCTTCCCCTGCTGAGACTTCTCAAACTTAACGTCGTCGTTAGTCATCAAGGCCTGCCATCTGGTTCATTCGCAAGTCATACAGCTTCGCAGTATTCCTAATGTTTGCCTTCATGATTACTCTTGATTCGTCTGAAAGGTTGGCGTAGAAAGATTCCACCATTCCGTACAGTCCGATCCTGTCATTGGCTGTCAATTTATGCCGAAATTTGGCGTAGAAAGTTTCCACCATTTCAAACAGGCCAATCATGTCGTTGGCAGTTAATTTGTGCATGAGCATAGTTTCGCATATGTCAATGTCAATAAAATCTATGTCCATTGGCGCAGAGTCTTTCTCGATTGCTCTAGTGTTACAGTTGTTTGGGGTAAAAAGGGGGACGCCCTTGAAATTGTGCGTTTCTCGACGGAAACGCCGAAAATCAAGTGTGTCCCCCCCTCCGCGTAGAGAAATATGGCGACTCGCTGATCTGCGTTCGTTACCGGTATGACGAGGAAAGCCGCACTCGTGTAAAGACGCTAGAGATTGTCGTGGATAAAAAAGATTGGACACCCCTGCCGCCAAGGTTCGCTCTCGATGGAATTGTTCCGGTGCGGATTGCCTTCACTGAAAGCGCATTCAAACAGATGGCCAGAGCGTCAGGTGGACGGTGGGACCCGGAAGCAAGATTGTGGTTAATCCCATACAGTAAGATAAAAGGCACTACCTTGGAAAAGCATATAATATTAGATGCCGCACCAAAAGGCAAAAATGCAAGTCTATAGTCGATCAATAACGAGTTGGCGTAGGTTATTAACAAAAAGGGGATACAGTATGAGGTTTAAAAATTGTATGGGGATCGCCTTGCTTTTAATTATAACCGGTTGTGCCTCCACCACACCAGTAGTAAAGCGGTTAAAGGTTCCAGAAGGGTCGGAGATCGCAATTATTCCTTTTCGGGACTGTACAATAGATGGGCAAGAGGATTGCTATGGTTCAGTAAACATAACAGGATCAATTTTTGCTCGCGTGTTTTCAACCTCTGATAGATTTAAGGCTGTCCCGCTGTCTCGTCCCGTAGCAGCAAATGAGATGCTAGCAGACGACGCAGTTGTCGATATTGCGCGAAAAAAGCACTTCCAGTTCGTGTTGAACGGAGAGGTCGATGAGTACTACAGCGTAGCCCCCATGACCTTCCGTGTTGATAGAGTCGGTGTTTCTCTAAGAATTTTACGAGTGGATGACGGTTCTGTGGCAGCTTTCTTCAACCAAAGAAAGGAAGCCAGTACAAATTTGCCACTCCAGATGAGCTGATTGAAGATATGGCCATTCACGTTCTTGATTCACTTTAAACTGATCTGCTTGGGGGTCTTTATTCTTACTCATGATGACCGGGATATAGGAGAAAACCGACCAGATTGGTTCAAAATGAGCAAGATAAAAGACCCCTATGCGCACTCCGCCTATGACGGCGCCGGACCTGACACAGTTGTTGAACTCCCAAACAAGGAAACCGCAAATGGTGGCTGAATTTAATGCTGCGTTACCAAGTGTAAAAATACTTGGCGAAATAGTCAAAGCTGCCCATGAGCTAAAGGACTCGGCGGCACTTGCTGCCGCAGTCAATGAAGTGCATGGAAAACTCTCTATCGCTTACGAATCCGTCTGTAATTCTCAAGAGAAGCGCCTTGCACTTCAACAACTAACAATTGAACTTGAACAAGAAATAGCTTCAATTCTAGACTGGAAACATGAAGCTGAACGATACATGCTAACAAAAATTGGGCAAGGTGTAGTTGCATTTACGGTTAAGCCAGGTTTCGAAAACGGAGAACCAGCACATAAGCTTTGTACTGCTTGCTATGGCAAACGACTAAAAGGATATCTGCAGCTCTCTAACCGAGATGGCAAAGGTATATATTATAAATGCAATGTATGTGGGACTGAGGTTTGTTGCTTTGACGAACGATTTATCTCCGATTATGACGTTTTATCCTTTACAGAACCCGAGTGCGAATAACATGAGTCTGAGAAGGCAATGGAGGGAAGAGGCCCAACCAAGCGCAGCACCGGTCAAGCCGGTGTGCTCTCGGAGTTCGCCACCTTGGAGTTACCCCTATTCTCAGTCTTTTAAAGAAATTAGCCATTTACCTTTTCTAGCATCATACTGTTTTAGTTCCAGACCTCCGCTTTCTCCCTTCCCCCTCAAATTCCCTCATGGCATTGGTTTCTTTTTGGTGTGTGCTAGAATTTGCCAACACTAATGGGCTGCCGCGTGCTGCTGGCGCACAAGGCTGCAAGCCCGTCACGGTAAAGGGCGACCAGGCGCCCCGCATGTGCGGCCTTGCGTTCATCTCCCATTCTGGAGGCGACCTCAGTATGGGCGACTCGGGGGAAAACTGCGCGGGGAGCTCCCCGCGCGATGAGGCTGTCCAGGACCCTTCTCGCGCCCTTCGTTAGGCCCGCGGCGGTGCGGGTTCCTAGGCGGCAATACAGCAGAGATTGATTCAATGACCCGATTTCCGTTCGAAGTTCGCGGTGTTGATGATAGTGATCCGGTGAAACGGTACAACCGACAGAAGTTTCCTGCTATATTTAGGCAGGTAGTTTCGCAGCAAGTTGTTGTGATGACAGGAAAGGAAGTCATTGAGAAGACAATGCTTCAGGTTATAAACGAGAAGAAGGACCTCAGTGCTGTTGACATGGCGACGCCAGATTTTTTCACAGTTGAACTTTTCAATTTTCACTTGATCAAAGGCCGTTGGCTTTTCACCCGCGCGTACCTGGAACAATCTTGAAAGGTTGCCAAGTTCGGGTGGACTGGTGGAATGTCCGAAAGTCGAGCCTAACCCAGAGAGAGAAGGATTTTCCCCCGCGGGAGTAAACTCCCTGCCCCATTTCCCATAATTTTATCCTTTCAGTTACCAGCGAATCCGATATGGTTGGCGCAGCTTGAGTCGGAACCAGTCGAAGGTGGTCAGGCCGTTCAGCCTTACGGTTGGAACGGGAATCAATGTGGCTGTTTTCTGCGACAGCATTCAGGCGACTACGAAACGATATGAAGCGACATTCATGGCCTTCTGATAATTTGGCTTTTCTTTTTTCCAGTGTTGTGATAATTCATAGATACTTTTCAGGTACGGAGGCTGACGGTGAGTGTTTACGGGAAGGTGATGGTCCTGTTCGCTTTGTTTCAATCGTTGTCAATAAACACAGCGAACGCGGCGGAGGGTGCGCATCAGCCGGCGATAACTCAATTCAGCCAGCAAATAGAGACAGACCCGCAGAATTCCACCGCCTATTATAATCGCGGTAACGCATATTATGATCAACGAAGGTACAACGAGGCTGTATCCGATTACAGCACCTACCTCAAACTAAATCCAAATCCAGATAATGCCTTTGATGTCTACTATAATCGTGGCAATGCCTATTCAGCTTTGGGCATCAAGCGGCAGGCTCTGGCAGATTACACCAAGGCCATTGACGTCGGATCTACAAATCCGGCAGTCTACACCAATCGCGCCAACATACTATCCTCCCTTGGCAATCACAAGCAGGCGATACAGGATTACAACAGGGCCATCAAGCTGAGCTCGAATATGGCCGAGATGTATTACAACCGGGGCACCGAATACCTGGAACTGGGCAACGTCCGGCAAGGGGTCGTTGATTTTAGCAGGGCTGTCGAGATCAATCCCAAGTATGCCCAGGCCTATCGCAATCGAGGTAATGCATACGGCACCCTGGGCAATAGAAACATGCAGATACAGGATTATAAACGATCCGCGCGAAACGGCGACCGAGAGGCACAATCTTTTCTTAGGGGTAATGGGATCTACTGGTGGGACTGAGACCATGCCTGGTTTTTTCCGGCAGACGATCACCCTGTAGGGACATGAGTTAATATGGAAGAAGGACATTTTTCATCACCAACTACCCAGAAAGGAATTCGGCATGAAAAGATTTATCTACCTCGTTATTATTCTCTCCATCTCAGTATCCTTGCTGTCCGGTTGCTCTACCTACAAAACCGTATATAAGAGGCCGGCACAAGGCAAAGGCTACTGGGAATTAATCGATAACAAGACGACCAAGCCTCCGGAGTTATACAAAGACCTGGTTCTTATCAACGCCAGAAAAACGGCATGTGGTGGTGGAAGCATATGCAAAGATTTACCCTCGGGCAGAAAAACACCGGCTGGCTACCTCGGTCCCAAGATCGGCGGTGAAGCAACTGCCATTGCTTATGACCCCGAAGGCAACAAGCTGATTGCCATTAACCATATTGGTTACGAGATCTGGCAGCTTGGCGACAGTTTGTCGAAAGGGATTATAGAGGCCGGTGATATATTTGATAGCGGATACATCGCCGAGGTTGTTAACCCTGATCTCAGAGCCCTTCTGACGGTTATGTACACCGATCCCGAACTGGTGGCAAGCTACCTGAAACAGCCCACCTGCGAGGTACAGCACGATCTGGTCAACAAATTCAACGCGACCAAGAAAATAAACCCGACTCCCGGGCTTGAAGCGGCTTTTCTTGTTATGCTGAGCACCGGCTATAATCCTGGTACCGGGAAATATGACAAGCTGTCAAGACAGGAAATGGACGCCAAATTTGAATCTTTGAAAGGTAAGGATGTGATCTGGAAGGAAATCGAGGAGAAAAAGTATTGCTCTCTAGTCAAGACCCATATCCTGAACACAATTGACGAGCTGGTTTTTAAAACCTTTTTAGCCGGCGACCTTCAGGCACAGGATGAGGGCAAAAATAAAAAAGTATCCATTACAAAAGAACTGAATTTCAATACACAATGCTTTGGTCCGAAAGCTTCCGTCGTGAAAAATGAACGGTGCTACGCCCATGTCTTCAACGAGCCATTTGCGGATATGTCGTATACCGTAAGGGACAGGGACCTGGTCGTCAACATGCTGGCCTCAATGAACCAGAAATATCCCTCGAAGCAGTAACGTCCCTGGCAGGTATTTCGACGCTGTTAACGAGGTAAGACGAACTGCCGGGATGACGATGGGGACAGGTCTTGATTCTTTGAAGATTAATGGGTCGGATGTTGGTTGAAGGCCGAAGTTGAGCCATGAAGTTTTCTCTTGTTTTGCTTATTGACTGGTAAGTAATAGCAAACAACTGAAATTGCATAATTTCCAACACTAATACCCAAAACACTTTTTTCTTGATTTATATTTCAGGTGCGTGTAATGTCCCAAAAAAACCAATAATCAAAATGGTTATTAAATATACACGACAATACTAAACTACCCGCGAGGGTAGGACGGAAAGCCAAAGGGTCTCTACGAGACAGCCGGGTCGCCGAAATATCGCTAAAACGATACGAAGCCCCGGCTTTTTTGCGTCCATTTCGGAAATGGTCCTAACGGATAATGCTGGGTTCAAAGGAGAATGTTTCATGAAAGCGGATTTTTGGTGAGGACGGGGGAGTTGATATCGCATGGTTTTTAGCTGTTATCTAGACTGAACAAATCGAACTAATTGGGGGGATCAGCAATGAAAAAGCTCATCGTATTAGCATGCATGGCAACAACCGTTACCATGACCGCAGGTGCGGCCATGGCCGACAGCATCAAGGGAAGACTCGGCGTAACCGGCAAAATCGGTGTCTTAATCCCGGCCGACAACGAGTCGGATTTCTTCAACAACCAGACCGATGCGGGATTTGTCGGTGGCGCCGGCCTCATCTACGGCATCGATGACCACTTTGCAGCAGAGTTTGAGGCGACCAGGTCCGCTTTCGGCTCCGAGACCGGCGATTTCGGCGTAACCGATGTCTCTTTCGGCGGGCAGTACCGTTTCGGACTCAGCAACCGGCAGCTGGTCCCCTACCTTGGGGTTGGAATGGACATCCTGGTCAGTGACTATGATCCGAATGATCCGATTGACCGTTCCAGACGCGACGTCGACACCACGGTTGGTGCTCACCTAAGCGCCGGAGTCGATTACTTCCTGCTGAAACAGTTCGCCCTGACCGCAGAGGCAAAGCTGGTCGCTGCCCCCAATGCCAGCATAACCGACCGGTTTGGTGACCGCAAAGGCACTTTCGATCCCTCGAGCATTTCCACTACCGTCGGCGTCCGGTATTTCTTCAAATAATCGGTTAACTCCATCATGCCGTATAAAAAACCGAAGGGCTATAACATCAGTCATATTGAAAAACGTTTAAGGAGAAGGCATGAAAATAATATGGATTGCGAAGGTTATCGCTGCAGGAACTCTGGTTTCTATGTTGGCAAGTGGTTGCGCGACTAACCCAGACGGCAGCACCGAATGGCAGAAAACTGCGATCGGTTCGCTGGGTGGCGCTGCACTGGGTGCCGGTGTGGGCGCGCTGGTCGGTGGGAAGTCACATCGCGGCCGCAATGCTGCTATTGGTGGTCTTACCGGCGCGGTTGTCGGAGGCGGCGTTGGCAACTATATGGACCGGCAGGCGGCTGCCCTGAAGAAGAGCATGCCAGAAGCGGAAGTAATTAGGGACGGCGACAAGGTGTTCGTTGCCTTACCGTCGGGCATACTGTTTGATACCGGCAAAGATGCCCTGAAAGCTGCGGCGAAAGATTCACTCGCCAAGGCTGCGGCTACACTGGCGAAGTCAGAAACCACCATAATCATACAGGGTCATACCGATTCAAGCGGGTCCGACTCTATCAATCAGCCTTTAAGTCAAAGACGCGCCAATCACGTTCGCGACTTCCTGGTCCCGAACGGTGTGCCTAGTTCCCGGATGACAGCGGTAGGATATGGCTCAAGCCGCCCCGCTGTACCCAACGATACTGAAGCGAATCGCGCATTGAACCGCCGGGTGCAGTTAGAGATCAGTCCCAATGAAAAAGCTCGGGCAGAGGGCAGTGGCAGTAATTAAGCCTACACGTTCCGCTCATCCTGCACCATCTCGGAATAAACAAAGCCGTTCCTCTGACAGGGGAGCGGCTTTGTTGGTAAATAGTCATAGGCGGCAGGGTCCGACAGAGGTATCACAGGCTAGGCACGAGCGATTCAAAACTCTGCATCCAGTTCTCGCCGCGATGGAACTGATCGACGAGCAGTCCGAGAAAACCATTCCTAGGCTTGGGCAAGTAACAAAAGGCTCGCACAGTCGGTCAGGAGATCTCTCTTTGAGCAAGGTGGCCTTAAACCGTATTTGCGAACTGTATTTAAAATAGTTTAATTTTCCTTCCTGCTCTGGTATAAGGGAGACTCGACTTGAATTAAACCTAGGGAGGATGGGGAAATGAATCCAGAAATTGCCAAACTCAGCTCAGCTCAAAAACTTTTGAAACAGGCCATGCATGAAATCGACGACTACTTTGGCGAAAACGTGGCCTTTAAAAATATCGAGTTTCTGGGGTCTTATATCCAGACTCTGGCCATTCTCGAGCTCAAAGATACGCTCAGAAATAAACTTTAAGCATTAATCGCGGTTGGCGCTCCACTGCCTCAACAGAGACGTCTTCTCTACAATTTCCAGGCGTTTCGGCTTCGCGCAGGCGAACGCCTGTGCCCTGAGCGGAGTCGAAGGGAGGAGAGCTATTCTCCGAGCGTGAAACAGAAGGTTGCCCCTTTATCCACTTCTCCCTCGGTCCAGACCTTCCCTCCATGACGGTTTATGATGCGCTGGACGGCGGCTAATCCGAGCCCGTGTCCTTTGTCTGGTGATAGTCGAGGGAACCGCTCGCAGCTGGTTTCGTGCGCTAAAGGGGAGGCAGAAGTCAGCCCTTCCTATGCGAGCTCTGTTTTGGGCAGCGAGAACCAGAAAGTGGCACCGCCGTCCACCGATCCTTCGGCCCAGACCCTGCCGCCGTGCCTCACTATGATGCGCTGAACATTGGCAAGTCCGACACCGGTCCCCTCGAATTCCTCCGAACTGTGGAGGCGCTGGAACAGGCTGAAAAGCTTGTTCACGTACTTGATGTCAAAGCCGACGCCGTTGTCCCTGACATAGAAGAGCGTCTCGTTGGGACGGTCGTCGAGCGCCCCGATTTCGATCTTCGCCCGGGGGCGCGGCCGCGTGAATTTCACGGCGTTGGTGATGAGGTTGACCAGCACCTGGCGCAGCATGGCGGCGTCGCCGACCACCGCCGGGAGTGGGGCGATCTCCCATTCGATCTCCCTGTCCTTGGCATCTTCCACGGCTTCCTTCACGATCTCCCTGACCATCTGGTCGAAATCAATCCTGGTTTTCATCAGCTCTGCGCGGCCCATCCGGGAAAAGGCCAGCAGGTCGTCGATCAGGGTCCCCATCTTCTGGGCCGCACGGGTGATCACCTCCAGGTAGTGCTGGCTCTTCTCGTCCAAAGTCGAGAGGTCCCTGTCGTTCAGCAGCTCGACGAACCCGATGATGTGGCGCAGCGGGGCGCGCAGGTCGTGGGATACCGAGTAGCTGAAGGCTTCCAGTTCCCGGTTGGTCGAGGCGAGTTGTTCGACCTGGTTTCTGAGCGCGCTGTTGAGTTCGGTGATCTTCGCCTCGCTTAGCTTTGGCAGCGTCATGTCGCGGACCACCGCGAAGGCCCAGGTCCCCTCGCTGGTCTCCATGGGGTTCAGCATGACGTCCACCGGAATTTCCCGGCCGTCCCGATTGCGCCCGTAGAGTTCCAGCCCGGTTCCCATTTTGCGCGCCCGGGGATCTGCGAAATAGTTGCGTCGGTGTCGCAGGTGGCGTCTCTGGAAACGCTCCGGCATCAGGAGCTCGACCCGGTTGCCGACCATCTCCTCGCGCATGTAGCCGAAAAGCGCCTCGGTCTGCTGGTTCACCTTGCGGATCACGCCACGGCTGTCTATCACCACCACGGCATCCGGCGCGTTCTCGAACAGCCTCTCGAACATGTTGCGGCTCTTCTGCAGCGCCTCCTCCGCGTTACGCCTTTCGGTGATGTCGCGGGTCACCTTGCCGAAGCCGGAAAGCTCGCCTGCCCCGTCGTACAGGGCGGTGATCGTGACGGAGGCCCAGAAGCGGCTGCCGTCCTTGCGCACGCGCCACCCCTCCTGGTCCAGGCTTCCCTTCGAGCGCGCGATATCCAGCTCCCTTTGGGGGGTGCCGGACTTCACGTCCTCCTTGGAATAGAAGACCGAGAAATGCTTCCCGATGATCTCTTGCGCCCGGTATCCCTTGATCCGCTCGGCGCCGGCGTTCCATGACGAGACGCGCCCTTGCGGATCGAGCAGGAAGATGGCGTAATCCTTCACCTGCTCCACCAGCAGGCGGAACTGCTCACCGGTTGCCTGCACCTCTTTGCTACTCTGGGGCGGGTCGGCTGCGGGCTCTGCCGCCGTTTTTACCTCATCTGCTTTTGCCATGTCCTTGTACCCGATCCTTCGGGGCGGCCTGAGCCCCCCAAGGTCCGAAATCTCTCATCCAGGCAGGCCGCGCCGTTGCCAGGATCAAACGTGCCTCTCGCGCAGCTGGCGGGCGGCAGCGATCATGGTGGCGAGAGCCGCTTTGGTCTCCGACCAGCCGCGGGTTTTCAGCCCGCAGTCGGGGTTCACCCAAAGCCTCTCTTTGGGCAGGTATAAAAGCGCGCTCTCCAGCAGTTCGAGCATCTCCTCGCAGCTGGGGATGCGCGGCGAGTGGATGTCGTAGACGCCCGGACCGATGCTGTTGGGATAGCGGAACTCCTTGAACGCCTCCAGTAGCTTCATCTGCGAGCGGGAGGTCTCGATGGTGATCACGTCGGCATCCAGGGCCGCGATATGGGCGATGATGTCGTTGAACTTCGAGTAGCACATGTGGGTATGGATCTGCGTGGCGTCGCGAACACCCGAGGTGGCCAGACGGAAACAGTCAACGGCCCACCCCAGGTAGCCCTCCCGGTCGCTCCCCCGCAGCGGCAACCCCTCGCGGAACGCAGGCTCGTCGATCTGGATGACGCGCAGCCCGGCCTGCTCAAGGTCGAGCACTTCGTCCCTGATGGCGAGGGCGATCTGCAGGGCGGTCTCGCGGCGGGGTTGATCGTCCCGCACGAAAGACCACTGCAGGATGGTCACCGGGCCGGTGAGCATCCCCTTGACCGGCCTTTTGGTGAGCGACTGGGCGTAGCTACTCAGGGCAACCGTCATGGGACCCTTGCGCTCCACGTCGCCGTAGATGATCGGGGGCCTGACGCAGCGCGAGCCGAAGCTCTGCACCCAGCCGGACTGCGTGAAACAGCAGCCGTGCAACTGCTCGCCGAAGTACTGCACCATGTCGTTGCGCTCGAATTCGCCGTGCACCAGCAGGTCCATCCCTATCTCTTCCTGGAATCGGATCGCCTGCTCGATTTCCCGCTTGATCGCCGCCCCGTAATCCGCCGCGCCGATTTTCCCCAGGTTCAGCTGGCTGCGCAGCCTCCTGACCTCGGCGGTCTGGGGAAAGGAGCCGATGGTGGTGGTGGGGAACAGTGGCAGTTCCAGGGTTTGCTGCTGGGCGCGCTGCCGCTCGGCAAAGGAGCTGCCGCGCCGCAGGTCCGCCGGGATGACGGCCGCGACCCGCGCCTTGATCTGCGGCCTGTGGATGAGCTTCGAGCTGCGGCGGCTCTCCATGGCGCCACGGTTCTTCGCCAGCAGCTCGTCACGGCCTCCCTGCGCTCCCGAGGCGGCCAGAGAGGCGATGGCCGCGACCTCGTCGAGCTTTTGCCGGGCAAAGGCCAGCCCGTTCCCGATTTCCGCGGGGATCCGTGCCGCATCGGTTTCCGGCCTGCAGTCGTAGGGGACGTGGAGCAGCGAGCAGGAGGGGGCGATCAGTATGCGGCCCGGGCCGAGCGCCTCCAGCGCGGTGGCGACCAGCGGCAGGGTCCGGGAAAGGTCGCTCTTCCAAACGTTGCGGCCATCGACGAGCCCAAGCGACAGGCTGAGCCGCTCGGGAACCAGGGGGAGGACGGAGTCGAGCTGGTCCGGCGCCCGGACCAGGTCGAGGTGCAGCGCGAACACGGGGAGGCCCGCAGCCAGGACGGCGTTGTCGCGCACCCCCTCGAAATAGGTGGCGAGGATAATTTTCAGCTCCGGAACGGCCTCGGCAATCCGCGCGAAGGCGCTTCGGTACGCGGCAGGCACCGCAGGGTCGAGGTCCAGGGCCAGGAAGGGCTCGTCGATCTGGATATAGTCGGCGCCGGCGTCCCGGAGCTCCTGCAGCAGCCCGATATAGACCGGGAGGAGCCTGTCGAGCAGTTCAATGCGGTGGAAGCCGGCTTCCTTCTCCTTGCCGAGCAGCAGATAGGTGATCGGGCCGATCAGCACCGGCTTGGGGATGATGCCGAGCGCCTTGGCCTCCCTGAATTCCTCGACCGCCTTGAGCGAGTCGAGGGAGAAGCTCTGGGCCCGGTGGAACTCCGGCACGATGTAATGGTAGTTGGTGTCGAACCATTTCGTCATCTCCATGGCGATGAGATCCAGGCCGTCCTTCTGGTAGCCCCGGGCCATGGCGAAATACATCTCCAGCGCCGGAGCCTCGGCAAGCCTCGCATAGCGCGGCGGGGCGGCCCCCAGGGCGACCGTCATGTCGAGCACCTGATCGTAGAAGGAGAAATCGTTGCAGGGGATCAGATCGATCCCGCTGTCGTGTTGGGCTTGCCAATGGGCAAGCCGGAGGCTTTTGCCGGCCGCCACCAGTTCCGCGACGCTCAATTGTCCCGTCCAGTAACGCTCGCAGGCGCTCTTCAGTTCCCGCTGCATGCCGATGCGCGGATAGCCGAGGTTGTGGGTTCGAATCATGTATCCCTCCCGGTGCGGCTGGTCGCCGCTCCTCCCGGCCCTGTCCGGGCGGCTCAAGGCTGCAGCGTTACCCGCTCCTGGCCCTGCCCGTCGTCAGCCACTTGCCAGGACACGATAAAGTCAAAGTGTAGCCGAAGGGGGCATATTTACAAACGGGGAACCTGATGGCGGGAGGCTAAATCGCTGGAACTGTCTTCGAGCCTTGTCCATAGCAGTCTGCTGCTCCCTCACCCCAGCCCTCTCCCGGGGGGCGAGGGAGAGTTGCACAAGACGTGAGGAAGTTGGCAGCTGTAATTGATAATGGCAGCAGTAATAGAGAAGAGGATGGGTGAGGAAGATGCTACTTATTAGGTGAACCGACAGTGTGTAGGGCGAATAATCCTTCGCTCGTTTAACTATTCAGCTGCCGTTGGCTCCTGCAGCCGTAGGGTGGACCGTGCCCACCGGAAGCCGAAGGCCAGGGGACCCGCAAGGGGTGCCCCTACAGAATTGCGGGTATCCAGGCCGACGCTGATCGGTGGGCACGGCCCACCCTACGCTATCTGATCGTTGACCTGCATACTTACAAGGTTTTGTAATGTACTGAATAGTTACCGCCCGTTTAGCGTCCGTATCAAAAGTGGCTGACCCTACGCGGTCATCCGGTCCGTATCCTGCTTGGCGAGAAAGCGGGCCAGGGCCTGCACCACCTCCGGGTCGAATTGGGAACCGGCGTTTCGGAGCAGCTCGGGGAGGGCATCGGTCTCGAGGGGTACCGCCCGGTAGGGACGGTTCGAATTGATGGCGTCGTAGCAGTCGGCGACCGCGATGATCCGCGCCTCCAGGGGGATCGCCTCGCCCTTCAGCCCCTCCGGGTAACCGGTGCCGTCATACCATTCATGGTGGTGCAAAATGCCGGGGAGCACGTCCTGCAGTTTCTCGATCGGCGCCAGTATGGCGACCCCCATTTCAGGATGGAGCCGGATCGGGGTGATTTCGCTTGCGCTAAGCGGCGCGTTGATATCCAGCAGCTTGTCGAGTATCCCGATTTTCCCGATATCGTGGAGCAGGCCTCCCAGTCTGACCCGCTCCGTCATGGCCTCGTCCAGCCCCATCTCCCCGGCAATGCCGACCGAGAGGTGCATGACCCGCTCGGAGTGCCCCATGGTCCAGGGCGATTTGGCGTCAATGGCGTTGGTGAGGCTTGACACGGTGCTGATGAAGAGCTCTCGCAGCTCCTCGTAGAGCCGGGCGTTCTCCAGGGCGACGGCCATCTGCGCTGCGACCTTCTCGATGGCGAAGATGTCTTCGGCGCTGAACGGGCCGGGGTTGATGCGTCCGAGGAGCAGCACCCCCTTGGCGTTCTCCTTGCTCACCAGGGGAATGGCCATGAGCGACTCCAACCCTGCATCCCTGAGCGAGCTGTCCAGCCGGCCCGGTTCCTTCAAATCTGACAGGGAGCTGATGTGACGGCTCTGTGCGGTGTCGAAGGCGTCCTCGGCCAGGTTGTGCCCGATGAGCCTTTTGCCGGAGCTGAAGCTGTCCGGGACCGTCACGCCGGTGGCACGGGCGACCTGCACGGTAAGCGCCCCCTTTTCCTGCACCAGCACCGCAATGAAGTTGCACTGGATGATCCACCCGATACGCTCGACGGCCGTTTCGATGATCTTTTCGTGGCTCAGGGTGGAGGAGATCGACTTGTTGATCTCGTCGAGAGTGAAGATTACGTCGGAGCGCCGGGCCATAGCCACCGACATCTCCAGGGAGTCGTTGAAGAGGCTGATATGGCTTGCCACCAGGGCGGCGTGGGAAACCATCAGCTTGATGAGCTCTATCTCGCTCGCGGAGAAGGGGGGATGGGCGCTGGGGCGTGCCACAAAAACGACCCCCTCGACCTTGTTGCGCACGAGCATCGGGACGGCCAGCAGCGTGAGCCCCCGCAGGACCCGGCGCAGTGCGGGGAGAACCAGCTCCGAGGTGTCGGCATTGGAGATCACCAGGTGTTTTCTTCTCTGGAGGATGCTCTTCAGAAGCGGGATCTTTTCGGCGGGCAGTGGCAGTTCCCGGAACAGGTGGCGGTAGCGTGGCGGCAGCCCGCAGCTGCGGGCGGGGTCGAAGCCGTGACGCTCCCGGTCGCGGAAGTAGACGGCTGCCCAGCGGGCCTGCACCGATTTCTTCAAGAGAACGCAGAGACCTTTCAGCACCTCGTCCTCGACGGTCAGGCCTGTCAGACTCTCGACACCTTCCTGATATGCTCCGAACGCTCCGGTCATGGCTGTATTTTATCACAACCGTTTGACAATGGCTGTCATTAATCGGCCGGAGGTTAGATGACTGGATCTGACAATGAATTGGTTCGGGTTAATTGTCTCTGCTCGCCGTGCGCGACTGACACCTGCTTCAAGGGGACCGCACTCAAAGCGTCGCCATGACGTAGTCTCTGGCTCAGGTCAAAGCCGTTCCGACATGAAGCGGGCTCAACTGTCTTGACATGACCCTGGTCGAGATAATTATGCCATAGCCGGCCAGTCAGGGAGGGAACCTGAAACTGGGTGCCTGTTCCAGTGACATGCGGAGAGAGATGTTATCTTGTCAGTTCCCGGGAGGCACCACGGCGTCGAAACTCTGCATCCAAGGAAGCGCGGAATCCAGGCCAAATCCGGAATGATCGCCCCCGTCGCTGCCCCGGTATTTGTAGGTGAAGCGGAGTTTGGTGCCGGGCTCGACAGGGATAGGCAGTTTCAGGCTGAACTCGGCGGATTGGTCCATATTCAGCTGTAAAGGGATCACGAAGCTCACCGAACGTGCCACCACCTTTCCGCCAGGATCGAGTACGGAAACCCAGATCTCCAGATCGTACATGAAGGCCCAGCGGACGTTTTTCACTGCTCCTTCCACCAGCGTGTTCTCTCCGACGACGCTGGTTTCCCAGGCCATCACCAGATCGAACTGGGAGTAGCGCTGCGTCATGGTCGCCAGACGCTCGCGGCTGGTATCGTGGTAGGTGGAGCAGGCGCCGAGAAGTACCGCCGTAATTGCCACCAAGAATACGCGTCGTACCATGTCGGTCACCTCCTCCGTTAACCCCCCTCCACCGCTGTTGCAGTGAAGGGGGTCCGCGACAGCGAGCCTATTGTGCCGGTGCGCGGCCCGGGGAATAATCCGGGGGAACGCTGTCGTAACCAGGCGGGGGAGCGGGCGCCGCCGGCATGCTCCGCTGGCGGTAGTTCCTTCTCACGGTTCCGGGAATCTGGTTCCCGCTCGCATACATGCACTGGAGGTAGGTGTTGTCGTAGCGGCGCTGCGCCTGGTGGCCGTAAACTTGGCCGGCATCGGCGCCACTGGCGCTCCCGATTAAAAGCCCGCTTCCGGCTCCGATGGCCGCACCCGCGCCGGCGTGACCCGATGCGGCGCCCAACAACGCGCCGACCCCAGCCCCGATAGCTGTGCCGACGGCGGCTCCCGAGACTGCATTCTCGTTGTAACTCTCCTGCGGATCCATTCCGAGCTGCTGCTCAGCCCAGCGCCTGCAGGCGGCCTCCTCGGCCTGGAACACCTCGAAAGGCTTGCCGGGCGTCGGCAGCACCATGACGCTTGGACCCGTGGGCAGGGTTGCACATCCGGAAAGCGCCAGCAGCATCAGTAATGCCGGGATTCTCTGCATCTGGTTTCCCATCTTGTCACTCCTTGCTTTCTGGTTCTGGCGGGGCTGCCGGGGTTGGCACCACCCTCATCCAGCCGTTGGGACATTTTTTCACGTAAGGGTAGTACCCCTGCGGCTCAGCGCAGTAATACCAATACTGCTGCTCGGTTTGCGGTGCTGGCTGGTGTATGTATTCCTGGGGTTCCTGCCGGATGACGACCGGCGGCGACGACGTGTAGTAAGGGTTGGGATACCCGTAGGGCGCCCCCCACCAACCCGGCCCCCAAACCGGTCCGATCCAGACTCCGCCCCTGAGGTGCGCCTGCCCCGGCAGGGAATACCCCAGCAGCAGCACCGTGGTAGCAAAGAGAACAAAAACGGATTTTTTCATGTTCGCCTCCCGCTGGTAAAAACAAGTGAATCTGTCTGTATATTTTGCTCATTCGTACTGCTTCGTCAAGCGCAATCTTCGTGCTGTGAGTGCAAGGTGCCTGGGTGCCTGGGTGCCGGTCGCCCAGCCTTTGATTTCCTTTAATCCGTGACAAGGTTTATGGTCGGTCTGGCAACAGGGCGACCCACCGGGTCGCCCCTACAGTATAGAACAGCAGGATTTAGCTGTGTGCTGAATAGTTACGTTTTAAGATTTCCTCTGTGTGCCTCTGTGTCCTCTGTGGTGAGGCTTTTGATTGTTTGTAAGTGTTTTGTTACTATCACACGTCGCACATCATGCCTCACGCCTCATTTCGTGGAGTCTTCACCGCAGGGGATCCGTTCCCGGAAATTCAGTCCCCGTTTGGTCTGGATTGCCTTCAGCTTTGTGGCCTGATCCGGCGTGAGCAGGGCGAGGAATTGCCTGGTGCCCTGCGCCCTCTGGACTGCGAGGTCTGCCTCGGCGGTGGCTACCTTGGCTGCCTGCGCCCGAATCCCGGCCTCATCGGTGCTGCCGGACTGCACCAGCGTTCTCAGCTCGTGCTTTGCGGTCTGCAGAGCCTTGAAGAGCGGCTGGTTCTGGGCGCGGCCACCTTCGAAGAGCGCTTTCGCCTCGGTTTTCTGCTGATCGGTCAGTCCCAGTTCCCGGGCCATTTTACTGAAATGCCGAGGCCCCCTTTGGCCCTTGTGGCGCTGATGCTCGCCCTTTAGCCCGGCATGATCGGGAGGTGAACTGGTGTCGGCAGTTGCGAGCGTGCTGCCGAAGGCGGTTGCCGCGGTGATGCAGGTAAGCAGTACGAGATGTCTTAGACGGTTCCCCATGGTAGTTCTCCTTGTTTTTTCGTGTCGTTTGAGTCGCGATCTTCGCTGGCTCGCGCTGATGTGGCAACCTTAGCCCCAAATTGTGGAGAGAATGTGGAAGAACTAAGGAGATGCGCGCGGAGGAACAATAGGCGAGGGTGATGGTCACAACAGGCTATGCCTTATTCTGGTGACAGGTTGAATCGAGTGCTTTGTTATTTTGTTTAAATTGATTCAGTATAATGTATACTGGCAAAAATTTTCCATCCGCGCGCTGGGTCCCTGGATGCCGGCTCCTGTACTGACACCAGGTCGACCGGCCGCTGACTGCCTGACTGGCTGCTGTGTGGCAAGACAAGAATCGCGTATTACCTATCTAAACACCGTGCTGCCGCAGTCTATCTGGTGAACATGAGCGGAGAAAGGATATAGCCATTTTACCGAGAATACTGCTGGTCGACGACATACAGATGTTCCTGGAGATCCAGAAGAACATCCTGAAACCTTTGCCGGTGCAGATAGCGACCGCGGCTGACGGGAACGCGGCGCTTGAGCTGGTGAAGCGGTTCGGTCCCGACCTGGTCGTCCTTGACATGAACATGCCGAAGATGGACGGCGTCGCCTGCTGCAGGGCTTTAAAGCAGCACCGTGACTTCCGCCGGATTCCGGTCATCATGACCATTTCCAGCTTTGGAGGCAACGAGGAACTCTGTCGCGCCGCCGGCTGCGATGCCCTGTTGCACAAACCGATCGACGCGGGGAGCTTCCTGGATGCCGTTACCGCCTTCATTCCAGATATCGAGAGGCGCAGCAGGCGCATCCCGCTGCTTGCGCCGGTCGTGGTGCGGACCGGCGGACGGACCTTTGGCGCAGCGCTGCTCGACCTCAGCAGTTCGGGCGCCTG
>JGI24146J20443_1000930_pt1 | contig 19632 bp, 17 predicted proteins | sample BarGraIncub1131A_FD_20443 | JGI IMG/M metagenome (IMG submission 20443) | reverse complement strand
GGAGAAGTAAGAAAAAGAGAACACTACGAAAAACCAAGCGTTAAGAAAAAGTTGAAATCAGAAGCTGCAAGAAAGAGAAAATTTAAATAGAATTTTTGAAAATGGAATCAAGCAAGATTTAGTTTATAAAACAAAAAAATCTTGTTAGAACACCTTCCTCAGCAGTTAACTAAAACAGAAATAGAGCTATTCATAGAGGCAGTGGTGTAATTGGGGGATAATGGTATAAGAATGGAAAAAATTATGTTTGCCTTATTGCTTAAAGTTATGGGCAATACAGATGGTAAACTTATTAGTAAAATAGTAGAATAACTTTTTAATAAATGAAAGACTCAGCGTTTGCTGAGTCTTTTTTTTATTGAAAATAAATTATAAAATTTAAAAACAGTAATTTCTTACTCTCTTATTTCATAAATTTAATATGAAGTATTTTGTGAGGTGAGTATTATGGATAATAAATTTTATAAAGCAAAAGAAGTTGTAGCCAGTAAGTTAGATTTTCCAAGAGATATACTATTAGATTTACCCAAAATCACTATTTTGTCTAATAATGAAATAAATATAGAAAACCATAAGGGTGTAGTAGTTTTTGAAGAAGAGCAAATAAAAATAAATTCAAATGTGGGTCCTATTTCAATATATGGAAAAGATTTTAAAATATTATTTATAGGAGGAAACACGATAACTTTGAGCGGTAACTTTAAGTCTGTTGTGTATGAAAATCATGAATAATTTTAAAAAATATAAAAAAGGAATTATTACAATGGAAATCCAGTCACTGATACCAGAAAAATTCATAAATCTACTATGGAAAAATGGTGTTGTTGCAAAAAACATAAAAAAAATCAACATAACAACTATAAGTTTAGAAGTGAGGTTAAGTGATTATGGCGAAATTAGTAAAGTGGCAAAACGAACAAATACTAGGGTTAAAATTATCGGAAGGAGCGGGCTGTCATTCTTTATACTAAAATTGAAAAGTCGATCTGCACTTTTATTTGGAGTAGTTTTATTTGGGGGTATAATATATTATTTGTCCACATTTGTATGGAGTATAGAGATTAACACGGAAAATTATATAAGTCCTTATGAATTGCGAAGTCAAATTAAAGGGTTTGGAATAAGGCCAGGACTTAGAAAAAAAGATATAGATGTATATGCTTTAGAAAATAAAATCACAAGAAGTAATGATGAAATAATGTGGGTAAAGGCAAGGATTGACGGGGTCAAACTAAAAGTTGATGTAATAGAAAGACAATCACCACCTATTATAACGAGTAATCCAAACCCATGTAATTTAATAGCTAGCAAGGATGGAATAGTGGCTAGGGTATTTACAACCGAAGGTACACCCGTTGTGACGAGTGGACAAGTAATACAAAAGGGAGATATATTAGTTAAGGGAGAGCAAGGGAAGGAAGGTAGTGTTTATCCTGTGCATGCAGAAGGCGAAGTTATAGCAAGAACCTTTTACGAGGAGATTAAAGAAGTTCCTTTAAATAAGATTACAAAAGTTAAAACTGGTAACAGTATAACAAATTTATATATTAAATTTGCAAATAAAAAAATATATCTTAAAAATAGCATAATTCCATATGGTAATTATGATAAAATAGAAAATAGCAATAAACTTGTAAATAAGGAAACCTATTATGAAGTTGAGGAAAAAAATATACCTGCTGATTCGACTAAGATATTAAAAGAAATATCATCCAATATTTTAAAGAAATTAGATAAAAGTGTAAAGGTTGTAGATAAAATTGAAAATGTTAAAAAGGAGAAAGATAAATATTTAATTAAGGTGCTTATTGTTGCTGAAGAAAACGTTGCGTCAGAGGGAAGTATATTACCCGAAAAAACTAGTGAGCCCAAATAACATAGTTTATAAGGAAAAAATAGTGTATAGAAATTAATTTTAGTTTACTCGAGAAGAAAAAGGTTGGGAGAAGATATGAAAAATCTTAGAGAACTTATGAAGCTTAATAAAGCGAAACCATATTTGGTTTTTATAGTCACTGCAGTTATAATGTATTCAATTTTAGTAACCGCATTAGTCCCTAAAAGGTATACCTTAAACATTGGGGATATTGCAAATGTAGACATAAAAGCTCCTAGAGAAGTTGAAAATGAATTATCCACAGAAAGTAATAGAACAAAGGCTGTAGAAAGTGTAGGAGCTAAAACAATTAAAATCCCTGTAAATGAGAAGGCTATAGAGAATATAGGTAATTTATTTTCTAAGCTAGGTCAGTTAAATAGTGCTAGCACTAGTAATTCATCTACGAATAATAATGGAAGCTCGAGTGATAAAGTATTATCAGAAAAGGAAAAAATAGATTCACTTAAAAGTAAAAATTCAATTTCTAATTTTACCTATGAGAACTATCAGACTTTAATAAGTTTAAGCAGTAAAGATGCTGATGAATTGGAGAAATTCCTTAAATCCACGATGACAACACTTTATGATTTAACCACAATAAATGAAAATAAACCAGAAGAAATTGTCATGGCACAAGGTATCATTGCGACAGCTTTTAACAACTCAAATTTCCCGAAGAATATAAGAGAAATAGGAATGTCTATTGCAAATGTAGAAGTTCATCCTAACACAATATATGATGAAAAAGGTACAGCCCTATTAATAGAGGAAGCGAAAAATAGCGTTAAACCTGTCATGATCAAGAAGGAACAGATTATTGTAAAAGAGGGGGAGCCAATAACCGCGGATCAAAAGGCAGTTTTAGAATCGTTAGGACTCTTAGATAATACCAATAATTTTGAATGGTCATTATATTTAAGTTTAGCAGCGCTTGTCTGCCTCGTAATTTTACTTCAATGGTATTATTTATATAAATACTATCCGAAAATATTTAATGATATAAAAAAGATAATTATGCTTAGTATCCTTAGTATAATAGCTATATTGTTTGCAAGAGTATTAGGTATAATATCCTTGTTTGTAATTCCACTAGCCTGCGTACCTATGATTATGGCCATCTTAATTAATGATGAGGTATCAATAGTTTTAAATATTCTTAACTGCATTTTAATTAGCGTTGCGGTTAACTTTAATTTTGAAATTACAATACTTGCTGCGTTGAACTCCGTTGTGGGGGTAATGTTGCTTAAGAAAATGCAACAAAGAAACGATATATTATATTCATCTATATTTATTGCAACTATAAACTTAATGGTTTATCTATCTATGGGTTTTTTGCTAAGCAATAGTATAATTGAGGTTTTAAAAAAAGCAGGAATGGTGTATTTTGCAAGCCTCATATCGGGAGTACTTACTATAGGGTTTTTACCATTTTTCGAAAGTTTTTTTGATATAGTAACTACAGTGAAACTTTTAGAACTATCTAACCCCAATCACCCACTGTTAAAAAGATTACTTTTAGAAGCACCGGGAAGTTATCATCATTCTGTGCTTGTGGCTAACCTTGCAGAGGTTGCAGCAGAAACAGTTGGTGCAAATCCAGTTCTTACAAGGGCTTCTGCATATTATCATGATATTGGCAAGATAAAGAGACCTTATTTCTTCAAAGAAAATCAATTAGGAAATGATAATCCGCATGATAAAATAACTCCTAATTTGAGTACACTGATAATCATTTCTCATGTTAAGGATGGACTTGAGCTTGCAAAAGAATATAAAATACCTAAGGTTATTCAGGATGCAATTGCTCAACATCATGGTACAACTTTAGTTAAGTATTTTTACGTTACCATGAAAAATTCAAGTGATAATCCAGATGAAATTAAAGAAGAAGATTTTAGATACAAAGGACCTAACCCTGAGAGTAAGGAAGCGGCAATTATAATGCTGGCAGATGCAGTGGAAGCAGCTGTAAGATCAATTCCAAATCCTACAAAGGGTAAAATCGAGGAAATGGTTAACAATTTAATAAAAAGTAGACTTAATGATGGGCAGTTAGATAATTGTGATTTAACTTTAAAAGATCTAGAAAAGATTCGAGCGTCATTTCTCAAAGTACTTTCAGGAATATATCATGAGAGAATAGAGTACCCGTCAGAAAAATGGCAAAAGGATAAAGAACGTGAAAATAAATAATGGCGAAATATCATGTGGACAAACATTTGTCATCTATTTTAATGTGGCTAAGTAGAGGAGAAAAATAAGTATGATTTTTATTGATAATAGGCAAAATAAAATTGAAGTTACAGATGAACTTGAAACTGCTATAAAACATGTAATTGAGTATACACTTAAAGAAGAAAAACTTTTAATAGAAAATGAAGTAAGTGTTATTTTTATTGATAATGAAAAAATCAGAGAAATAAATTTAAAGCAGCGGGGAATAGATAAAATAACAGATGTACTATCCTTTCCGATGTTACATTACCCTGAAAACAAAGTTTTTAAAGATGTGTATATAAATTATCAATTTGACCAAAGTGATTTATATGATGAAAAACTAGTAGTTGGTGATGTTGCAATATCCCTTGAGAGAGCTAAACATCAAAGTGAAGAATTTGGGCATTCATTTACTCGTGAATGTGCCTATCTCACAGTGCATTCAATTTTGCACTTGTTAGGGTATGACCATATGGAGCAAGAAGAAAAGAATATTATGAGGAAAAGAGAAGAGGAAATATTAAAAAATTTTAAAATATCTAGATAAAATATATTTAGGGTTATCACATGTGACTTATTTTATGAGAATATTTTTAAAGGTGGTTAAATATGAAAGTTAAGAAATTAGTTGATAGTTTTAATTATGCTATTGAGGGAATCATATACTCAATTCGCACACAAAGAAATATGAAAATACATATGTTAACCACTTTACTCGTGCTTACCGCTACGTTTTTTTATGATTTGTCTAAGATAGAGCTTTTAATTATCACAATAACTATAACCTTGGTAATAGTGGCTGAAATGATAAATACAGCAGTAGAGTGTGCAATAGATGCTACAACAAATTTTTATCACCCACTAGCCAAAATTGCTAAAAATGTTGCTGCGGGTGCGGTTCTTGTAACTGCTATAAATTCAATTTTGGTAGCTTATGTTATATTTTGGGATAGAGTAACTCCACTTAATAGGACAGTAATGTTAAAACTTAAAAGATCCGATCCTCACATGATTTTTTTAATACTAGTTATAGTTTGTATTGCGACTGTTGTAGTTAAGGCAATATATGGTGAGGGAACTCCCCTTAGAGGTGGTATGCCAAGTGGTCATGCTACTATAGCTTTTTCGGTTGCGACAACAATAACATTATTAAGTAATGAGCCTTTAATCATGGTGTTATCATATCTTATAGCAGTAATTGTTGCACAAAGTAGAGTAGATTCAGAAATCCATTCTATCATAGAGGTGGTTTTTGGTGGTGTATTTGGAACCTTATTAACATTATTACTATTTAAAATTTTAGGATAATTAATTTCCTTTATTCTAAATATAAACACATTAAATATAATTATAATATTATTGAAATACTATCAATTAGTGATATAATTGGTATACGTGATTTTTCGCAAATATATGATTTTTCACTTATACGTCATGGTTTATATATAAATTATTTGTATGGGAGTGTACTTATGGATTATAAAAGATTATCTAAAATTGCAATAGATGCTAGAGAAAATGCATATGTACCTTACTCGAAATTTAAGGTAGGAGCAGCAGTCTTAACCGCTGATGGGTCAATATATACTGGGTGTAATATAGAAAATGCTTCCTACGGTGCTACTAATTGCGCCGAGAGAACTGCAATTTTTAAAGCTATATCTGAGGGGCATAAAAAAATTAAAGCTATTGCTATAGTCGGAGATATGTCAACAAATACATACCCTTGTGGTATTTGCAGACAAGTTATAGCAGAATTTGCTACAAAGGATATTCAAATTATATTGGTAAAAAATGAAGAAAATTATATAATTAAGACCATGGATGAATTATTGCCAGGTGCTTTTACTAAAGAAGATTTATTAAAGTAAGTTAGAAATTACTTAAGATAATTAGAAGGAGGATATATGTTTAAATCAGGATACGTAACTATTATAGGACGTCCTAATGTAGGTAAATCTACATTAATAAATTATATTATGGGGGAGAAATTATCAATTGTGTCTAATAGACCCCAAACTACAAGAAATAATATACAAACCATTTTAACTACTAAAGAATCTCAAATAATATTTGTAGATACTCCAGGAATGCATAAACCTAGACATAAACTAGGAGAATATATGGTTAAAGTAGCAAAGCAATCTGCGAGTGAAGTAGATGTTATATTATTTATAACTACACCAGGAGATGAAATTGATAAAGGTGATATGCATATTCTTGAACAGTTTAAAGATACTAAGATACCTGTGTTTTTATTAGTTAATAAGATTGATGAGAATACTCAAGAGAGGGTAGCTAAAACTGTTCAAGGTTATTCTGAGTATTTTAATTTTAAAGAAATAATACCAATTGCTGCTATAAAAGGTAAGAATGTTGACATAGTTACTAAACTTGTAGAAGAGANCATGCCAGAAGGCCCGTTATATTACCCAGAAGATATGATTACAGATCAGCAAGAAAGATTCATCATTACTGAAATTATAAGAGAAAAAGCTTTGAAATTATTATCACAAGAAGTGCCACATGGAATAGCAGTAGAAATTATTTCTATGAAAAGAGATAAAAAAGAGATCTACAATATTGAAGTTAACTTGCTTTGTGAAAAAGATTCTCATAAGGGTATAATAATAGGAAAAGGCGGAAAAACCCTAAAACAAATTTCTACTTATGCAAGGCAAGATATAATGAAATTATTAGGGGAAAACATACATCTAAGATTATGGGTAAAGGTCAAGAAAGAATGGAGAGATACTTCAAGTATACTTAAAGAGCTTGGATATAAGTAGGGGATGATTTTCTGTCAATTTTAAAAACTAGAGCAATTGTAATAAAAACACAAGAGTTTAAAGAAAGTGATAAGTTAGTTTGGTTATTTACTGAAGAGTTTGGTAAAATAACAGCCATAGCTAAGGGAGCAAGGAAAAATAAGAGCAGATATATCTCATCAACCCTTCCTTGCTGCTACGGCGAATTTGTACTTTTTAAAGGTAAAAATTTATATACAATAAATGAAATCACAATTATAGATTCTTTTCAGCAATTATTAAGAAATCTAGACACCATTACATATGCCTCATATTTTAATGAATTAATTGATATTGCGATGGAAAATGATGAGGTCAATAAAGAACTTTTTAGAGATTTAGTTTCATCTTTTTATTTTATAAAAAATGATGTTATGGACATTGAGATTCTAGCGAGGGCGTTTGAATTAAGAATTTTAAAGGCAACAGGTTATTCATTAAATTTTAACGAATGTGTTAAATGTAGAAAAAAAATAACTATATCTAATAATATTGATTTAGCATCCTATGGTCCAATTTGTAAAGATTGTGAAAAATTAAATAGTATATTTATATCAAGCCCTGCATATAATACATTAAAATTCTTAAACAATTTTGGTATGGATAAAATTAATAGAATTATTGTTTCCCAAACCTCTAAGCTTGAGTTATATAAAGTTTTATCTTTTATAATCTCACAAAATTATACAAGGAAGCCAAGGAGTTTAGAAATGTTTAACTATTTAACAACATTTCAGAAGAAAAGTCACCCACTTTTATAAGTGGTGTTGCAAATTATAAGGAGGATGATTTTAATGGCAGAAATTACACTTGAGAAGATTGACATCATTAAAGAGAGAACAGGAGTTTCATACACCGATGCTAAGGAAGCATTAGAAGAATGTGATAGTGATGTAGTCAATGCTTTGATTTATATTGAAGCAAAACAAAAAAAATCAAATAAATTTAATATGGATGAAATGTATACTACTAAGGATGAGTTTTTTTCTTGGATTAAGGATATAGTTAAAAAAGGCAATGTATCAAGGATAAAAATAAAAAAAGATCAAATTGTAGTAATAGATATTCCTGTCAATGCTGGTATTGCAGCGGGCCTATTTGGATTAATATACCCAGCGCTTATTGCTATAGGATTACTCACTGCAGTATTAACAAAGGTTACAGTTGAAGTAACAAAAGCAGATGGAAGCGTTGAAGTTATTAACACTATTATTAAAAATACAGTTGATGATGTAGTAAATAAAATGAGCGATATAAGTGATGATGTAATAGAAAAATTTAATGAAACAAAAGACAGTTTTACCAAAAGTAGCAAAGAGAATAAAGATAATAAAGATTATACGGATTCCAATAATGAAAATGTATATCAATATACTGTGAAATTTAACGAACAAGAACAGGAAAAAGAAGAAAAAGAGGAAGAAAAGAAAGAAGAGAAAGAGCAAGAATAATATTGTTTCTTTTTTTCTTTTATTAAAATTACGACTAATATAACTAATACCATCGTAAAAGCCAGCAACTAATAGTTGTTGGCTTTTACGATGGTATAAAGCTAAGTATTTAACAAAAAAAGTGATTAAAAGTCCTTCATTTCATTGTAAAAACGTGTTATAATATTATAAATGGCATGTAAAATTCTAGAAAAATGTTAGTTAATGCAAACGTTTATATTTTAAATATGTACCATTTTTCACCTATCATCATATGTCATATATCATTTATAATCGAAGGAGTTGTGTGCAAATGGAAAGTAAAAAGTATGTTTACCTTTTTAGCGAAGGAAATATTTCAATGAAAAATCTTTTAGGCGGAAAAGGTGCGAACCTTGCAGATATGACGAGCCTTGGAATTCCAGTTCCTCAGGGATTTACAGTTACTACAGAAGCTTGTAATAAATACTATGAGGATGGCGAATTAATAACATCTGAAATTGTTAGCGAAATTCATGCTAAAATGACTGAACTTGAAAATATTACAGGTAAGAAGTTCGGAAGTTTAAAAAATCCATTACTTGTATCAGTTAGATCTGGCGCAAGAGCATCAATGCCTGGTATGATGGATACAATCTTGAACCTTGGATTAAATGATTCTACTGTAGAAGTTTTGGCAAAAGAAACAAATAACCCAAGATTTGCTTATGATTCTTACAGAAGATTTATCCAAATGTTTGCTGACGTTGTTATGAACGTTGAAAAAAGAAACTTTGAAAATATTATGGATAAGATGAAGGAAGAAAAAGGCGTAAAATTTGATACAGAATTAGATGCTAATGATTTAAAAAAATTAGTAATACAATTTAAAGAATTCTACAAAGAAAATCAAGGTCAAGAATTTCCAAGTGACCCAGCAACACAATTAATAGAGTCCATTTCTGCAGTATTTAGATCATGGGATAATCCTCGCGCTATAGTATATAGAAGATTAAATGATATCCCAGGTGCATGGGGAACAGCAGTAAGTGTTCAAGAAATGGTATTTGGTAACAAAGGTGATACATCAGGAACGGGCGTTGCTTTCTCAAGAAATCCATCAACTGGGGAAAAAGAAATATTTGCTGAGTACTTAATGAATGCGCAAGGTGAAGACGTTGTTGCAGGAATAAGAACACCACAAGATATATCAATGCTTGCAAAAGACATGCCAAAAGTATATAGCGAATTCATGGGAATTGTTAACACTCTTGAAACCCACAATAAAGATATGCAAGACATGGAGTTTACAATTGAAGATGGAAAATTATACTTTTTACAAACAAGAAACGGTAAGAGAACTGCACAAGCTGCTTTAAAAATTGCGGTAGAACTAGTTGAAGAAGGATTGTTAACAAAGAGAGAAGCACTTATGAAGGTTGAACCAAAACAACTTGATACATTACTTCACCCTAACTTCGATGGAGCTTCACTTGCAAAATCTATAGTTATAGCTAGAGGCTTACCAGCATCTCCAGGAGCTGCATTTGGTAAAGTTTGCTTTACAGCTGAGGATGCAAAATCTAGACACGAAGCGGGAGAACAGGTTATCCTTGTAAGGCTTGAGACCTCACCAGAAGACATTGAAGGCATGGTTGCTGCAGAAGGTATACTAACAGTAAGAGGAGGCATGACATCGCATGCTGCGGTTGTTGCAAGGGGAATGGGAACTTGTTGCGTTGCTGGTTGTTCAGATATAAAAGTTAACGAGAAGGATAAGAATTTCCAAATCGGACAAACTTTCTATGGTGAAGGTGACTTTATATCAATGGATGGAAGTACAGGAAACGTATATGCTGGAGTAATTAAAACAGTTGAACCTGAAATAAACGGTTACTTCGAAATATTTATGGGTTGGGCTGATGAAGTAAGAAGTCTAAAAGTTAGAACTAATGCTGATACACCAAAAGATACAGCTCAAGCAATTAAATATGGAGCTGAAGGTGTAGGATTATGCAGAACGGAACATATGTTCTTTGATGCTGATAGAATAATGATTATAAGAGAAATGATAGTTGCTAAAGATGAGTCGTCAAGAAGAGTAGCACTTGAGAAATTATTACCAATTCAAAGAGGGGATTTTGTAGGAATCTATGAAGAACTTAAAGAAAAACCTGGTACAATAAGATTCTTGGATCCACCATTACATGAATTTTTACCACATGCTGATGAGGACATAAAAGACTTAGCAAGTGAAATGGGAATAACTTTCGATGAGTTAAAGGCTGCAGTTGAGTCGTTGCATGAAGTTAACCCAATGATGGGGCATAGAGGATGTAGACTTGCCGTATCATATCCGGAGATTGCTGAGATGCAAACTAGAGCGGTTATTGAGGCAGCTATAGATGTTAAGGCTAGAAAAGGATATAATATTGTTCCTGAAATAATGATACCTTTAGTTGGTGAAGTTAAAGAATTAAAATATGTTAAAGATATAGTAGTAAGAGTAGCTGATCAGATTATAGCTGAGACGGGTAGTGATTTAAAATACATGGTTGGTACAATGATCGAAATACCAAGGGCTGCACTTACAGCTGATCTAATAGCTAAAGAGGCAGAATTCTTCTCATTTGGAACGAATGATTTGACACAAATGACCTTTGGATTTTCAAGAGATGATGCTGGAAGCTTCTTAAAGGATTACTATGATAAGAATGTTTATGAATTTGATCCATTCCAAAAATTAGATCAAACAGGAGTTGGTAAACTTGTTGAAATGGCGGCTGTTCTTGGACGTCAGGCAAGGCCTAATATAAAACTTGGAATATGCGGAGAACATGGTGGAGATCCATCTTCCGTTGAATTCTGTCATGATGTGGGGCTTGATTATGTATCATGTTCACCATTTAGAGTGCCAGTTGCAAGACTTGCAGCGGCTCAGGCAGAAATAAAAAATCCAAGAAAAAAATAATGTTTTAAATTAGGTATAGTTAAGTAATTATAAATAAAAAGCCGCTGCTTGCAGTGGCTTTTTATTTATAATTTATGTTATTTTAAATTTATGTTTAATATAGGTTTTAAATTTTTTAACAAAATCTAATTGGTATTCATTTTTGTTGGTTGCAGTTTTTAATAAATTTAAGAAAGCTTTTTTATTACACTTATTAATATTACCGTAGTAATCTCTTGATATTTTCCAATACCTCTGGGGGAAAGCTAAATAAACAAGTATATATTTGTAATCATCTAANGTTAAAGGAAGAATGTTATCATATAATTCTAAAAAATTTATTGCTAGTTCATAATCCCATTTTGTACTGTCTCTTTTAAGCAATCGCCTTAAACAATAAGAAATATCATGTGCACAATAGTCATTTCTACATTTATCAAAATCAATTACCCAGATCTCATTGTTTGTATCAAAGATAATATTCTTATTAACATAGTCAAGATGACACAATGATCTCGTAAGATTATTCATATTTATATCATAAGCAATATTGGACGAACACTTAGCAAGCGTGCCACTGGAATTAAATTGTTCAAGATACAGCTTTGAGAAGGCATCATTATACTTATACGCTAAATTAGAATAATTAAGAAGACTCATATAATGTTTATATATTGAGGTGCTTAAAGGGCTGAAGTCCTCCTTCATGGAACTGCCACATATCGGTTTAAAGTTAATGCTCACTTTATGCATACTTGCAAGATTGCTGCCACATACTAATATATGATCAATATTATCATAGTCGCATTTTATGCCATTAATCCAAGGGGTAAGTATAAATAACATATTATTATAGTTTACAAATCTACTATTAGTCTTTGTAGGGAGGATTCGAGGCACATGGATATTGTTCCGGTGCAACCATTCTATAGCTGAGTATACAAATAGTAGATCTTTTATTGAATAATAAACTTTTTTTAAACAATAACATTCATCGTAGTATTGCACTTTATATACTGCTCTTTGTTTAGCAGTATCTTTAAATTTGATTTGTGTGATAGCGGCATTAGTTAAATTATATTGAGGCAAAATGTATCTCGCTACATTTTCTTCAGATAATAAACTCATGTTATTATCGTTATTAACCGTAGAGGGCATATTAACACTCCTAAAAAATTATTACATTATTAGAATATTAATAAAATTAATATATTATACGTTTAACATAAAAAAAGGGAAATTTATTTAAAATGTAGAATACTACTAAAGTAACTATAAAATAAAAAGTGAACTTACTAACTGTTTTTGAAGAGGCCTATATAAAAGAACATGAATAATTGCAAATATAGTTTTGAATTTAGGAGGGAATTTATGAATATTCGCAAAAAAATAGAAACTAATGAAAGCAACAGCATTATACAATATGGGGCGTTATCCATAAATTCAAAGGGCAGAAAAAAAATAGATAAGCAAGATGAAGTAAGAACATGTTATATGGTGGACAGAGATAGAATAATACATTGTAAATCATTTCGCAGACTCAAGCATAAAACCCAAGTATACATAAAAACTAGTAGTGATCATTATAGAACAAGATTAACGCATACATTAGAAGTCGCACAAATAGCTAAAACTATAGGTCGAGGTATAGGCTTAAATGAAGATCTAATAGAAGCTATAGCCTTAGGCCACGATATCGGGCACGTACCTTTTGCTCATAATGGTGAAGAGGTGCTTAATGATATTTTGCCTGGAGGATTTAGGCACAATGAAAATAGTATTAGGGTGCTTACAAAAATAGAAAAATTGGGAGCGGGACTTAATTTAAGCGAAGAAGTTCTAGATGGAATTCTTAATCATAGTGGTTTTTTAGAAGATTCTGGAAATTCAAAAACACTCGAAGGTCAAGTTGTTAAATATAGTGACAAGATTGCATATGTAAATCATGATATAGATGATTCCATAAGAGCAAAATTATTAACAGAGTCAATGCTACCGGTGGGCTCTGTTGAAATATTGGGTGCAAATCATGGCAAGAGAATAGATACCTTAGTTAAAGATTGTATTTATAACACCATAGATAACTTAGATAGAGGAAATGTAGGTGTATCACTTAGTGAAAAAGTTGGAAGTGCATTAGGTGATTTAAGATATTTTATGTTTGAAAATATTTATAAAGGTGAAATGTTAAAGGAAGAAAGACAAAAGGCACAGTTCGTGATTACAAATGTATTTACATATTATTATAATAATCCACTAGCTATGCCTGACTTTTACAAAAATATAGTTAGGGATGAGGGCCTATATACAGGGGTAGCGGACTATATTTCTGGTATGAGTGATGATTACTGCTTAATGATGTTTAATAATTTATATGTACCGAAATTTGTCATTTACTAAAAAAATATGACTATAGAACTTTTAACTTGAAAAATGTACTTATAAAATTAATGTATAAATAAAAAAATAAATAAATATAATTGAAGGAAATTTGTATTTTATAAAGAATATATTATAAGCAAACATATTTTTTTAGAAAAAAATAAAATTAAAGAAGGATAATAAAGTTTTTTGTCGAATAAAAATATATTGTGGATTTATATAAGTAAGGTGGTAATAATCTATTGATTGCTGAAGATGTTATCCGAAAGATAAAGGAACAAAATGATATTGTGGATGTAATATCTGAAAATGTTAAACTTAAAAAAACTGGGAAAAATTATACTGGTCTTTGTCCTTTTCATAATGAGAAGAGTCCATCATTTACTGTGTCTGTAGAAAAACAAATTTATAAATGTTTTGGATGCGGTGAAGCTGGAAATGTAATCAGCTATATTATGAAGGATAGGAATGTAACTTTTCCAGAAGCTGCAAGGCTACTCGCAAAGAGAGCTAACATTAGTATAGAAATAGACAATGAAGAAAATAATGCACAAAAGGACATGTACAATAAAATGTACAAAATCAATGTAGAAGCTGCTAGGTATTTTTATGACAATTTAAGAAAGGATAAGAAGGCTGAAATATATTTTGCTAGCAGAGGTATCACAGAAGCGACTATGAGAAAATTTGGGTTAGGGTTTTCCCTTGATAAATGGGATGGCTTGTTATTATACCTAAAAGAGAAAGGATACTCTGAATTAGATTTACTTAGTATAGGATTGATTGGTAAAAGTCCTAAAGGATCTTATTATGACAGATTTAGAAATAGGATAATGTTTCCTGTGTTTGATTATAGGGGGAGCGTCATCGGATTTGGTGGTCGGGTTTTAGATGATTCAAAACCTAAATATTTAAACTCTCCGGAAACGACATTATTTCATAAAGGATTACATCTTTATGGATTGAATTTTGTAATCAAAAATAATAAATCTCGAACAATAATAATTGTAGAGGGATATATGGATTGTATTTCACTTCATCAATATGGGTTTTATAATGTTGTTGCGTCTCTTGGCACTGCACTCACTATCAACCAATCAAAATTATTAAAGAAACATGTAGATAATGTTATTATTGCTTTTGATGCTGATTTTGCAGGTCAAGCGGCAACTTTAAGGGGTCTTGAAATATTAAGAAATGAGGGGTTCGATTTAAGAGTTCTAATAGTTCCAAAGGATAAGGATCCTGATGAGTATATAAAAAACAATGGGAAACGAGCTTTTCAGAAATTAGTTGATGAAGCTCTTCCTTTAATTGATTATAGGCTTAAAAGAGCAAGTGATGGAATAAATTTTTCAAATAGTGAAATGATAATACAGTATGTGAAAAAGGTTACTGAGATTATTATAGATTTAGATCCTGTTGAAAAAGACGTTTATATAAAAAAGGCTTCGGAGGAAACCGGAATTAAAGAACAAGCAATATATGACTTATTAAGTGAGGAAATCAATAAAAATACAAAAAAAATGAAAAAAATGAATATACAACAGGATTTTGGACAAAAATTATATTTAGAGCCAGCTTATATCAAGGCTGAAAGAAATTTATTGAAATTTATGTTTATAAATGAAGAAAATTGTGATTATATCACAGAAAATATTTCTGTGCAGCAATTAGTACTTGAAAGTCATAAAAGTATATATTCACTAATTGTTGAGTATAAAAATTTAGAAAAAGATGAAAAAATTAAGAATATTGAATTTATGTGTAAAGATATAGAATGCACAAAAGAATGGATAAACACTATGGAAATTGAATTCTCTTTGGATGAAGAGGATCATAAAAAACTTATAAAGGACTGCATAAAACAACTGAAAAAATTCAAGTTAGAGGAGTCGAAAAAAGAAATTATGAATAAAATCAAACAATTTGAATCAAAAGGCTTGCTAGAAGAATCTATAAAACTTGCGCAAAAACTTATAGAGTTACAAAAGGATCTAAAACAATTATAGTACTTGGGAAGGAGGTAATATTATGAAGGATAAAAGTTCAAAAATGACTATAGTCAAAAAACTTATTGATAAAGGCAAGAAAAAAGGATCATTAACTTATAAAGAAGTAATGGATGAACTCTATGAAGTGGATTTAACTCCAGAACAAATAGAAAAAGTTTATGAAGTTTTAGAATCAATGGAGATAGATGTTGTTGGAGATATGCATGCAACTGCTGCACCTGCGACTGGTGCTCAAGCAGAGGCTGAACCAGAAACAGAAGAACTTGATGTTAGTATACCGGAAGGTATTTCTATAGATGATCCAGTTAGGATGTATTTAAAAGAAATTGGTAAAGTTTCGCTATTATCATCAAGTGAGGAAATTGATCTTGCTAAAAGAAATGAAGAAGGAGATCTTGCCGCTAAGAAAAAATTAGCAGAGGCTAATTTAAGACTCGTAGTAAGTATAGCTAAAAGATATGTTGGGAGAGGAATGTTATTTCTAGATCTTATTCAAGAGGGTAATTTAGGACTAATAAAAGCCGTAGAGAAATATGATTATAGAAAAGGCTTTAAATTTAGTACCTATGCAACCTGGTGGATTAGGCAGGCAATAACTAGGGCAATTGCTGACCAAGCAAGAACTATTAGGATACCTGTACATATGGTTGAAACTATAAATAAGCTTATTAGAGTATCAAGGCAATTGCTGCAAGAGCTTGGACGTGAACCTCAACCAGATGAAGTTGCTGAAAAAATGGAAATGCCAGTAGGAAAAGTTCGCGAAATCATGAAAATTGCACAAGAACCAGTGTCGCTTGAGACCCCTATTGGAGAAGAAGAAGATAGTCATTTAGGTGATTTTATTCCTGATGATGATGCCCTAGCACCCGCAGAAGCTGCTGCGTTTACAATGCTAAAAGAGCAATTAATCAATGTTTTAGATACCTTGACTCCTAGAGAAGAGAAAGTCTTAAGGTTAAGATTCGGTCTGGATGATGGACGCGCAAGAACTCTCGAGGAAGTTGGAAAAGAATTTAATGTAACCCGTGAGAGAATAAGACAGATTGAGGCAAAAGCTTTACGTAAATTAAGACATCCAAGTAGAAGTAAAAAACTAAAAGATTATTTAGATTAGAACATATTAAATAAGACAAAAACAGTTTAAATATGGTGATAGAACCATATTTAAACTGTTTTTTCTCTTATATATCCATGGAAAAATATTTACAAGGTAGCGTTATTTTGATATAATGTGCCTTAGAAGGTGATTAAATGGATAGTTATACATCTAAGAGAGGACCCGGGTTAGGGTCGATGCTACTGAGGACTGCATTATATAATATATTAATTATAATATTGCTTAAATTTACTAACTCATACATTGTGGATAATCTATTAAAGCTTTTATTAGTATTTTGTAATATATATCAAATATATTACATTGTTTTGTTTGAATCAATAAAATGTACTTTTGACAGTGAAGATCTTAAGATTTATGCTATTTGGTCATTAAAGAAAATAGTTATACCATTAAATGAAATTGAAGGATACACTTTATCAACTGGTACAATCAAAGGTGTTAGACTTTATGGAATAGCTACGAACAATTTTGCTATGGGAAAATTTGTAATTGATAAAATCGGACTATCCAGAATGTTTGTAACTGATAATAAAAATATTTTTTATATAAAAACAAAAGATGTTAATTATGCAGTTTCTCCTGTTGACTATAAAAAATTCGAGGAAACATTGATATCTCACAAATTACAGCATATAGATTGGAGGTTTGCAGCAAATAGTAGCTATAATCTTCATAAAGATAAACATTTTTTTATTCCCTTAATGGTGGTTAGTATAATAATATTAACATTAACACTTAATCCATTTATATTATATTTAAAACATGGGATACCCGATATTATGCCATTAAGCTTTGATGCTAATTTCAGCCCAATAAAAATGGGTACAAGTAAACAATTTGCATTTACTCAGATGGTTTATGGAGTATTAAATATGGCTTTACTCTTTTGTATGTATTATGCCAGCTATTTTTGCGCAAAATATGATAGAAAATCTGCATATAAATATATTTATTTATCACTATTTGTGGCAATAATATTTTTAATTATGCAGCTTAAAATATTAATAAACTTTAGATAAGGATGAAGATTATGGAGTTAAGTATAAGATTAAAAGCAATTGTAAGTATGATAGGGGAATGTGATAGCGTTATTGATGTAGGCACGGATCATGGGTANGTCCCTATATATTTAGTGAAAAATGCTATAATAAAAAAAGCTATCGCATCTGATATAAATAAAGGACCTGTTGCTAAGGCTAAAAATAATATTGATATTAATAAAACCAGTCAGCAAATTAGTTGTAGACTAGGAAGTGGACTATCTACAGTTAAAAAGGGAGAAGTTCAGATAGCTATAATTGCAGGAATGGGTGGAAATTTAATAAGAGATATAATAGACGCCGACTTAGATGTTGTTAAAGAATTAAAGTATATGGTACTTCAACCAGTCCAGAATGCTGAGGTTTTAAGGGAGTATTTATACAGTACCGGATATGATATTGTTGATGAAGAAATTTGCTATGAGGATGGTAAGTTCTACGAAATAATTAAGGCCAGGTATAATACAAGACCTGTATCATTAGACGATATATATTACGAAATAAGTAAAATATTATTAGATAAAAGACAAACAGTAATGAAAAAATTTATTGAATTTAAATTACAAAAATATTCAAAAGTATATGATGCATTGAACGAAGATACTAGTTTATCAAAAGATAGGAAGCAGCAACTTTATTATATTACAAGCAAACTTAAGGAGTTTTTAAAATGTTTTTAGAGGTAAAAGCTATTGATAATATTATGCAGAAGTTCGCTCCAGACCAACTCAAAGAAGATTATGATAATGTGGGATTAATGGTTGGGGACAAAGATGCGCGGGTTACGAAAATTTTAATTGCATTAGATTGCACATTGGACGTAATACGAGAGGCAGTGGATAAAGGTTGCAATTTTATATTAACCCATCATCCTCTTCTTTTTTCAAGACCTAAAACTATTACAAAGGACACCCTAGTTGGGAAAAAGATTATTGAGCTAATAAAGAATGAGATAAATGTATACTCTAGTCATACTAATTTAGATTCTGCCCAGGGTGGCTTAAATGATATTGTTACTGAAATTTTAGGTTTTAATAAATACAAAATTATTGAACCATCAAAAAAAATGGGTTCTGATTTGAGTTGTGCTGGCCTGGGTAGATTAGTAACTTTGGATGAGGCAGTGCGCCTTGATGTGTTATGTGATAATGTAAAAAACACTCTTAAGACAGAATTCATAAGATATGTAGGTCATGATAGTGATTTAATAAAAACTATAGCTATTATAAATGGAAGTGGTGAAGACTTTTTTGATGAGAGCAAAAGGTTAGGTGCAGATTGCATTATTACAGGGGATACTAAATACCATGGTGCTTGTGATTTATCAGAAGAAACCATAGCGCTAATAGATGCTGGTCATTTTGCAACAGAGTGGAATCCATTTAAGATATTTGGAAAAAAATTCAAAAGTGAGTTGTTAGATAACGGGTATGACAACGAAGTTATATTTTCTCAAAATACTTTTGACCCATATAAAATCAAGTAGTATAAAAATACCATTTGCTTTTGTTTTAATAGTATGATATTATAGTTTTTGCGAGTAAGCCAGACAATCGCTGCTGAATATTGCGTGCAATAGGTCAGGAGAGGAAAGTCCGAGCTCCACAGGGCAGGGTGCTGGGTAACCCCCAGTGAAGGCGACTTTAAGGAAAGTGCAACAGAGATATACCGCTAAAGGTATTCTAAGCTTAGTCTACTAATCATTTGAATATACTAGCAAGGATGGAAAGGCGAGGTAAGAGCTCACCAGCGCACTGGCGACTTTGCGGCTATGTAAACCCCACTTGGAGCAAGATCGAATAGGAGA
>JGI24146J20443_1000898_pt1 | contig 20147 bp, 17 predicted proteins | sample BarGraIncub1131A_FD_20443 | JGI IMG/M metagenome (IMG submission 20443) | reverse complement strand
GGTGGGGCTTGAATAGTTACGATTATCTGATGTTTATGTAAGATATTTAATAAACAGGTATTGTGTATTAACAAATAGCAGTATATAATAACAAATAGTAATATAAAAGCAGGAGGAGGAACTCTTATGGTAAATTCGAAAATTGGGATATGCGTAATAGGCGCAGGTCGAGCGGGTCTTATTCATGCAGTCAATTATAGAAACAATATTCCAAACTCAGAGCTTATTGCTGTTGTAGACCCGTTTGAAGAGGCAGCTGTGAGCGCTTGTAAGCAGCTTGATATTTCCACTTACTATTTAGATTATAAAAAAGCACTTCAGAATGATAAGATAGATGCAGTTGTTATTGTTACTCCTACTATATATCATAAAGAAATAGCTGTTGCTGCAGCAAAGGCAGGAAAGCATATTTTATGTGAGAAACCTATGGCAATGGATGAGAATGAATGCGAAGAGATGATAAAGGCAGCAGACGAGAACAAAGTAATACTTCAAATAGGTTTTATGAGGAGATTTGACTCAAGTTTCATACAGGCCAAAGAGGTTGTTGAGAGCGGAGAGATCGGGGACGTTGTGATGGTTAGGTCTAATACCAGAGGGCCAAGCATTCCTCAAAAGTGGATGTATGATATTCGTAAAAGCAATGGTCCGCTCGCTGAGGTGAACAGTCATGACATAGACACATTAAGGTGGTTTACGAATAGTGAATTTAAATCTGTATACGCTATTGGGGGAAATTATAGATCACCGGAAGCACTTAAGGATTACCCCGATTTTTATGATAATGTGATTATGAATGCTCAATTTGTCAATGGTATGCAGGGTTCAATCGATGGGGCACAGGGCGTTGAATATGCCTATGATGCCCGTGCCGAGATACTGGGAACAAAAGGNATTATATACCTTGGCCAGGTACATGACAAAGCGATTTCAATTTGCACAAAAGCTTCCGGAATTAGAAGACCGGTAATAAATAGTTGGCGATACCTTTTTAGAGAAGCTTATATGCAAGAAGATATAGGTTTTATTGATTGTATAATCAACGTTAAAAATCCAAAGGCTTCAGGCTTTGATGGCAAAATGGCCGTAAAAGTTGTCAATGCAGGTAATAGATCAATTATCGAAAAAAGCATAATAGAATTGTAATTTTTGGNGGTAAACATTTATATGTTAGCAGCAAGAATGTATGGGAAAGATGACGTAAGGATTGAAGATATAAAGACACCTGAAATTAATGAAAATGAAGTCTTGGTAAAAGTAAAAAGTGCAGCAATCTGCGGCACTGATGTTAGAATGATAAAAAACGGTAATCCCAATGCCACAGAAAGTAATCCTAGAATATTAGGGCATGAATTAAGCGGAATCATTGAACGAATAGGTGCAAATGTAAAAGGATATAGCAAGGGCATGAGAGTCGCTGTTGCCCCGAATATGGGCTGTGGTATCTGCGGATTTTGTATCAGTGGTAACGGTCAGCTTTGCAGAGTCTCGAAGGCCATAGGCATCAATATCGACGGTGGATTTGCAGAGTATGTAAAAATACCCGAGGAAGCCGTAAGGCAGGGTAATATAACGCCTATTGCAGATAATGTTTCTTTTGACGAGGCGGCGATCAACGAAGCCTTCTCATGCGCTTTTAACGGTTTTTCAAGGTGCTCGATAAAGGTCGGCGAAAGCTGCCTTGTGATCGGAGCGGGTGCCATAGGCCTTATGCATGCGAAACTGGCACAGATGTGCGGCGCGTCAAGGGTTATAATTAACGATTTATCTGCTGAGAGGCTGGAAGTCTGCAAGAGTATTGACAGCAGGTTTATAACCTTCAGCGGTAGTGAAAAGCTCGCAGAATTTATAAGTGATATAACAGACGGTCAAGGAGTCGATGTAATAATTGTCGCATGTCCTGCGCCCCAGGCTCAGGCTTCTGCCTTAGAGTTTGCTGCCATAAACGGGCGAATAAATTTTTTTGGTGGCTTACCAGCAGATAGACAGATAGTACCCATAAACAGTAATTTGATTCATTATAAGCAGCTCGTTGTTACAGGAACAACGCGTTCTACCCTTGAACAGTACAGAAACACATTAAAATTTATTACTGAGGGTATAATTGATGTCAGCAAGCTAATAACCAAAAGAATGACAATCAATCATATTATGGATGGAATCAACAATTCAATTGAGGCAAAAGGATTAAAGAATGTTATATACTTCGATTAAAGTTTAAAAAGGCGCTCGAAATAGTTCTGACCTTATACTATTTACTCTTTAAAAAAGCGTTAATTAAGATTCACTTTTCCCCGCCGAAGGCGGGGAAAAGTGAAATATTCTTTTCATTTTAGACAGGAATTAATATTATTTATTATGCAATTAAAATGAATCAGTGCTAGGAGTGTCTATATGGCGGGATACCTTTTAGGAATTGATATTGGTACTCAGGGAACGAAAACATCATTAATAGCTTTGGACGGAAGTATAATTAAAACGGCATATGAAGATTCCAATTTAATCTACTGCGAAAATTACGCAGTTGAACAGAACTCCGATGAAATTTACAATTCATGCCTAAGAACGATTAAGCAGGTTGTAACTGATTCTGGAATCAGTTACAATGAAATACTTTCAATTGGCATTGACGGTCAAATGGCTGGAATTGTCGGGATAGATGAGAATTGGAATGCGATAACACCATATGATTCCTGGCTTGACAATAGATGCGACAAATATAAACAATGGATAAAGTCTATTGATGAAAAGAGACTCATTTTAATAAGCGGCTCACCTGCCATGATTGATCATGCCCCAAAGATATTATGGTGGAAGAATGAGAAGCCAGATACTTACAAAAAAATAAGCAAGTTTTTAATGATAGGTTCTTTTATTGCTGGTAAGTTATGCGCACTTCGCGCCGAAGAAGCTTTTATAGACTATACATATCTTCATTTCACGGGGCTCGCCGATATTGTAAACTGCAAATGGTCTGATGAGCTTTGCGAGACATTTGGTATCAGCAAAACTAAAATGCCTCAAATAGTTGAACCTTGGAAAATTATAGGTAAAATTTCAAAGGAAACTGCCGACAAATGTGGCCTTTTACAAGGCACACCTGTAATAGCCGGATGTGGGGACACTGCTGCGGCATCTCTTGGCGCAGGCATTGTTAAGGCAGGAATGGCTTTTGATGTTGCGGGCACCGCGTCGGTATTTTCATGCTGTGTCGATAGATATTCGCCTGATCTTGATAATAAGACACTTATTTTTCCTAAATCAGTTATCCCTGGTTTATGGAATCCTATGGCTTATATCGGAGGAGGCGGGCTATGTCTAAAATGGTTTAGGGATGAGTTTTTCGGTGGCTCCCAGTCGTACAAAGAGTTGGATGAAAGAGCGCAGAAAATTCCGGCGGGCAGTGAAAATCTAATATTCATACCACATTTTAATGGAAGGGTATTGCCTGACAGTCCTTATATGCGGGGAAGTTTCATGGGGCTCAATTGGGTACACACAAGATATCATATGTATAGGTCCATCATGGAAGGAATTGCATATGAATATCATTATTATCTGAATATAATTAATAGTCTAGTGGGCAATATAGCATGCACATCTGTCTTAGCAGTCGGCGGGGGTGCTGGAAGTGAAGTATTCAATTCCATAAAATCAGATATATTGGGTATTCCATATTATACGCAAAGCAGGTCGGATACCGCCACATTCGGCATGGCAATTTTGGCGGGTTATGGCGTCGGAATTTATGATGATCTAATCAAAACCATAACGGGATTTATTCAACATAAAGCAAAAGTAGAGCCATCTTCGGAAAACAAAGTTAAATACTTAAAACAAGAAAAATCTTACGAAGATGCTTTAAAGGCAATGGACTGGTATTATGGCAGAAGCAACGGTTAGGAAAAACATCCGATTATAGTTGTTTTAAATTGTTTTGTAATTTTAGGGGGTACATTTATGATAAATAAAGCGCCTAAAGAAGTAGTATTCGTAGAAGAGCGAAAGAGAATAATTTTGCAGCTACTTGAAAAAAACGAGAGAATAAGTGTTCAGGAATTATGTGAGCATTTAGGGGTTTCCAGCTCATCAATTAGAAATGATTTAAGACAGATGGATAATGAAGGGCTCCTTGAGAGAACACATGGTGGGGCTCTTTTGCTTCCAAAAACAAGTTATGAACTGAATTCAATTCAAAAAGAAGTGAAAAACAATGACGAGAAAATTGCAATCGCAAAAGCAGCAGCAAATTTGATAGAAAACGGTGATACCATTGTTCTGGATACAGGGACAACAACTTTTGAACTCGCAAAAAATCTCAAGCACAAAAAAAATATAACGGTTGTTGTAAATGATATAGAGATTGCAAGATGCCTTGAAGAATTTGAAGGAGTAAATGTCCTGCTTCTTGGAGGAATTATCAGAAAAAACTTCCACTGCACTGTGGGAGTGTCCGTTATTAATACATTGTCTGAATTGAGTGTAGATAAGGCTTTTATAGCAACAAATGGGCTGTCTTTCAAAAAAGGGCTAACAACGCCTGAAATAAATCAGGCGGAGGTAAAAAAAGCGATGATTGACATCGCGTCAACTGTAATGCTTCTATGCGATTGCAGTAAAATAGGAAAAGAATCTTTCGTGCAATTTGCTCAGTTGTCAGCTATAGATAAACTTATAACTGATTGGAATATAAGTAAATATGACTTAGATGAGTTTAAAAAAAATAAAATTGAAGTTATTACTGCAAGAATCTAGGGAATCACTGATTGCTTTTTCATTCAGTTAATTTACATTGAAGTGAAAAAGAGCGGTTAAATAATCACTGTGAACTTAAATCAGTGATTCTATACTCAAAAATTATATTGAATGAGGCGATATTTATGAAAGCAAAATTAGTTCCTGTTTATTTTAATGAGACTATGGACAGTGAATTTGATTTAAGGGTTGCGGAAATCAGCGAATTGTTAAAAAATGAAGCTGAATTTCTTAAGCCGGTAGCAATTGGTACCGATATTCCCGATGCAGATGCAGTGGTTTTTCCTCAACTTATCGGTGAAGCGTATAGAAAAATTGAAGATATCAAGAAAATAAATATTCCAATATTTATAATTACGTCGGAGTTTGCTACTGTAGCAATGTGGGATTGGGAAATTGTCACATGGATGAAGGACAACGGTATTAAACCTTTCACGCCATATAATATTGATTTAACAAAAACGATTTGCCGTGCTGTTGCATTAAAAAAAGATATTAAAAATACTAAGTTTCTCGTTTTTCAAGATAACCCGGGTAAAGGTATGCAGGCAGATATTTTCAAGCGTTTTTATTGGTGGGAAAAAGAGTGCAGCGAACTCATGGCAGAAAAATTCGGTGTTACGATTATTAAAAGAAGTTATAAAGAGTTAAACGAGAGGGCAAATGCAATTTCTGACAAAGAGGCAGAAAAAGTTTGGAATAAGTGGGATTTCGAAACCGAAAATGTACCCCATAAATCTATTTTAAGCGCTGTTAAATTGTATATAGCAGTAAAGGAAATTACGGATAAGGACGACACTATAAAAGGTATAGGAGCAAATTGCCTTAACGAGTCTTATTATTCTAAGACGACGCCATGTCTTGCATGGAATATGCTTTATGAAGAAAAGGGCATCATTTGGGCATGCGAGGCTGATACCATGTCATTATTGACTGAATACCTTTTAAGTAAGTCACTCGATACGCCTGTAATGACAAGCAATGTATACCCGTTTCTTATGGGTATGGCAGCACTTAAGCATGAAAAAATACAAAGGTTTCCGGAAGTATCCGATGCTGATCAGCATTTGCTGATTGTGCATTGTGGCTATACGGGGCTGATGCCTAGAGCTATGTGTACGCAGTGGACATTAAAACCCAAAGTTCTCGCAATTGTAGACGATAATGCGCATATGGTTGATTGCCGTGCCCCAGAAGGTGATATTACTCTTGCAAAGATTCATCCATCGCTTAGCAAACTTCTGATTATAGAAGGCGAACTTGAAAGTTACGCTCAGTATCCGGGTTCGGATTGCAGGAACGGAGCTCTTGTTAAAATAAAGGATGGGCGTAAAATAATGAATGAGCTTTATTCACACCATGATATATTGATTAATGGGCACAAAGCAGCAGAATTAAACATGGTAGCAAATATATTTGAAATGATTGCTGAAGAAATTTAGTTAAACAAAGATATAAAGAATAGTTGGAAATAAATATGCAAGAAAATCGTTGAAGGTAATCAGGACATTTAGTATATTGGAAACGAGGATTTTTAGATGAATAAATTACGTTACGGCTGTGTTGGAGCAGGTGCAATTGCTGACAAAAAACACATTATGGAATACTCAGCTATGGAAAATGTAGAGCTTGTAGCAATTTGTGATACAAATGCTAAAGCGGCAGGATTTCTGGCTGAGAAATATAAAATGCCGAAGGTTTATAAGGATTATAATGAAATGTTTGCAAAAGCAAATAAGAATAATTAAACTTAAACTGCGTGCAAATAGAGCTTTATCTGCATGTATTTTAGATATATTTTGATTTTTCCTAACAATATGTTATCAAATTAATATAATTACAAATTAGCAACAGGTAAAAGGTGGGTGCATAAATGCCAAAGAAAATACTGATAACACCTAAGTCTTTCGGAATGTACAAAGCAAAATCATACCCCTTGATTCTGGAAAAAGGGTATGAAATCATCGAAAACACACTTGGACGTACATTTACTGAAGAGGATATATTAAGTCTTGCAAAAAATGATGTGGTTGGAATTATCATTGGAATAGACCCTCTTCCGGCATCACTTCTAAGACAGTGTAAAGACCTAAAAGCGATATCCAAGTATGGTGTTGGAATGGATAATATCGATCTTGAAATTGCAAAAGAGCTGGGCATCAAAGTGAAGAACGCACTCGGCACTAATAACATATCTGTTGCAGAGCATACCATTGCGTTAATGTTTTCCATCTCCCGAAATATACCATCAATAGCGGCAGGAGTTAAAAACGGCAGTTGGGGCAGAGTTATAGGCGCTGAGCTAACAGGCAAGAAGCTTGGTATATTTGGCGGCGGTCAGATTGGCAAGGAAGTTGCAAAAAGGACAAAGGGTTTGATGATGGAGGTTTCAATTTATGATCCCTACTTCAGTGATGAATCTTTTCTTAAGTCACATGACATAAATAGATGTTTTGATTTAAACAAGCTCTTCAGCAGCTCCGATATTATCTCTCTACATGTGCCGATTACGCATGAAACCAATGGCATTATTAATAAGAACACATTAGGTATTATGAAGCCCTCTGCCTTTCTAATTAACACTTCTAGAGGGGAGCTTGTTGATGAAGAAGCTTTGTACGATGCTCTTGTCAATAAAAACATAGCGGGAGCAGCACAGGATGTATTCTCAAGTGAGCCTCCAAACAAGGATGATAAGCTGTTAAAGCTCGACAACTTCATTCTTACACCTCATATTGGAGCCTTCACCCGCGAAGCTGTCGAAAACATGGTAATGGTATCTACAAAGAATCTGCTGGAAATGTTGGCATAAAAATGCCGGCATAAAAGGTTGGGAGTAAATGGCTTTAACTACCAAGGAAAGCTCGATAACCACGGTTGGCGGCCCAATACCAAGCTCAAGCTTAGGCTTTTGTCATAGCCATGAGCACCTTTTCATTGCTGATGGGCAACCATCAAAGGTAAATTCAGCTCTTAGGCTTGATGACTTTGATAAAACCGTAGAGGAGCTGATTCTTTATAAGAAAGTCGGCTCAGTGAGCATTGTTGATGCACAGCCTATAGGATGCGGAAGAATAGCAACGTACCAAGTTGAAGCCTCTAAGAAAACAGGAATAAATATAATAGCTTCAACAGGTTTTCATAAATTAATTTTCTATCCATATGGGCATTGGATACATTCAATAAGTCAAGATGCATTGACTGAAATATTTATCAGTGAGCTGAGTTTGGGTATGTACACAAATGCGGATTGTGAGTTGCCTTCAAAGAGAATTTCTGCACTGCCTGGTATAATTAAAACCGCGTCAGATGTCGATGGCGTTGTTGAAACCTATAAGAAGTTATTTGCTGCTGCTGCTGAGGCATCGGTTAATACCGGTACTCCTATACTTAGCCATACTGAAATGGGTAAAGGTGCATTTGAACAGATTCAAGCTTTTACAGATCATGGGGTTCCAGTTGACTCTATCATCATTTGCCATCTTGATCGTACATTAATAGACATAAGTTATCACCTAGAGGTTGCTCAAACAGGTGTGTATATGGAGTATGACACTATTGGAAGGTTTAAATATCACTCGGATGAGGATGAGGCAAAGTTTATCCTTAAAATGGTATCTCATGGATTTGAGAATAATATCCTAATAGGTCTTGATACGACCCGTGAGCGTATGAAAAGCTATGGTGGGAAAATCGGGCTAGATTATATTCAGAGTACCTTTATTCCATTATTAAAGAGATATGGTTTAAAGAGTGAAGTTATAAAAAAAATTGTGATTGATAATCCCGCAAGGGCATTTTCGAATTATAGAAAAGTATGATTACAAATCAAAAGGAGCGATAATATGAAATTACCGGAAAAAGCAACACAACCAACTATGTATTTTATCGGAGTAACTACAACCAAGTCCTCCATAATTAAGCTTTTCCCACTATGGGCTGAGGCTTTGGCTCTAAAGAATGCTATGATTAAAGGTATCGATATTGAAATCCATGCTAAGCCTGAGGTTTACAGAGAAGTTGTAGATTTTATTAAGAATGATGAATTGTCTGTAGGGGCATTAGTTACAACTCATAAAATAGACCTATTCAACGCGACAAAGGATATGTTTGATTACTTCGATCCTTATGCACAGATGTTTGGGGAACTATCCTCTATTTCTAAGAGAGACGGAAGACTCGAAGGTTATGCAAAGGATCCTATTACCAGCGGACTCTCATTAGATGCATTTATACCGAAGAATTACTGGAAGGAGCATGGTGGCGAGGTGTTTATACTTGGCGCCGGCGGAAGTGCCATCGCTATGACTTCCTATCTGTTTGACTCAAAAAGATTTGGTGATAATATTCCTTCAAAGCTTATTATAGGCAATAGAAGTAAACCTAGACTCGAAGAAATCGAAAGACTATCTAAACAAATTAATCCGTCAGTCGCAAAAGAATTCTATCTAACACCAGAACCAATCGTCAGTGACGAAATATTAAAAAAATTAAAACCATATTCCTTGATTGTTAATGCAACTGGACTCGGCAAGGACCGACCGGGGTCCCCTTTGACAGATAAGTGCGTATTCCCTTTGAACAGTCTTGTTTGGGAGCTTAACTACAGGGGAGAGCTTGACTTCATGCATCAGGCATTAAAACAAAAAGATGAAAAGAAGCTTCATGTAGAAGATGGCTGGATATACTTCATACATGGATGGATTGAGGTAATTGCAGAAGTTTTTCACGTCGACATCACAGGTAAAGTATTTGACGAGTGTGAAAGAATCGCAAACGAAATGCGAAATAGTGGTTAGCAGAAGTATTTATCTTAATNTTTAACTGCTCTCATATAAAATGAGTGAACCAAAAATATTATTGATGAGGAGAATACTATGAGCGGTAACAACGATTTAGACAAAATTAATCCTTTCACTATTTATTTTGACTTGAAAAATGGTTTATCAATAGACAGGGAGATAACAAAAAGATATCTTTCCAACATGAGGGGTATGTTTTCAGATGAAGTAGCTCTTGAAGAAATAGTGGAAAAAGAAGATAAACTGATTTACGAGTTCTATGAGTTGAAACTGCCCAATACCCCCGGCGATTTATTGTTCGGCACCAGCATCACATATTCCGGAAAAGTCGGCAATGAATATTTCATGACCAAAGGTCACTTCCATACAATAATTGATACTGCAGAGGTTTACTACTGCTTAAGCGGTAAAGGCTACATGCTGATGGAGAACCCGGAAGGTGAATGGGATGCGCAGGAATTATCTTCAGGTAAAGCAGTTTATGTTCCGCCAAGATATGCACACAGAAGCATCAACACCTCAGCAGAGCCGCTGGTAACATTTTTCGTGTTCAGAGCTGATGCTGGTCATGACTACGGTTCTATTGAAACAAAAGGCTACAGAAAGCTTATCGTTGAAAAAGATGGAATTTCAGAAATAATTGACAATCCAAAATGGAAGTAAGTCTATCAAACAAATACCATAAAGATATGTTAGAAGCGCACTGATTCTTGCAATAAGCANGCAAGCGACCGGAAAATGACATCGTGTAATTTCTGGATTACTATATGCCACGCTTTGTAACGATTTTCTGATGCATTTTGACATANATATTTGATTCGAAACAGCACTTAGCTTGTTTTTCTCTCCATCTTTGATAAGTTTTAAAAACACCCCTATGATGAGCATTGACTGTTTTATGGGGGCAAAACCTTCAGGCCTGTTGTTCGCTCAATCTCTTTTCTAAAGAAAAGCAGTGTTTCGTTTAGCCTTAGTAACCAGTTATAATTGTTTTAAACAAGCCAATTGAAAAGATCCTTGCATAAAAACCAGCGGTCCATAGCCACCCAAAATTTATGCTTGCAGACTTTTCGAATAGCTATCAACATTTATTTTGAAAGTTAAATCTTGCTTTGCATACCATTGATATTATCTTCCTTTCTCCAAATCCGCTAAAAGAGCTGAAGCTTGAGACCGTTTTAAAAACCGCAATTTTTACTGCGATGTTCATAAAATAAACATCAACTTTGTCGGAATCGTTTAAAATCCAGCAAAGAAAGGGATTGTTAATTTATAATTCAAACAATAAGATATTGACATCCATAAAAATTTTATTTATAATTAATTTGTGGAAACGTTTTAATATAAATTTTTACTGATTAAATTGATAAATATTGTATAAGGAGTTTTATCAGATGGGACAATTGGATATCAAACCTGATTCAACGAAGTTAATGACTATAAAAGATGTTGCAAAACTGGCTGATGTGTCGATTGGTACAGTATCGCGTGTAATAAATGATAGCGGGTATGTGAGTTTAGAGACACGAAGAAAAGTAGAAAAAGTTTTGAATAAAACAGGATTTATGCCCAATATGGCTGCCAGGAGCATGATACGTAAAAAAAGCTTGATAATAGGCGTGATTATTCCAGAGATTAACAACCCATTCCTGTCAGGCCTCGTGGTATCGATTGAAGATATGATAAGCAGAGAAAACTATTCCATATTACTTTGCAATAGCAAATATAAGTTAGACAAAGAGGAAAACTTTGTTGATAATTTAATACAGAGGAATGCAGAGGGTTTGGTGTTTATTGCAAGTGAGCTGCGTAGCGATAAATTGATGAAGAAGGCTAAAAAGCATTTAAACGTCGTTTTAATAAGCTCGAAATTCGGAGGCTTTGATTGTGTAAACCTAACAGATTCACAGGCGGCTTTTGAGATGACACAACACCTGATATCATTGGGGCATCATAGAATAGCTTGTATTGGATTCAACGAGGTATCCAATACAACAATGGAGAGACTGCGAGGATATACTGAAGCACTGGCAAAGAATAATATTGAAGTAAAAAATGAATTTATGCTCGCCGCTCAGACGGGTATGAATGTGGGATATGAGAGAACAAAGCAGCTCATGCAATTAGAGAAGCCGCCCACAGCGATTTTTGCCGTAAACGACTATTATGCAATTAATTCCTATTTTGCCATAAAAGAAAAAGGCTTGATGGTGGGAAAGGATATATCGGTTGCCGGATTTGATGATATCCCCATTGCAAGTCTGTTGAGCCCTTCGCTGACCACAGTCAAATTCCCCACTGAAACTATGGCTGAACTAGCGGTGGATATGTTAATGAAAAGAATAAATAGGACCTCTTCCGATGAAATGAAAGATATTATTATCCCCGCACACGTTGTCAAGCGAGATTCTACACAGATATGCAGTGAGATTTAGAATGGCCAATTACGATTGATCTTTTAAGCATACAATAAGCTGCGAGGCCGTGATTTTTATATAGAAACGTTTACATAAATTAACGAAAATTTCACCACAACGACGTCAACTTCACATTATCTTATTGACCGTGACCTCTGGGACGGGTGTGGGTCCATAAAAAAAGGCACGAATAGAATTGTCGGCGGATAGGTTGACAAAAGAATAAAGAATACTTCTTATGATGAAATGAGAAGTATAATGTATACGCGATCGCTTTTATGTGGCGAAGTGGAAAACTGAAATTCTCCACTTTAACACTGCCTGTACCACAAATTAATTTTCATGAAAGTTATAAAGTTTTGGTTTGTAGAGATAATTCATATGAAATTGAATGTTATTAAAATTCCTATAAATTCCTATAAACCTACAAAAGGGTCACATGAAGGCATGGAATTACGTAAATGCGGCTTATTGAATGTGAAAACAAATCAGGAGGTGATGGATTGTTGATGCAAATTTAAGTGGACATACATGTTTGTGCGAAGCATCCGAATATAGGTTTTCAGGAAAAACGTAACATTAATAAAAAAAATGTTGGAGGTATTAGAATGAAGATTTTGAGGAATATGCTATTAATCGCTTTGAGCACCGCAGTGATTTTGACTATTGCATCAGGCTGTAAGTCGCAAAATAATTCATCAAATGCAAGCGGAAAGCCTATAACAATTGAATACGCCTCTACTAATGTTGTCGGTAGTACAGACCCTTCCGCACAGGCAAGAGAAGCAAGGCGTAATTTTACTCAATTACTTGCGGCGCTGTCACTTGTAAGCGTGCCAGTGTTAATCATTTACTCTTTGTTCTCTAACAAAATCATGGAAGGCATGACGGCCGGCGCTGTAAAGGGTTAATAAATATGTTAAAAAATATAAGGTAAATTACTTTTATCCACTGAATACTTTATTTATAAGTTGAAAAGGGTGTGAAGGTTATGAAATTGAATGAGAAATCGACTCTTGGGGAAATCATGTCTACTGAAAAGGGCAGAATTGTATTAGAGAAGCATCTGGTTCTTGCTAAAAATTATCCAAACTATGATGCTGACATCAATTACCCACTGGAGTATTTGGCAAAAAATAAAAGTATGGGATTAAATCAATCCAAAATAAATGAGATCATTGAGGATTTTAAAAAGCCTTTGGAGCAGTTGATTGCAGGGGTTGCTGATAGAAAATCGCTGGATGAACTGGACAGGGAAATCTTTATGGCCGGTGTTCCATTAAGGGAACTGAAATCTGAAAGCATCGAGTTATCAAGAGGAACCTCAGTGAATCATCCAGATATAAAGCTTATTTCATTGGATGGCGATTGGCAGATCGCGGAAGGAGGGATTAAATCCGAGAGGCTCTCCGGCACCTGGCAGGACGGTATCCCAGCAGAAGTTCCGGGAAGTATTCACTCAGCATTGTTCCGGGCAGGAAAACTGCCGGACCCGACCTTTGGACTAAATCAAAAAATTGCACGCAGTGAGAGCTTTAAAACATGGTGGATGAAGCGCACTTTCAGATATTTATCCATAAATAAAGATGATACCGTTTGCTCAAAGAATATCAGGATTATATTCGGAGGAGTGGCGAACAGATGCACAGTATGGTTGAACGGCAACATTCTTGGAAGCCATGAAGGTATGTTTGGCGGCCCTGAATTTGATATTTCGCAATATGTCCGAAAAGATAATACCCTTATTGTGAAGTTGGAGCCTATACCATTTGAATCAAAAGACACTGATGGAAGCAACCCGGATAATAACGGGAGCTGGAGAAAAACGGTTGTCATAAACAATGTATATGGCTGGCATTACTCCAACCTTCCTTCCTTGGGAATCTGGCAATCAGTGAAAATATATGAAGTGCCTTTTGTCTCGATGCCGAGCCCCTTTATATCGACAAAAAACACAAAAGACGGGTTAATTGATGTTCTTATAAATCTTGAGTGTATCACAACCAAGTGGTCGGGTCTGATCAAAGCAAGTATTGAACCTGAAAATTTTCAGGGGGAAACATATTACTTTGAGAAGAAAGTCAGCTCCGATTCTAAAACAAAACAAATGCGGTTTGATTTCAAAATCCCTGAAGCGCATCTTTGGTGGCCTGTAGATCTTGGGAGACCGGATCTTTATAGGATGAAGCTCATTTTTGTGCCTGATACTGGTGAGGATTCTGAATGCAAGGAAATTGTTTTTGGAATAAGGACTGTCGAGATGGAGCCGCTTCCTGAGGGTGCCAGACCTGATAAATATAATTGGACTTTTGTGATAAATGGCGAACCTCATTTTGTCAAAGGTACCGGTTGGTGTACAATGGACGCGTTACTTGATTTATCAAAAAAACGTTATGAAAGATTTATAAGTCTCGCCAGGCTGCAGCATATACAAATGCTCAGGGCATGGGGCAGCGGTATGCCGGAGACGGATGAATTTTACGATTTGTGTAATCGAAACGGTATCATGGTGCTTCAGGAATGGCCGACCGCCGGGAACAGCCATGACGATCAACCATATGATATCATGGAAAATACTGTAAGTTTAAATACTCTTCGTCTGAGGAACAACCCATCGCTTGTTATGTGGGGGGCAGGGAATGAGACTTGTTATCCATTCGGGCCGATAATTGATATGATGGGAAGATTAAGTATTGAACTTGATGGAACCCGCGCTTTCCACAGAAGCGAACCATGGGGAGGCTCCATACATGATTATAGCTGTTACTGGGGAAGGGAACATCTGGATCACAATGTCAGAGTAAAGTCCACTTTCTTTGGTGAATTTGGGCTTGCGTCCATGCCTGTGTATGAATCTGTGCAGCGATATCTCCCTGAAAATGAAAAAAAAATATGGCCTCCTGAAGATCATGGAGCATTTGCTTACCACACACCTGTTTTTAATACGAGAGATTGTCTGTCAAGGATTACTCAATATGCACATTACTTTGTGCCCAAGAACTGCTCAATGAAGGAGTTCATTGTGGGATCACAGCTTTCGCAGGTGGTCGGAGTGCGCCACACTCTTGAAAGGGCAAGAACACGCTGGCCGGATTGTACGGGAGTTTTATATTATAAGCTCAACGACAACTATCCAGCTGCCTCGTGGTCATGTATCGACTGGTATGGCGCGCCTAAGATAAGTCACTATATTTTTCAGGACTGCTTCAGCCCGCTGTATGCGTGCGTGATTTTTGACACTATGAATTTTGCAGGTACTCCAGTAAGTTTGCCTGTGTTCTTGCTTGATGACTCGGACGAGCTGAATGATCTGACCTGGAAAGTCAATGTCAGGGCATATGGCAGTAATTTAAAACAAATTAAGTCTGCGGAGTTTATGGGAAATGGTTCAGTACAAGGACCTCTGAAATTGGGTGACTTTAAGCTCACATTTAAAGAGACCGACAATGTGCCTCTTTTCATTATAGTAGAGGTTATAAAGGATGGCGTACAAGCTGCTCGAACCTTCTACTGGACAAATTATGAGGCAGACAAGGGATGCCTATTCAGAATGCCTCAGACTAAGATCCAGTATTCCGTAAAGGATGGAAAGGTATCGATAATAAATTTAGGTGACTTGCCTGCAGTAGCTGTTAATATATCGTGTCCGGGACACTTGGATGATTTTATTGTGTCGGATAATTATTTTTGGATGGATATTGGTGAGGAAAAAGTGGTTGAGGTAAATAGAACAGAGGGCATCCAGGTAAGTGCATGGAATTTTGGCACATTATAATTTGTGACTTGCATCCAATTCATGGTGGATTGATAATGCTTATCATTAAACATACCACCGGTTGGGGGCTCGATGGCACATTTTTTAGATGAAATTAATATTTTTAAATAAGAAGGGACATATGGCATGAATAAATGTAAAGTTGGCTTACTGACGATGTCTGATGGAAGGATATATATTCATGAGGCGCAGTACCAGATGAATATGGGGTATCAAAATGATATTAAGGGACGATTGGAAGCAACCGGGATCATTGAAGTGATTGCCGGCACTGCTCCGATCAATTCAAATAAGGCGGCAAAAGAAGAGGCTCAGAAGCTAAAAGACGCTGGGGTAGAACTCACTATTTTCAATTATGCAATTTGGTGTTATCCACAGTTTGCCGCAGTAGCCGCAAATTTCGCTCCTGGTCCCTATATTTTGTTTTGCAACATTCATCCGTCTGAATGCGGCATGGTTGGAATGATGGCGGCAGCAGGAACGTTTGATCAGCTTGGACATATTTACGAAAGAATCTGGGGTTCTATTAAAGACGACCTGGTTTTAAACAGGATTGTATCCTTTGCCAGGGCCGCAACATCCGTGGCAAGGCTCAAAGGAAATACATATGGGAATTTTGGCGGAAGGCCTATGGGTATGTACACGGCGGTTGCAAATCAGGACCAGTGGCAGCACGATTTCGGAATTGACATAGAAAACATCGAGCAATGTGATATTATCCGGTATGGAGAAAAGGTTGATGATACGAAAGTAAAAAGTGCCCGCTCATGGCTTGAAAAACACATGAGGAAAATTGCTTATAACATCACTAACTTTACCCCGGAAAAGTTAGAAACACAAATTCGCTCTTATTATGGGCTGAGAGAAATTATCAGGGAGCGCGGCTTGGACTTTATAGGGATCAAGGCACATGGAGATCTGACAGATTGGTATGTGACTATGGATTTGGCAGAAGCGTTTTTAAACGATCCTTATGACTGGGATGGTCCACATGAGCCGATTGTAGCTGCAACAGAGTCAGATATGGACGGGGCTCTGACAATGCAGATTTTTAAATATATAACTAATAAGCCGGTATTGTTTGCAGATGTAAGACATTATGAGAAGCCAGAAGACGTCTGGTTTTTTGGAAATTCCGGAACTGCTGCAACTTATTATGCAGGTGCGTCCAATGACCCCGTGTTTAACCTTAAACAGGTTTCTCTGATGCCCGAATCAAAGGATTATCCGGCGGGCGGAGGAAGCGTTCATCATTTTGCAGCCCCCGGCAAAGTAACGCTTGCGAGATTGGCAAGAAAGAAAGGTAAATACTATCTTACTCTCGTTCCAGGTGAAATTGTTCAATTCGATCAGGAAAAAATGCAACGGCTTGGCGCCATGGCAACTCCTCAATGGCCAGTCGCCTTTACCAGAGTGGAAGCATCTGCTGAAACTTTTCTAAAATATTATCCCTGCAACCATATACATGGGGTTTATGGGGATTACATACAAGAATGGTTATTCGTTGCCAAAATATTGGGCATTGATGTTCAGATATTGGACGGCGCCACTAAATAGAATAGATTTAAGATGTATATCCATCAAGACTATTTGGATGCAATTGCTCTGGTCGCTCAAGGAAAAATAAATCTGGAAGGCCTGATCGCAAATGAGTTCGAACTGAGGGAGATTGCGCTGGCATATCAGAATATTGCGGATCACAAATAAAATGTGCAAAAGTAATTAAGAACGACTAAAGCATTTTATTGCATGATGTTACAGAAAAGAGGATCACTATATATGAAATTCGGCACATATTTCGCGTATTGGGAGCAGGAGTGGAGTGCGGATTTTCCTTATTATTGCGAAAAGGTTTCACGTCTGGGATTTGATGTTTTGGAAGTTGGCGCTGGCGCATTAAAAGAGATGAGCGACAGTCAACTGTTGGAGCTCAAAAAGGTAGCGGAAAATGCCAACATTAAATTGACTGCATGCATTGGATTGCCTATGAACTGTGATGTGTCATCGGCAGATGAAAAAGTCAGAAGCGACGGCATAGTTCTCGTTGAAAAAATCATCGTCAGCATGGAGAAAGCGGGCATTGAAAAGTTGGGAGGCATTATTTACGCCTACTGGCCCTGCGATTACAGCCAACCAGTAGATAAACTTGCTGTTCGTGCCAGAAGCATTGATAGCGTGAAAGAGATTGCTGATTTCGCAGCGAAGCATGGTGTGATGCTTCTTCTGGAGGTTGTGAACAGATTTGAACATTTTCTGCTGAACTCTGCTGAAGAGGCGGTAGCTTTTGTAAAGGAAATTGGAAAGGAAAATGTCAAAGTCCTATTGGATTGTTTCCACATGAACATCGAGGAGGATTCTATGGGCGATGCGATTCGTTTTGCGGGCAAATATCTGGGGCATTTCCACATCGGGGAATGCAATCGCAAGGTGCCTGGCAAAGGTCACATGCCTTGGGACGAAATGGGGCAGGCCCTGCACGATATTGGTTATGAGGGTGCGGTCGTCATGGAGCCGTTCGTACGAATGGGTGGTACCGTAGGCAGTGACATCAAGGTTTGGCGAGATCTTTCCGGTAATGCCGACGAGGCAATGCTGGACAACGACATTGCAGGTGCGTTGAAATTCATAAAAAGCAAGTTTATAAAATAAATTGCAGCGTAGCTTTAACACCTGGCAATCCGTTCCGACATCGGCTTGTCGGGTGGTAAAAAAAATATACGACATTGCGGTTTGGAACATAATTGGGAGGTCAAGATGTCTGGATATTTAATCCATATTGATATTGGCACACAGGGGACGAAAGCCATCCTGTTTAATACGGATATGCAGATTGTTGCGTCCGCGTTTGAAGAGTCAAAGCTAACTTTGTAAAATAGTTCTTACGCATTTTTACCTCGATCCCTGTGTTATTCTAACAATAATCGAGGTTGGATGAAAGAACGACATTTTTCCGAATTTGATACATATTCGAAATTGATGGAATCGCCAGTGAATTCATGGGTTTGAGGTAAGTAGAAGCTAAACTGCTGGTTCGCATATGAATACTTTACATTGCAGTTGCTATTAGCCTTCAATTTATGATAAAATTAAACCTATGAAAAATAGATATGATAATGTATTTAAAATAAACCTTAAAGACATGGCTCAAGGATTTCTTGAAAAACATTTTTCCGGAGAGTCTATTAATTATCGTCAAATTATTGCAATCTTTTTACCAATTTTGGTCGATCAAGCCTTTCTAGTATGCCTAAACATGGTGAACACAATAATGATCAGTTCCTCAGGTATGGCATCGATCAGTGCGGTTAATATGGTTGATTCGCTTAATTTGTTTCTTTTAAATGTAATTATAGCTGTATCAGTTGGCGGTACAGTGGTTGTTGCACAATATAAAGGCAAGGGAAACGATGCAATGGTTTCAAAAGCCGCAGCCAGTACTGTTTCTTCTGTTTTCTTATTGTCTTTATTTATAAGCATACTCATAATTGTGTTTCACGCTTCAATCTTGAACCTATTATTCGGAAGAGCTCAGGCAGATGTATTTAATAACGCAAAAATTTATATCATTGGGAGCAGTGCCTCATATAGCTTTTTTGCAGTGAAAGAAGCTATATGCGGTGCTCTTAGGGGCGTGGGGAAAACAAAGCCATCACTCGCCCTATCGTTAATAATGAATCTCTCATATGTCCTTTTAAATTTTCTATTTATCAATACCTTACATATGGGTGTTCTGGGTATGTCAATTTCCATGAATATATCAAGATTTCTTGGTGCCGCCTGTGCATTTTATTATTTAACCAAGCTTGAAATCATCCCTCTATTTAAGATAAAAGAATTGTTTGATTTTAATTTTTCAATGCTCAAAAGGATTCTTTATATCGGTCTACCTTTCGCTGCTGAGCAGCTGTTTTTTAATGGCGGAAAGATTCTAACGCAGACATTCATTGTGAGCCTTGGTACATATGCACTGGCCACAAACGCAATCTGCGGCTCGATTATGGGTATGTTTCAAATACCTGCCAGTGCACTTTGCCTTACCGTTATTACTGTAGTAGGCCAGTGCATGGGTCGCAGGGACATAAAAGACGCACGGAAATTCATACGCTCATTTACGAGGCTTTCGATCGTTTCTTTTGCTTTGGTCGGGTTAATAGTTCTGCCCCTACTACAACCAATTATTTTGCTTTTTCATCCTCCTGCCCAGATTATTCCTGACATCACTAAAATTGTGCTTTTCAGTTCGCTTGGCTTATTTCTAGCTTGGTCAGCTAGTTTTTTAACGCCCTCAGCTCTCAGAGCCGCAGGTGATTCAAAATTCACATTCATTTTTTCTATGTTATCGATGTGGCTGATACGTGTAGTTCTTGGCTATATTTTGGGCATAGTACTGGCTTGGGG
>JGI24146J20443_1000881_pt1 | contig 20478 bp, 25 predicted proteins | sample BarGraIncub1131A_FD_20443 | JGI IMG/M metagenome (IMG submission 20443) | reverse complement strand
GCAGCTTCGGAATCATCTCGCCTCGTTCGACCTTCTCGACAAGTTGCTGTAAGGTTCCATGTAAAACGATATCTTGACTCTCGTTGTTAAACATGTATCTCAAAGTATCCTCGCGATGACGATTAGATCTTAATGATGTTTTGGGAGATGAATACTAGAACCACGCTGAGCGCAGCGAAGCTTACGATCGTTGCGTAATCCCTCTTTTGTATCGCATAGTCGTGCATAAGTTTAATATCGCCATTAAAGCCGCGGGAGATCATTGCTTTGTGCACCCGTTCACTGGTATCCAGCGATTTTACGAGCATATAGCCAATACGGCCGGCCACCCATTTTTGTTCATCCCGCAAGGGCAACGTCGTTACTGTCCTGCTTTTTTTGGCCGTAAAAAAATCTCGGATGGAGTCCAAGAGTAGGAAGATGTACCTATAGCACATGTCGAGCGTCAGGACGTAAACCTTCGGAATGTGAAGTGAGCGTAGCGACTTGAAAAGCACAAACCGCTTGGTTGTGAGGACCAGCAGCACTGTGAGTGAAACACACGTCGCGACTCGCAATATAAACGTGGCGGCGCTTATCGTGCCCTGCTTAGTGATGTAGATCGTGCTTGGCAGCAGGAACGGCCCGATATACGTGTTGCTACCGAGCGTTGCGATAGTAACCAGATTATCGCCAGCCATAAAGACGTTGAAGATTATTGGGAGCACAATAATACCAGCAAAAATAGGAACGAAAACCCATACGCGTTTGATAAAAAAAAGCAAGTCTATCTTGCTTGCAACTGCAAGCGCCAACGTCAGCAAATAAACGACGAATAGCACCCCAATATCTCGAGTCATACTCACAGCGACGATTAAAATAAGCAAAGAGATCAGCTTCACCCTGGGATCAATGCTTTGTAAGAAACCGTTTCGTTTTGTATAACCCTCGGAGATTAGGCTCTCCTGGAAAAAATTAAGGATGCCAGAAATCGTTTTTTCCACAAAACTCTTTTTCTTATCTACGCTAACGGTGCAACAATTAGACGGCCCGACCTCTTTCATCCACTCAGGTATCATAGGGGTTGTTGATCGCTGGAGCTAGGTGAGATTGTATTAAGCTTCACATATTTGACGCCCTTAAGCGCCATTATCGTCTCGGTTAGTTCTTTAATGCGCTTGCCTTCACCTTGTAGGATAACGCTCTCTAAGCAGTCACCATGGTCTAAGTGGATATGGACGGACGATATGATTAAGTCCGCGCGCTCGTGCTGTATCCTGGCCAAGTTTTCACTCAGCCCTCGCTGATGATGCTCATAAACAAGCGAAATAACCCCTAAGCGTTTTCCATCGACCTGGTTCATCCACTCATAATGAACAATAGTGTTCCTTATAGCGTCCCGCATTCCCTCGGAGCGTGAAGAGTAACCCCTCTTTTGTGTAACCTCATCAAACTGGCTTAAAAGAGCCTCAGGGAGGGATATACACGTGCGCACTAGTCCTTGTTCCATTCACTCACCGCGAACTCGTAATACTTCTGCAATGAGTAGTAATACCCAAGTCGTGAAAAGTGTTTCTATCGAAGCGCTTGGGGAACTTGAGATTACGTTTTTTAGGTTTTTACGTTTTAACAAAAGTTGTCGCGATGCATAGAGCGCGCCTAACAAAGCAACGAAACCAGATGCCCTATTCGCTCGGGGGCGGTCGTCGTAGGATAAAATATGCGATTGCGAGTCCAACCACTGCGAAGACTACTATTATGGAGAGAACTTCGAAACCCGGGAAACTTGGGACTTGTATCCCACTGATGCTTTGATTATTAGAAACCGTTGTTGAATTTTGGCTCTGTGGAGAAGGGGTCGGAGTGACCGCACTGACAAGAGTAATCGTCCCGTAGCTTGTCACTGACTGTATGAGGGGGAACTTGTCGCCATAAGCAGATGGCGTGCTGCCAATCCCTGTGCCGTTTGCATCCGTCCCTTTGTAGTCTGAGTAATAGTTGCTCATATAACTCGTTTGCTCAACGCCGTTGAACGTATACACCATTTTTTCCGGAGAATTCAAAATCGCGGCTGATGCGCCTAGTATAGCGGTTGGCTGGTTGATGAAGTTATTAAGATAGATCCGGTTGTCTGTTGCACTGACGATCAGAATTCCGCCAGTTGGGAAGTTTTTTGACGCTTGTTGAGAGATCTGACCGTTATTAGCAATCGTGTTAAAGGTAAGCGTGTTGTTGTTGGATCCAGGACCGAGACGAACGCCAACATTATCATTGTCGCTCATGGTGTTGTTAGAGATGATGTTTTGAGTTGAGGTGTATATGGAGATTCCGAAAACGTGATTCGCACTCAGATTATTGCCCGTGATTTTATTCGAATCGCCGTAATTCAAGAATATGCCGTCCCCTAGCGCGGTACTGGACGCCTTCTCACCTGTCGCGACGTTAGAGGCTATTGTATTACTTGAAGCGCTGTCCCCATAAACTCCGTAGCTATTGCCAGCAAGATTGTTTTTACTAATCTCATTTTCAGTGCTATGTGACAGGTATACCCCGCGCACGTTATCTCGAGCAACGACATTTGTCACTATACACTTTGACGTGCCTTGAATCTGCACGCCAGACGCCCCGCCTGTTATCGTCAAGCCTTCAATACGCACGCCGGGGCTCGTTAACAAGAAGACGTCTTTGCTCGCATCGGCGGCCTGCACAGTGGGTCGTCCACTCGCGGCAGTGATCGTCAACGATTTGCTCACGACGACGTTGTCAGTGTACGTGCCAGGAGCGACGCGTATGGTGTCGCCTGATTTCGCCGCATCTACTGCTTGTTGAATGGTTGTGTACTGCCCGCCGGCACCTACAGTTAATTCTGCTGCGCTCGCCGGAACCACCAAAGTGGCCAACACAATGAGCGCGACTGCCGCAAATAACAAGGATTTAGAGACTAATTTCGAACGCTGCATTGTAACACTGAAAAGGCCAGTAACAAACGAGACAAGTGACGTTACTATGCTAACTTGGATATATATCTGACGTAACAACCGTTGGAAGATGACAATTGTCCGGGTGACAAGGTTCGTACAGCTCGCAAGGAATTTTCACCGATTTAAGACGAGGGCTGCTAGCGAACCCACGACGCGTGAAATTATTCCTTTCGGCCAATAGCCATGTATATGACGAATAGAATCCATCGTCTTTACGGTGATATCCTGATCCCGCCTGTTACGCTAAGACACCTCAAGACACTGACCGATTGCACGGGCATATTACAACACGCTAAGTACGGAATCCCCAATAGATTTGAAGGCTACTGTACAGACGACAATGTCAGAGCGTTGCTTGTGACTGCAAAACACTACAACGTGTTCAGAGATGAATCGATTTTTGAATTATTAAGAACGTACATGGCATTCACCTTTCATGCGCAAAAAGAAGACGGCTTGGTGCACAATTTCGTGAGTTATCAACGTGACTTTCTCGATTCGGAGGGCTCCGATGATATGTTGGGAAGGACACTCTGGGCTTGTGGGTATATTTGCAGCAGCACAAAGCTTCCCAAGGGTGTCCGTGAAGTCGCCCGAACCATATTTGAACGGGCAGCGAAGCACGCGACAAGCGACCTTTCTCTGCGAGGGATTGCTTATTCGCTTTTAGGATTCTACCATTCAAGGGCCTCGATTCCCGAAACACGAGAAAAGATCAAAGTGCTTTCAGCTGAAATGCTGCACAGCTACGAAGATACGCGGGCCTCCGATTGGGAATGGTTTGAAGCTATCATGTGTTACTCAAACGCTCGATTGCCCCAAGCTATGCTCTTAGCTTACGATGCTATTGGCGAGCCGAAACTTCTTTCATGTGGTGAAAGAACCCTTGGTTTTCTATGGGACGCAGTGATTACCCCTAAAGGCGTAATAAACGTAATAGGTAACGACGGCTGGTACATCCGTGATCAACAGAGGGCTATCAGCGATGAGCAGGCTATCGATGTCGGAGCACTTGTCGAAGCGCTTTTAGATGCTTACCGAATCACGGGCAAAGTACAGTACTACCAAAACGCGCGCACGTGCTTTAGCTGGTTTACTGGTAACAACCGACTACAGTCCCCTATCTATGACGAGGCTACAGGAGGTTGTTTTGATGGCTTATCGCTTCAAGAAGGCGTAAATCAAAATCTCGGGGCTGAATCAACAATCGCCTACTTGCTTTGCAGACTCGCATTTGAAGAGGTCAAAAATCCCGCCGTGGTGGAGCGTTCTCGGGTAAACTGAACAGGGACAGAGGCTTGATAGGAGCTGAAACAGACGGCAAGGACAGCGGAAGATATAAGGCATCGGTCGCCGCAACCGCTTTGATTTTATGAAAAGAGCCCGACTACAAAAACCAGAAGAGTACGCCAGATCGGCTATGAAAGCTATTGCTGCGAACGTGCAGACTATCGCCGACGAAATAGACTACTCGGAAGTCCATTCACTGATCAGTGATATCATAAGTGCGCATCAGAATAATAAACGGGTTTTTGTCATGGGTGCCGGAAGATCCGGACTGGCTGCCAAAGCCTTCGCAATGCGATTGATGCATTTGGGACTTAACGTTTACGTAGTAGGAGAGACTGTAACCCCCGCTGTTGAAGCGGATGATTTGCTTATCGTGATATCGGGCTCCGGAGAGACGAAATCTATGAACGAGATGGGTGCCCTCGCAAAGGCTAAAGGCACGCGACTAGATTCAGTAACGTCAAATAAGGAATCGACTCTTGGTACCATATCCGATACCGCTGTAATCGTCAAAGGACGTACTAAGGTGAGCGCGAGCGGGATGGACTTTATGGAGCGGCAGGTTATCGGTTCACACACCTCCTTCGCTCCACTTGGAACAATGTTCGAAATAAGCACAATGGTCTTTCTCGACGGTGTGATTGCTGCCCTCATGGGGGTCACAAAAAAGAGCGAGGATGACTTGAAGAAGAAACACGCGACCCTCGAATAAACGTATTCTNTTTTCGCTTCAACACAGTGGGTTAGCCGAATAATGTTCAGACACGTGAAGCAAAACGTGCTGAAGTTCAGGCAAGATCAGCGCCTCCATTGCGAGCTTTACGGCGTTTGGAGAACCCGGAAGACAAAAAATTGCAGTGTTGTCTATTATACCACTTGAGGCTCTGGTGAGCATCGCTGAAGAACCGATTTGTTCGTAGCTGATGAGCCTAAATAGCTCGCCAAAACCCGGAAGTTCTTTTTGAAATAATGGTTGAACGGCCTCGATCGTTACGTCGCGTGGCGCCAGTCCCGTACCTCCCGTCGTAATAATCACATTAACGGCATTCACTTGCTCCTTTACAGATCGAGTAATCACTCGCCCTTCGTCCGAGATGAGAGTATAACTATGCAACTTATGGCCAGCATTTTCAAAAAGATCAATAATGATTCGTCCAGATATATCTTCAGCCTCTTCAGGTTTTTTAACGCTCCCGTATTTCATAAATCGAGAAGTGCTAATCGAGATGATGGCGATCTCATAATTTTTACTTTCACCGGTTTTATGAGGATTTTCCACCTGTTTGCGTTGCATAAGGAAGGATTAATATGATTCTTATATAGCAGTTCTGACTCGAAAACGTGCGCCTTTTAAAAAAGAAGTATGCGCTAGAAAAACGTAATAAGAGAGATCGTTTATTCTCTAGTTCATGCGTATCCTTGCGTTAGATGTCGGTAAAGGGACCCAAGATCTGCTCCTCTATGATACAAACGTTGTAATCGAGAATAGCCCAAAAATGGTTATGCCCTCGCAAACGACAATCGTCGCCAAAAGAGTAAGAGCTGCCACGGCGCTCGGCCGCAGCATCTTCCTTTATGGAGAGACGATGGGAGGCGGGCCCTGCAGCGCCGCTATAAAGGCGCACCTAGGACTTGGGTATTCGGTATTTGCCACCCCGCTTGCCGCAAAGACTTTGAATGATGATCCTCAACAAAGTCAGCTCGTGGGGGGTGCAGATCACAGATACCCGCCCACGAGAGAGCTGCGTCGAAATAGAAATGAAAGACGTTGACGTACGCGGGCTGAGGTCTGCACTTAAACAATTCGATGTCAATTTACCCACTGTATGCGCGGTAGCTTGTCAAGATCACGGTGAGAGTTACGTTAGCAACAGGATTTTTCGCTTCCAACATCTTAGTGACTTAATCGAAAAGGGCGGCGAGCTAACTCGTTTCGCATATTTAGATGGCAAAATCCCAGACTATCTGACACGACTAAGAGCTGTATATCGAACGTTAAAAAAAGAGAGGATGGAACAAGTTCTCTTGATGGATACTGGTCCAGCTGCAATATTCGGCGCACTGGATGATGATGTTGTGGCAAAGCGTGCTTGCGAACCACAAGGGTTGTTGGTATGTTTGAACATCATACTGGAATGCTAAATACAGACAAACTAGACCACCTTCTTTCGCTCTTTATGGATGGCAACTTGACACAGGAATGGGTTTTTGAAGATGGCGGACATGGCTGTTACATAAATCAAGCTGGGTTCTCCGAGATAAATCAAGCCTTCAAAGAAAGAGGATTTCATATCACTGTCATTGGACCTTTACGTGAAATTATGAAGGATTCCAAATTAAATCCATATTTTGCAGTACCTGGTGGTGACATGATGCTCGCGGGTTGTTTTGGATTAATAACGGGCTTCATGCACTAATTCAGTGATGATTGTATTGCACAGATGATCCGAACAAACCCACACCCCTTGTTTGCGCATCCATTGATCTAAAACGGTAATTATGCACAAAAATTAATAATAAGATTTATATATTAATAAATTGATACCCCTACAACATCCTATTTTTTATAATTTTTATAAAGTAGTCCACCCAATTTTTTCATTTACAGTAGAAGACATGGGGTGTGTTTAAAATCATTCCATAGGAAATCATGGTATGCTATATCAGAGGATCATAAACAAGTTTCATAATTAGAAGATTTCTGGGATCCTTACAAATCAATCTATTTTTTATATCTAAAATTGTAATAGAAGACCAAAATAACGTTATTCAAAATCGACCAACGCAAGTGATGAGATAACTTTAAGGCGAAATCAGTTAAGCAATATGATGTTACAGTGGAAATATAAGTTGTTTCCACAGGAAATTATGGTTAAACTGCATTGGAAATGAAAGTCTAAAGATCACAAAGTTTATTTACTTACGTTTCCACTTTACGGTAAGCGCGCGGATAGCCCTGTGTAGTCAGTTATCTTTTGTTAAGAAATCAGCGCCTCCAGCAAGCATTCGTGCTCTTTGTATGAAATCGGAGGCAAAGAATTGGAAGGACTCTTTGACAATCTTTTAGAAAGCAAACCTGTTTTCAAAGACAAAGAAGTACTAAGACCATCCTATACGCCTAGTTATCTGCCGCATAGGCGCGATCAACTCAATGCAATTGCTGTCATTCTTGTTGTCGCACTTAGAGGCGAGACCCCCTCTAATATCCTTATATATGGTAAAACCGGCACGGGGAAAACTGCTTGTGCGAAATATGTGGGAAGAGAACTCACCGAAGTTGGTGCATCGAGAGGGGCTCCCTGCAACGTGGCTTACATAAATTGCGAAGTAGTTGATACTCAATACCGCGTTCTTGCATATTTAGCACGTCAATTTGATAAGGATGTGCCGATGACCTGACCAGGTCTATTCACAATTTATTGAAGCACTCGACGCTCAAAGTGGAAGCGTAATAATTATACTTGACGAGCTTGACAAGCTGGTCCGAAAAAGTGGCGACGATGTGCTTTACAATTTATCTCGAATAAACTCGGAGCTTACTAACACGCGGGTAAGTCTAATTGGTATCTCCAACGACCTGAAGTTTACCGAGTTTCTTGACCCGAGAGTGAGGAGCTCACTTGCTGAAGAAGAGCTCATATTTCCACCATACGATGCGAATCAACTCCGGGACATCCTCGAAGAACGAGCGCGTTTGGCATTTAAAGACCACGCGATAAATCCAGAAGTTATTCCTTTATGCGCTGCATTGGCCGCTCAGGAGCACGGAGACGCCCGGCGTGCACTTGATTTGTTACGGGTGTCAGGAGAATTCGCTGAGCGTGTAAACGCTGACAGCGTTAAGGAGGAGCACGTTCGAACTGCTCAGATGAGAATAGAAATCAATCGGGTTGCAGAAGTTATACGAACACTTCCCACGCAAGCAAAGTTAGTGCTTTACAGCATAATTACGCTTCAGCAAAACGGAGCGCGGAGTGCCACGACCGGTGAAGTAAATAGAGTTTACGAGACACTTTGCAGACAAATAGAGCTTGATGTGTTAACAAAAAGGAGAATTACTGACCTCATAATGGAGCTGGATTTGCTGGGCATAATCAACTCCAAAGTTGTTAGCAAAGGCCGATATGGCAGGACCAAAGAGATATCANTATCTGTTCCTTTAGATGAGACGTTCAGGGTTTTACTTGAGGACTACCGTCTAGAAGCTTTAGACGGGACGCGATTTGCGCGGCGATCGGTCAAAGAAAGCTTGTTTTAGAGTTATCGGACGATCGGCGCTAGGACTATTGATACATACGGTGCCACTTTGGCTGACACCAACAAATAGAACGCGACGTTGTCTACATTTCTACGAGCACACCCAATTAACCACAACGCTTTAAAAGCTGAACTTGGTATGACAATACTAGCGCCGACTCACTAGTGGTTCAAAGATTGCCTTTCTTTGCTGCTTCACGATATGATTTACATGAGCGATTTTAACAGTGAAAATCAACTTTTTCAAAAGATTTACGACAATGATTCGATGGTCTGGATGGGTCAAAATACCACCCATTTTCCTACGCCAGAAGCGATCAAGCAGGCCATGGTGACTGCGATAAATAAAGAGGAGTACCATAAATACGCTCCACCGTGTGGGTTTGAAGAGTTGCGGACGTTAATTCGCCAAGATTTGAGTTTAAGCGCGGATCACAACGTGCACGTGACCGAGGGCGGTACTGAATCCTTATATCAAGTAACACGTAGCCTGTTGCATCCTGGTGACGTTATGATCTCGACCGATCCAGGTTATTACGTTATTCATCGGTTTGCTGAGCTGTGCGGAGCTCAAGTTCTTGACTTACCGATTTACTCGGCAGACAATGCGTATAAACTAACACCGAATATGGTCAATGAGGCGATAAACGAGCGAACGAAAATGCTGGCACTTGTTGATCCGCTGAACCCACTAGGAATCACATATTCTGCCGAAGAGGTCAAAGCTTTTTGTGAAATCGCACAAGACGCTGGCATTTACTTGTTGAATGATATTACCTATCACGACTTGACACCACACCACACACTCGCCGCCAATTTTTATCCTGAAGGTACCGTCACCATCTACAGTTTCTCTAAGAACTGTGGTTTGGCTGGGCTGCGGTTAGGCGCACACATTGCCACTAGCGAGCTCATACAGGAAATAGCCCGTTATAAGATAAACGATCTCGGATCATCTGTTGTCAGTCAAGTCGCAGGCATTGCAGCACTTAAGACAAAACACGAGTGGCTTCCGGAAGTTATCCAAGCTATCAAAGCAAATCAGATCATCATAAAAGACGCTGTAGCTAAAATTAACGGCGTGTTTCTCCCAGTGTACCCCTCTAACGCAAATATGTTCGTTATCGACATATCGGGGTCCGGAAAGACGTCTGAGGGTGTCGTGGGTGAAATGCTGAAACGAGGATTTTTCATTAGGGCAGCTTCGTATACGACTAGAAGGTACGTCGATAGGTACGTCCGCACAAGTTTCGCTGTACCCAAGCCACAAGTCGAGCAATTTGCTATTGAGTTTCCGAAAGTTTTTGAGTCATGAAGCATCGTCTACAGCGCGGGATTCTCATCGCTATAGAGGGAATTGATGGGGTCGGCAAGACGACACAATCAGTGCGATTAGTTGACAGACTTAAAGCCCTAGGATTCGATGCTATCCGCTTTTTCGAGCCAACTAATGAATCCCCGGAGGCAAAACTGATACATCAAAAGCTTCAGCAGAGCATCTCGAGAACTAGCGGTGAACTTACTGACATGTTCTTAGCTGATAGACGATACGACGTTGAGAAGTACATAGCTCCTGCGCTATCAGAAAAGAAGATCGTTATAATGGACAGATATTTCTTGTCAACCGCTGCATATCAGGCAGATAGCAGGCCGTGGCAGGATATATTAGAGGCAAATCGAGAGTTCGCGCCGGAGCCCGACGTGAGTTTCATTATCAACTGGCCTGCGGAATTAGCGCTTGAGCTTGTCAAAAAGCGGGACAACGGGCTAAGCGCTTTCGAGAACGAGGCGGCCCTCATCACAATAAGGGGTCGGTATCTAGAGATCGCACGACAGGATTCTGGAAACTACGTCGTTATCGAAAAGATAGCTGATGAGGAAGATGTTTGCGACGAGATACTAGACGCATTTCTAAAGTATCTCCACGAGCACGAGCTAGTGGCGTACGATGTTTGAATCCCTTTTTTGCGCGTCGCGCGAAAACCCTCCCATTTGTCTCACCAGCAACCGCGATTAATGTCGCTTATTCTTCTACTGCTTATTAATCAACAATAGCGCTAAGCAGATCCCTTTCAGTTATTATACCAGTAAGGGCCCCATCGACTATGACCGGGAGCACGTTAACTTCGCGCGCGATCATTAACTCAGCAGCTTCGCCTAGATCCAAATCTGGTTCGACATTGATTGGCACCTCTCGTGCTATGGCCTTAATCGGTACGCCGAGCGCCTCGTGCATGTCACCTGTAACGAGCTTCTCAAAGACCTCGCCGCTTCCAAGATAATTCACTATGTCTGATGTAGTCACGACTCCTATCATTACTCCTTCATGAACGATAGGGAGCCGACGAAAATCGTTTAAAATCATCACTCGTGCGGCATCTTCGACCCTTGTGTCTGGTCGTACACTGACAACGTCGTGACTCATAAAATCGGCAACTTTCTTTCCCGTTATAATATTGGCGACAAGGCTAATGAAATCACGTTCGGACACGATCCCTATTACCCTGTTCTCGTCATTGACGATGGGGAAACCGCTCACGTTTCCCTTTAACATCATTTGGATGACTTCGTTGATAGAATCTCCTTCGTGGAGGGTGATAACGTCCTCCTCCATTATTGAGCTAATCTCTTCGTTTATCGCCGATAACAAGTTCCCTCTGTGCTTATTTTCGATTATCTGGGCCTTTTCGCCACCGCCGAGAAAATTTACCACATCCATAACGGTGACTACCCCCATAAGCCTGTTTGTTCCCGGATCACTCACAGGCAATCGCCGAAATCTGTACTTGACCATCGTTTTTACTGCGCCCATGATGGTCATCGTGGGGGGTATTTGGACGACATCTCGCTTTGCTACCATCATAATGTCGCCGTCGTGCTGGGACAACTTGCTTTTGAAGTTGAGACTTCCACGGTCCGATTTGCCGCTAAAGTCACTTTGTGCTCTCTTCTGCCGTTTGTTTCCTCGTAGCATCGTAACGCCTACTGCTATTAAATTATGGCTCGCACCAGATCTTGTCGATCCACGATACCAATCAGCTTCGTATCTTCGACCACCGGCAGTCGTCCAATCGCGTACTGCTTCATAAGATTCGCAGCTTCCCAAATGGACGAGTCCGACTCGACGGTAATAACGGGAGTTCTCATGACCTTTTCTACGGTTGTCGAATGAATTGTACGACCGCCTCTCTCAGCCTCACGCTCAAGCCTGATATGGCCTGCTTTAAGAATATCTTGCAGTGTAATAATCCCGATGAGGCGTCTCTTCTTCATCACCGGGTATCCTGAAAACCCGTACTGTGCCATATTAAGCCACACCTTCGATACGAGGTCTGTTGCATCACAGGCCTGAACGGTCCTTGTCATCACTGTATCGATTGTGATTTTCTTGTCGAAACTCAAAGCGTTCAATAAACGTGCTGAGTCAATCACCCCTATAATTGTGGTGTCCTCTTGTGATTTTACGACAGGAACGTCGAACCCCGTCGTCGCAAATATTTTAGCAGCGTCAAGCGGAGTAAAGTCAGACCTGGCGAGACCCGTTTCCCGAACGAAACCAATGACTGTGACGTCAGATTTCGTTGACGTCACTTTGATGACGTCGGGCAGTGTCACCATCCCCTTCACTCTATTTTGACTGTCAACAACAGGCAGGCTTCGATGACCGTCTCGCATGAGTTGGCGGACGTGAGTGATGTAAGCGTCTTCTCGAACGGTAACGGGCGGCGTTATTAGCTGAAACATTATCGAACTACCTCCCAACAAGATTCACACACAACGCTGCCATCATTATATTCGAGCACGTCAGAAAATTCCCCGCAGATCTCGCAAACGCCAGATGATGTAGATCCACGACATCTCGGACACTTTAGGCGTCCATCATCTTGCCGCAAATCCTCCGAGAACTCTTCACACTGCTCGCACCCTCCCTGTGTTACGATGGCGTCTCGACGGTCAAGGACGCTCTCCCTATTCATTTGTATCAAATTGTCTAGAATCTGGTTTACCTCAGAAGAGACCTGTATTACATCCGAATCGGTTATGATACCTACAAGCTCCCCGTCGTCGATCACAGGGAGCCGGCGTATCTTTTTCTGAGCCATCATAAGTACCGCGTCGTGGACGTCATCGCTACTTTTCGTCGTGATGAGTGGTTTTGACAGAAGCTGCTCAAGCTTTATGGAACCTGGCTTTACGTTCTTGGATATTACTTTCGCGACCATATCACTTTCAGTGACGATGCCGATTGATTTCCCATCCTTAACGATTATGATGTTGCCAACTCTGTTTGCCACCATCTTCTTGCCAGCTTCTACTGCGCTCATATCTGGAGTTGCTGTTACAACTGTTCTTGTCATAACGTCTCTGACCGCTAACTTCGTCTCCATCTGTCCTTCCTCTTTAGCTCTACCCTCTGCTTACACAGTTGGGCACTTCGTCGTTTGTTTTTAGCAATCACGCGCAAGCAAGCCTACGAAGTATGCAACACAATATTTAACATGGCGTTATTCTCGCGTCCCCATACTTCAAAGCTTAGGTTACTGCTAAAGTGATATATCTTCTGGTACGCAACCGCTTGAGTCTCGTAATTTAGACAGGAGGCCAGAGTAACTTTATATGACTAAAAAAAGAGACTAAAAGTCTAACTCTTATAGAATTCCCTGCCGCTAATGGCAATAAGTTTGGAGATGAGGGAGGCAAATATGAACAAAGGGACAACTAATGAGGATAAGGAAATAGAATTGCTGCTAGAAGACTTACACCATCTGGATTCCGATAAGCGGAAAATGGCATGCTTAGCTCTCGGGAAAGCGAAGGCCGCCAGTGCTGTAGATCATCTAATAGAAGCTCTCAGCGATCAGGAGATGCTCGTTCGACAGTGTGCGGCAGAAGCGCTCGGGGAGATTGGTGACCCGAAGGCGGTAGATCCGCTTATCAACGCCCTACAGGATAAAGAGCACAACGTGCGACTTGAAGCTGCAGCTGCGCTGGGTCAGATAGGGGATGCCAAAGCGTTAGAACCCCTCATAGGGGATATGAACGACGAAAATCAAATCGTCCGTCAAAAAGCCGCTCAGGCAATAGGTGAGATTTGCGGGCTCGGCGACTCTTGCGGGATAAGCGAGGTGGAGCTCCTCCTTGAGGATCTCAAAGACGAGAGCAAAGGAGTTCGATGGAGAGCCTCTGATGCTTTAGTGAAAATTGGCCCCGCTTCTGTAAATCCTCTCATTTCGATGTTAAGCGATACCGACCCAGACATTCGAATTAGGGCAGCAAAGAGCCTTGGAGAAATTGGCCACGAAAGCGCAATCGAACCTCTTGAACGCCTTCTTAAAGATAAAGATCCTGAGGTCCGTTACGCTGCGTATAATGCAGCAGAGAAAATAAAAAGACGAAAATAGTAACGCTTTACGTCCCACAATAAGCCAGCAAGCGCAAGCAGTATTGAGAATTAAGGTTGAGGCGCTGATATTACGAGAAAAAGTCCAGCAAAGGCAGAATGAAGGACAAACAAGTTGTTCAAAGCCCGGATACAGGCAGAAGCGACAGAATCCCACCCGGGCAACAGGAAACTGACAATTGGCCAGTGTTGCATTACGGTGCAATCCCCCAAGTGGATATAGCCAAATGGTCGTTTACAATCTCCGGACTTGTGGAATCCGAGCAGAAGCTGACCTTCGAACAATTCACTTCGCTTCCCCAAGAGAATGTGTTTTCAGACATTCATTGCGTCACAGGGTGGTCAAAACTAAACAACTACTGGGAGGGTGTCAGCGCCCAAGTAATTAAAGATCTTTCAACGGCGCTACCTGAAGCCAAGTTTGTATTGATTCACGCTGAAAAAGGCTTTACAACAAACCTATCGATGAATAATTTTCTCCAACCTGACGTGCTTTTTACTTTGAAGCATAATGGGGAGATCATTACCGCTGGACACGGTTATCCCGTCCGACTTGTCGTTCCACGCCTCTACTTCTGGAAGAGCGCTAAGTGGGTGACCGGTGTCGAATTTATGGCTAAAGACAGACGTGGATTCTGGGAATCACACGGCTATCACAACCGGGGGGATCCGTGGTTGGAAGAGCGTTACAGCTACTAGTAGAACCGTGGGCTCAACTCCGGAGATAAACAAAATAGCAGGGATCTTTTGCCGGGCTACCATTTCACAGGACCCCTAAGGTAACCGTTGTTCGATGTCATCATCGAACGCTAATCTAGTCCTGAGTAGGGGTCGTAATCGCAGTTCTGTGGTGGACAATGCTGCCGCAACTGCAACTCATCGTGCACCGTGCGTGAGAGATCGGGTTGTTGCACACTCTAATCTCAAATTTGAAAGAGACTTGGGCCTCCTGCTAAGGGAATAAACTTATAATCTTTTTTTAGTATTGATAAGCTGATGAAAGTAGTAATTTCCGTCGGCGGGTCAGTTATAGCTCCAACGCTCTCGCAGGAGAAATTTGTAGAGTATGCTAACGTGATAAAGGAGCTGACTAAAGAAAACACCGTACTTGTTGTGACCGGAGGCGGAAAGGCCGCGCGGGATTACATTCAAGCTGCCCGCTCTTTGGGGGCGAGCGAAGCGGTATGCGATCTTATTGGCATTGCTCTTTCGCGCGTCAATGCCCAGCTGCTTGTATCGGCGTTGTCAAATGCGGCATTTCAGGATATCCCGCACGATTACCGGGAAGCTGAAACGGCGATGACCTCACACAAAGTAGTCGTGATGGGGGGTGTAGCTCCTGGACAGACAACAGACGCTGTATCAGCGATACTCTCTGAATATGTCCAGACTGATCTTCTTGTAATAGCTACATCAGTTGATGGCGTCTATACCGCTGATCCCTATGTTAACAAGGATGCAAAGAAACTGGATGAAGTCACAACTGGCGAGCTCGTCAAAATAGTCATGTCTGACGAGATGAAGGCCGGGGTAAAGACCGTAATCGACCCGCTTGCCGCAAAGATTATCGAACGCTCTAAGATATCAGCGGTCGTCGTCGACGGACGTGAACCTCAAATTTTGCTTGATGTTGTCGCGGGCAAAATAGTAGGCACTAGGATAATCCATTAGCTTGTTATAATCCATAGAGCTCGCTATTCATTCTTGGGATGAGCGCCATAATAACGCAGAGCTCTGTGAAGTACGTCCTATCGATCAGTCCCTTTGATAAATAGCCGACTGCACCACTCTTTTGTCCTATGCGCTTTATTCCGGAAAGCTGCCCCATAATGTGGCCGACTTCTCGTCCTGCTGTAATTTGATTGAGCACGCTGATCGGGTAGGTGAATCCGGGAGAGGTACCGATCGTGTGCCGCGCCCCATCAAAGACTGAACACACCTGAATGTCAAGTTCTACGCCAAAAACGTCAAAGAGACCAGATTCAATGCCGACGCCAAAGTCCACGTTTGAAACACACGCTCGAACTCGCTCTGCGCGTTGGCGGGCGCCAGCTACAACTGCATCACCTCTCGGCTGTGATGGTACGCCTGAATCAACGCGTCGCATAATAACCTCAACCTCCCCAAAAACCTTCGAGAACGTGTTATGGACCGCCTGTTTCTTGACCGGGTTGTTAGACCCGACAGCAACTTTCATAAAAGCACCCCGTGCTCGTCGATTTCACCATTGTGAATTCGGGTTGAGGATATCGGTTTTCCATCTTGCGCCAGCACGAAATCGACACATACAATCGTTATCGGGGGGAGCCCGCGCTGTGATCTCAGCACGTTAATCTTCTTTGCTGTAGGCCGGGTATCAGGCGAGACGACGATATAATCGAACTTCTGTGCAAGCGTTGGCCCATAAGGATCGCTCAGCGCGACAATTAGTGGGGGGGCTCCAGTTAACGTCTCCAAGTACGCGATCAACGATTTTTTGCGGTTATTGTACGTGTTAACTACGTGAAATTTTTTCTGAGCCATCTCATCGGAAACAAGCCCGATAATCACGTCTCCTAGCGTGTCAGCCTTTTTCAAGAGCGCTTTATGGCCGTCGTGAAGCACGTCAAATGTCCCACCGATCGCAACGCAAACCATTACTCTCGGTCATTGTGTTAACAGGTATTTAATATAGGGTNCTAANGCATTCGTCGCCTTTTTGAACGTTAAGAAGCANCATGACCGGTACCGAAGAACAGAGNGGGAACTGATGAAAACCAACTTTGAAGGGGTGTTCATTGCACCGACTGCGACTGTGATCGGAAATGTACAGATTGCCCCNGGGTCAAGCGTCTGGTTCGGGGCGGTTTTAAGAAGTGATANGGCCTTAATCCAAATCGGTCGAAATACAAGCGTACAGGACAACGCGATTATTCACGTGAGTGAAGGAGTTGAAACGATTATCGGAGATCAGGTTACGATCGGACATGGGGCGATCGTCCATGGGGCCCAGGTTGAAGATACCGTTTTAATAGGGATCGGCGCAATCGTGCTAGATGGTGCAACGGTAGGGACAGGGTCCATCATTGGCGCGGGTGCTGTGGTGACAGAAGGAATCGAGATACCAGATCGGAGCCTTGTTTTAGGCGTTCCTGGAAAAGTTGTTAGGCAGGTGACAGCTGAGCAGCTGAGGTCAATAGAGGCAAATGCAAAAAGTTACGCAGCGCTCACGCAGCGCTATCTAAAAGGTGAAAAGCAGCAACGGGCGAAGTGAGGGCCCACTATCATTATCTTCGATCGTCTCGGTTACATGCGGACTTGAATTCCGCGCTCCTGTAAGTACCGTTTCAAAGAAGCTATGGGTATCTCCCTAAAATGAAAAATGCTTGCTGCAAGACATGCATCTGCTTTGCCGTCGACGAAACCTTCATAGATATGCGCTGCAGTTCCGGCGCCGCCAGATGCAATTATCGGCAAGTCGATAGCCTCTGATATCGCCTTAGTGATAGGGATGTCGTAGCCATCTTTTGTGCCGTCTCTGTTCATGCTCGTTAGCATGATCTCACCTGCGCCGAGCTGCTCACCTTTTATCGCCCACTCAATCGCATCGATACCAGTCGGGGTTCTCCCACCGTATGTTACAACCTCATACCACGCGGGCGTACCATCTTCGAGGTGCACTATGTGCTCTCCTTTTTCGACATCTGCGTTGCGTTTACAATCTATGGCTAAAACAATGCACTGCGAACCAACCGCTTCAGCTGTACTCTTTATGAACTGTGGGTTCTCGACAGCGGCAGTGTTTACCGCTATCTTATCCGCGCCAAACCGCAACGTCTGGATGACATCGTTTAGGGTCCGCACGCCGCCACCGACACAAAATGGGATGAATACTTGATCCGCCGTATCCTTGACTATGTCGAGCATCGTCTTCCGCTTCTCATGTGAAGCGGTGATGTCGAGGAAGATCAACTCGTCGGCTCCTTCTTGATCATACCGTTTAGCGAGCTCTACCGGATCTCCAGCATCTCTAAGCGAAACGAATTCAACTCCTTTGACAACTAGCGCTCTGTTACCATCGCCGTATTTCACGTCAAGACATGGGATAATGCGCTTCGTGAGCATCGGGTATAGATTGTGTTACACCCTCTTAAAACTCGTCGACGCATGGACGTTCAAAGACACGCCTTTTCGTAAAGCTTCTATGCCATCTTTGCTGTGGTGTATTGTAAGACTGCAAATAGCGAAAGCTATGTATAAAGACACACTCGTTATGCGGAGTACTAGCACGACGTCCATAACGTCATTTATAGAAGCAAATTATGCGTAACAAGCAAACCAAGGCGTTTGGGGAAAACGGGTGGAGACTGCAAGACGATCAACACCTGAAACTTGCTGAGGCATTCGAAAAGAAGATAGACCTTGATAAAAAGGAGCTCACCATCTTGCTCTCACTTCTTAAGAACGGCAAGACGTCGAACGTGGAACTTGCCGAACGTCTCGGCCTCAATGACGGCAACGCAGCTGCCTATCACGTAAAACTTCTTGCGAAGAAAGGGATCCTCACGAGATACACCGTGCAAATCGATTGGAAGAAGATCGGTTTTTCAGCAGATTTTGTAATTATTGCAGAATCGGACGAAAAAGCGGAGTTACTTGCGCTAGAAAGACACCTCATACAACTCCAGGAGTACTATCTAAAGCGTTTAGGCGACGTGTTGTTACTGCCAACCCCTTCTGGATGCGTCCTTCTGCGTGAAATAAGTCATTGTTATGGTGATAAAACAACGGTGATCATAGCTGGAAGTGGGACAAGTGATCTTGACATCGCATTCTTTCGAGAGAACTACTTAGCCCGCGCATTTAAGGGGGTCCGGACGACGTTGATGACGACACGCTACAGAACGATAGATAATTGGGTGGTTCAAAGAGACGCGCTCGATACATTAAGTGCCATCTTCGAGGCTAAAAACGCGTCCGAAGAAGAGATCAGCAAAATTAGAGAACATCTAATACCCTTTATTGAGGAGTAAGACCCCTAGAACCATTAATTACTGCACAACCACAGCTACGTTATTTTTGACGAATCCGTCTCAGCCGTAGCAGAAGCGCAACGACGAGTATCGCAGCCAATATGACTAGCAAGCCCTCCGTCACTTCCGCGTATGTATAGTCAAACAGTCCGAAGAAGCTCGCCGGGACGGGCTTGGCTCCGACGGTCGTATACAGTGGCTGGGCAAAAAGCCATCCGTGAGAGGAATTGTTATAATATACGTACGCATTATAGCTTGCCGCTTCAGTGTCGGATGGAACCGTCGGTGGAGATAAGATGCTTGCCCATTCGCCCGTTCTAAGGAGAATCCAGCCAGTGCCGTTTTCGTCCAGCAAAATATCATTCGAAGAATTGTTCTTCGTCGCTTGATTGAGAATGCTTACTCCAGTGAGGTTGCCAGGCAGCACGGCAGTTCTGTTATGCAGCACCGCATAAGGCGCTACCCACACGTCGTCGTTTCCAAGGTTGGCAACATCCCACACGATAGTGTTTTGAGGGGTCGGTACCTGACGAACGGACCGCACAGTAATAGGCCAAGTTCCCATCGGTTTCGGCGGATAATCCTGTTGCAGTTTTGAAATGATGGTCTCAAACCCAAGTCGCTGATAGTCGGCAAGCGTTGCTCCCAATCCGAAGAATACGTTGAAGTGAGTAAAGCCCACACTATTAGCGTAACTCCAGTCGAGAAGCTCTTTGTATGTGCTATAATTGAGGTTTTCGTTGTTTGATTGCCATACACCGGCCGTCATTCCCTGAGGCTTTCCGAGGTTGTACGATATCAAAGCTCCGCGCTGTATGCTAGCTATTTCAGAGGGATAGTACGTTTCCCACGACATTTCCGTCACGTACGGATTTCTGTAGCCATCTTTCCAGAGGCCACATTTATCGCAGTTAAAAAAGGTAATCTGAGGGAAATAATCCTTAAGTTTTTCAAAGTCGCCACTTCGCCCCCCCTCTGTTGCAACGTTCCACCAACCAGCATCTCTCCAAGTGGCAAAGGCTTTGTCGAACTCTGTTATAGGTGTTGACTTATTATTCCCGCCATTCCAAATAACGACCTCGATATCCAAAATGGGGTACATCCCCAGTTGTTTTATTTTCTGCAGCTCTTTATCGTATGGGATCGCTTCAGCGGCCACAAGCACGACCGTGGTAAAGCCATGGGCCTTAAAATATCCTAACGTATCATTTGAGATTTGATCAGGCGCAAGCGAAACGCGGTAGTCAAGGTATCGAGTTGATGTCACGTTGGAAGCCGCCGGAGCGGTTGTTGTGATCGTCGGAGTAGTCGCTGATGCTGTGGGAAGGCAAACGGCAGAGGATCCAATGAAAAGCACCAGAAGAAGAACGGCGAGCTTCTTGACCATTGTTTTTTCCTCGGCCTTATTTTTGTCTCAGTGGCAGGCGAACACAATACGTTTGCGTACGAACGTGATTATTTGAAACGTTGACGACTCTTCGGGAGCTTACGCGCTCTGTTCTGTTATTATAAACGTCGTCCCTCCAGCTTGAGACAAGTTTAGGGGGCCAATTTGCGC